>Ga0209515_10002617_pt1 | contig 27323 bp, 31 predicted proteins | sample Subgroupgradi54m_FD_187454 | JGI IMG/M metagenome (GOLD analysis project Ga0209515, IMG submission 187454) | Subsurface groundwater microbial communities from S. Glens Falls, New York, USA - GMW60B uncontaminated upgradient, 5.4 m (SPAdes)... ... | reverse complement strand
TCTCTACAGAAATTACTTCATCGATAAGCACAAATCCGATGTCAGTATAAAACTTTTTTGTATCTTCAATATTAGTAACAGTTATCGCAACATGGGGGTATCGAAATTTACTCATGTGTTGATTGTAACAAGAAAGGTTTGAGAAGGAAATAGAGCCCTCACGTTTGTTGAGTAAAGTAGCATACTCTTTCCAATTGAAACTTAAGTTAGAACTTTTTATTTTAGAAGACTATATTGAAATGACATGTGAGAATCTATATAAATTTTTTCTTGATTAATGCTTTCTAGTCTTTGTTGAGCGATTTGGGCATAATTTTTATCTATCTCAAAGCCAATATAGTTTCTTCCTAAAGTTTTTGCAGCAACTGCCGTCGTTCCACTACCTACGAAAGTATCAAGTACAATCTGACCTTTTTTTGTAACAAGTTCTATAAGATATTTTGTTATTGATAATGGTTTTTGTGCTTCATGATATCTTTGTTCATTTTTATCAAACCAAAAATTGAGCAAGTTAGTATCATCTGCTTTATATTTTGAATTTATGCTCGTATTCATAGCGCCTACCTCAAAATCTAAAATATTATCTGTTATCGTAATATCATATGGCTTAAAAAACCAAGCAATAGGTTCATAAATAGGCGCAAGATTTCCGAGTCTCCATCCTTCCCATTTTTTTGCTTCCTCTTTAAGTTCTCTTTTTTCTAGTACTATACTTAGTCTTTGTGCTCGGTGATGAGCGTTTTGTTTTTTCCATGATAAAACATCTCGTAAAATAAAGCCGCTGTCCTCCATCGCTAAAATCGCTCTATGTAAAGTTCTTCTTGCCCCAAAGATAAATAAAGAACTACCTGGTTTCATAATGGGAAATAAATCTTTTGTCCAAGTTAAACACCATTGATAATATTCTTGCCCAATTTTTCTATCAGCATTGTTCCATCCATTTAAAGGTTTTCCTCGTTTCTTAAAACCGCTTTTTCCAGATTGCGCAGGAGATGAGCCAAGGAGAGCAGAGTTTGTATTTTTATGGAGAACATCCCACGCATCTAAATTAATGCCATATGGTATATCAGATAAAAAAAGATCAATAGAGTTACTTTCAAGATTTTTTATGTTCTCCCTGCAATCGCTGTTAATTATTTTATTAATATAATTTGTGTTTTTCATATAGGATAGTCTCTGTTTATTGCATATTCTATTGTTTGAATTTTTTGTTCTATTTTTTGCGCTTTAACAAGTAATGTTATTGCTTCCTCTTTGCTTAAAGACTTAAATGTATTAATTTTTTCTTCCCAGTAAGTAATTCCTTCTTTTCCAATCTCTTTAGTTTTACTGACCTCATAAAATTTATATTCAGTGAGTTTGTCTCTATCGGTATGGGTTATTTTACAAATAATCTTATCTAATTCTTGCCAATAAAAATATTGCCTCTTTGTTGCTCAGTATTTTTGTAAGTCCCAGCGAGGACATTGCCAACTTTCCATAAAGGTTCAAGATCAATCATAAAAGGAGTATCAAGTAATAGTTTTAAATGAGTATAGGAGAGAAGCGTTACATTTTTATTGATAGCTTGTGTATAAATTTGACTTTTGTCTGCAGGATATTGGTAAAGTGGTGATACGAGTACTGCATAAGTATCTGTTCTTCTCCAGTCATCGAGTGCCTTAATTTTAAAATCTTTTTGATTTTTTGCTGTTCTACTTAAGCGGAAGCATTTTGCATCCCCTACAAGGCTATAATTTTTTGTCTTCGCATAAACATCTGCAGAATTACCTCTCATCCTAATGACTTCTGCATCTAGACCCAAATATGAAAGTGTTTTTGCTAAGAGTATATCTGAATATTTTGACCATATTTTTTCTTCTGAACTACTGTGGTCAAAAAATTCAGGTAAGATGCCAACTTCTACTATTTGATTTGCTAGATCATTTTTTGTTAATTTTTTAAATTTTTCTTCTAGTAAATCAAATGCGTTTGGTAATTTTGCTATTTTAAAAATTTCGTCAATAATTTGTTGTCTCATGGTTAATAAAGCTAGATTTATATGAAAGTAAAAAAAGTATAAAGGTTTTTATAGCCTTTGTATAGTATTAATAATCCCTTCTAAAAAAAGAAACAAATTGTGTAAGTCTACTTTTCTTCTCTCGTCTCTGCTGAATAAGACTTTGTAATGCTGGTATGATTTCTTCCGTTGCATCTTCTCCGGCTTGGATAACACTTTTTGCTTTTTCGGTGTCGACAAAGTAATCCCAGCCGATCAGCCCCATTTGATAGATGCCATGGGGAGAGATGACAATGTCAGCTGTTTTGGTTGAATGTAGTGCTAAGTTGTGACGTAGGATGTTGATCGAATGGAGAGGAATTTGCGTAAGACCAAGAGGTTTACTGCGCTCCTTTTCAACAAAAACTGTATCAAGATTGACAGCGATGACGATATCTGCTCCCATTTGTCTCACAATTTCAACAGGGATTGGATTGGAGAGTCCACCGTCTGCCAAGAGTTGGTGTTTGTAGGTAACCGGTTGAAAAAAGGCAGGAACGGAAGTACTTGCGCGAATTGCTTTGACAAGATTTCCTTGGGTGAATGTGATCGATTTGGCTGAGCGAAAATCAGTCGCTACTGCCGCAAAAGGGATTTGTACTGAATCAAAGGTTGCGCCTTCGAGCATCTCCGCGATAAATTCTTCAAATTTGTTTCCTTTGACGATTCCTCCCTGGAGCGTTGGATCAAAGAGTTGAAAACCTTGTCGTCTGTTAAAGTTGATAATGAGTTCTTCAAGTCTTCTACTCTCTTTAAATGCTGCGTAATGTGCGCCGATTAATGCACCAATGCTTGATCCGGCGATGTAATCAATGGGGATATTATTTTCTTCCAATATTTTAAGTACCCCAATATGGGCAATCCCTTTTGCCGCACCACTGCCAAGTGCCAGACCGATTTTAGGATATTTCTTTTGCATTATAAGTTTTTATGCTATCCCTATTTTCCAAACACCTTTTTCTCGAAAAGCAGGGATTGTTTGGCGGCGTGCGGCATTAAGAAGTGTATGAGATGATTTTTCTTGTGTTTTGGCGTGCTCAGTAAGTGAGATAATTGTTTGTCCTTTAAGATAGGTAATGCGTTTGTGTAGAGATTCCGTAATTGCTAAGATGATAAGTCTATCCATGGTTTTTGTTCTGTTATCATTCCTATATTCAGTAAACCCTTGATAATAGACTTTTTTTTCTTTATCTCTAATGATAACTCCAGGAAAACCTAAACGAAATAGTTGATAATTGATCAGAACTCGACCAATACGACCATTCCCATCATTAAACGGATGAAGAGTTTCAAAATCGAGATGAAATCTTGAAATTTTATCTATAAAATAATTAATATGATCACTGGAATAGGTAACAAGTATTTCTTCAATTCTGCGTTCAATATGTTCGGGTGGTGGCGCAATATGTGCGCCTACTCTGACATACTCATTTTCTTTACGGAATCTTCCAGCGATACGTTCGTCAATCGTGGTAATAAGCATTTCATGAAGAAGCAAAATTAATGGTTCGGAAAGTTCTTCTTCTTTTGCTTTCCTTTTTACATATTCCATAACCCGTGCAAGATTTTTTGCCTCAAAGACTTCTCGAACAGAGACATCTCGTGAAACTTCCATTTCCAAAAGAATTTTTTCTGTTTCTTTAAGCGTCAAGGTAGAATTCTCAATCGCGTTAGAATTATAGACGCTATCGGCTATTTCGGTTTCGTCAATTAGTTGGAGAAGAGATTCCTTACCACCTTTTAAACGGTCATAAACTTCTTTAAGAGCTCCTATTTTCTCTTTTATAGATATTGAGAAGGGCATAATAAGAATTATACTATATTAACGATATTTTGTCAATTTGCCGTTAATTTTGATTAAAAATGATACTAATTAACGGTTTTAGGGAATTTTGTTTTACTTGTCTTCATTATACAGCGAAGACTTTAGGTTTGCTATTTTGGTATATCCTTTTTCCAAACTCTCTTTAAAATTTTCAGAAAGATTTTTTTCATCAAGAGATTTTATAATTGTCTCAGTCACTCCCCCTTTGGTCGCGACTGCATTTTGTAGCTCAATTGGTGTCTGTTTTGTTTCCCCTAAATATATCAGTGTCCCAACAAATGTTTGTAACGCAAGTATTTGCGAAACCTCTTTTGTGAGACCAAACTCCTCACCTGATTGTGCAAGCATCTCCATAAAATAACAAACAATTGCCGGTCCACAACCTGCAATAAGGGTTATAGCATCCAAATCATTTTCATTCTGGCAATCAATGACGGTTCCTAAAAGGGATAAAATATTTTTTGTTTGTTCTTTTTCTTTATCAGAAATATTTTTATTTGCACAAAAACCAATAACCCCTTGATTATACGTTATAGGAAGACTTGGCATGAGTCGGATAATTTTCTGTTCGGTATTATCAGTCCATTGCTGGAGCATTTCAATCGTAATGCCTGCTGCAACTGAGAGAAGTACTTTGTCGGAGGTAACGTTTTTGATTTCTTCAATAACTTCTTTAACGATTGCTGGTTTGACCGCGATGATAATCCAATCAGAGTTAAGGGCTGCTTGTTTATTATCTGCTGATCTATTCGAGGTGATGATGTTTTCTTTTTTTAAACCAGCATTCAGTAAACCTGTCATGATGGCAGTTCCCATATGCCCCATGCCGATGATGCCAACTGTTTTATTCATATTATATATTTACCTTATGCAAAGTTTTTGTTGTCATTCCTGGACGCAACCCAGGAATCCAGTCTTTGGTTCTATAATCAACGCCCCTGGATTCCCGCCTTCGCGGGAATGACAGTGAGTGTTATTGTTTAATTTGTCCGTTTCCATAGGCGATCCATTTGTACGTTGTTAGTTCTTTGACACCAACAGGGCCGCGAGCGTGGAGTTTGCCCGTTGCGGTACCCATCTCGGCTCCCATGCCAAATTCTCCTCCATCATGGAGCCGCGAGGCACAATTAATCATGAGTCCTGCAGCATCGATTTCATTGACGAATCTTTCAATAAGTTTTTCATTTTTCGCAACAAGGACTTCGGTATGATTATGGGTATGATGTTTGATGAATGTTAGGGCTTCCTCTGCATCATCAACAACCTTTACTGCGAGAATACTATCAAGAAATTCCGTTGCAAAATCATCTCTGGTTGCATTTTTTGCATGAGGCATAAACTCTTTTGCTTTTTCATCAGCTCGTATTTCACATGCTCTCTCAGTAAGTTTTGCATCGAGTTGGGGTAAGAATTTTTCTGCAAGATCTTTATGTACCAAAACAGCATCAAGTGCATTGCAGACACCGGTTTTGTTTGTCTTAGAGTTAACAGAAAGTTCCAATGCTTGTTTCATATCAGCACTTTTATCGACATACATTCGTGCCCCTCCGGCGGCATGATACAGGACCGGGATTCGTGATTTTTCGGCAACTGTCGTCGTGAGTCCATAACTTCCTCGTGGGATGATAACATCAATCAAATCATTTTTGGTAAATAATTCAGCAACCATCTCATGGGTTGCATTATCTAAAAACGTAACGGCTGCTTCCGGTATGTCAAATTCTTTTAAGACCTTATGAATACAGTGGACAAGAACTCTGTTGGTATGCAGTGATTCAGAACCTCCCTTCAGAACAACAGCGTTGCCTGACTTTAAACATAGTCCCGCGACATCGACAGTTACATTCGGTCGTGATTCATAAATCATGGCAATAACACCTATCGGAAAACGAATTTTTTTAAGATTAATTCCATTGGGAAGTATTCTCTGCTCGATCGTTTCTCCGATTGGATTATCTAAGTGAGCGACTGTTTCTAGTTGTTCAATAATTCCATCAAATACTTTTTTTGAAACAGTTAAGCGTTGAATGAAAGCACCTGCCGCTCCTTTCTTTTTCGTCTCTTCGACATCAAATTGATTTGCAGCGAAGATTTTTTCTTTGTTCTTTTTCAATTCTTCTGCGATTGTCAAAAGCAGATCAACCTTCTTTTGTGAAGAAAGTTTGGCTACTGTTGTAGATGCTTGTTTGGTTTTTTGTAAAATATTTTCAAGTGTTTTCATAGCATGAGTGTTGATAAAATATTTTTTGTTTTGCCATTAACAATATTTGTTTCGATATTATTTCTTGCAAGCATTTGTATTGCTTGTTGTTTGGCGAGTCCTCCACCAACACTATGGATGGATCCTTTCATGGTGGAAAGCATGACAACTTTCTTTGTATTCAAAAGTTTTGCAATCTCTGCTGCTAAGAAATCATTGCCACCAAAACTATTTAGATCGATGACGTCGTTTTCGTTAATAACAGGAATGATATTGGAATGAATATAAAATTCTAAGAGAGTTTTTACTTTTTCTTTGTCGAGAGAAGAATCAAAAAGATTTTGTGTCATCAGCATTTGTGCAAGATTGAGATTCCATTTATTAAAAATATTATTTAGTGTTGCAATGACATGGATTTGTCCAATACCTGCTGCTGCTTGTCGAAGATGCTGATGGTTTTCAGAAAGATCGACGAAGTTTGATCCATATGCAACGGCACCAGAAATAACAAGTACAACACCAAATCCTGTCTTTTGTAAGGTATGTATTTCTTCAGCAAGATGCGTGATGCGAAATTCATCAAGCTTATGTCGTTTCGTGAGAAGCACGCTGCTTCCTATTTTGATAACAATTATTTTTTTCATATATTTTTTTCTCACAAAAAAACCTCGTCTTCACCCTCCAGAATATCTCTGAAAGGCAAGGACGAGGTTTGCTCGTGGTACCACCTTGCTTTTTCGCCAGTTGGCGAACTTATTGAGTGCTCCGTTTTTCACGACACACTGTGCAATACTTTTACGGTTAGCTCCCGTCATACTCTTCGTATGCGGCTCGTTTGGCGGGAAACCAAACTTAAACGCCTTTATTCAACTTTCTTAATTATACCACACACAAGTCTGGGGCCGCCACTGACTCCTGATCCATGCGGACCGCTTTTTTTGGGATCTTCGTTGGCGTGTACCATCAGCGATGTTCCCTCTCCTGTGAGAATACATAAGGGGCCATCAGAAAGAGTAACTTTTGCATTAATAGCTTCTAATTTCCCTTTGCCATTTTCATCGATTGTGATGTTTGGGAGATCCCCTGCATGAAAGGGATGATTTTCATCGGGGTCAGAATTACCTGCTGGTCCGGGGTCAAAATGTCCGCCGGCGCATTTAAAACCACCATGACAGTCCCCCTTTTCATGGATGTGGACGGCGTGTTTTCCAGGTGTCAGTTTTTCTGGATCTGCATCAAGCTCGAGTGTTATCTTTACCAATTTTTGATCCCCAAATTCGTATTCGATAAATTCAGCATTGCCAGTTATTCCATCACCTGACATTTCAGCATGAGCTTTTAAAGTTTCTATTCCTTCAAATGAAAAGAGATTCATATGAATAAGTTAGCGGAAAAACTGTGGTAAGTCAAGCAAGAATTTGGTAAGATGTGTTTATGAACACTAAAACACTGGAGGATTTACGAAAAGAGATTGATGCAATTGATCAGCAAATTTTGGAAATTTTGGTCAAAAGAATAGATATTGTGAAACAAATTGGTGAACTAAAAAATATTTATAATATGCCTGTCATTGATGAGAAACGAAGAGAAAAATTGTTAGAATCAATTACACAAAGAGCAAAATTATTTAATTTATCTGAAGAGTTTATCAAGAAATTATTTAAAGAAATTCATGACCACGCAGTAGAGCTACAGAAGAAAGTTGCATAATGTTTGTCACTCCTGCGAAGGCAGGAGTCCATGGATTCCCGCATTCGCGGGAATGACAAGGGTATTAAGGTTTCCATTGAAATAGAGAAAGATCCACACGATCATTAATAAACTGTACTCCTTCATCAATCAGCATTTGTTTTTTCGTTTTGATTCCATCACCTGCTGAATAGCCTGTTAATTTCCCATTTGACGCAACGACACGATGACAAGGAGTTCGTGGAGCGTCAGGATTGGTTTTCATACACATACCCACAGCCCGAGCTGCGCCTGGACTACCAGCAAGTGCTGCAAGTTGTCCATACGTTACGACTTTTCCACGAGGAACAGTCCGTAAGATTTCATAAACTTTTTCTCGAAAAGATGTTTTCATTTTTTTAACAAAAGTACCAGGACAAAAATAAGAAGGGTAATCAGGACGATGGTTCCTCCCGTTGCAAGATTGAGATAAAACGAGGTGATGATACCAGCGATAACAGAAAAGACTGAAATAATTTCAGCGATGATAATGGTTTGTTTAAAACTTCTTCGTAGTTGCAGCGCGGTCACAACAGGAATAACGATAAGTGCTGCGATGAGCAGTACTCCGACAATGGGAATTGCAAGTGAGACGGTGAGTGCTGCCAAGACAATGAGAATAATATTGATCCGTCGTGTCGGGATGCCACTGACTTGTGCTGATTCTTCATCAAACGTGATGTAGACAAGTTCTTTATACAACGCCATGATTGTTATAAAAATAAGCAATCCAAGAGTTGCGATGAGATAGACGTCTGACTGTTTGACGGTGAGAATACTGCCAAAAAGATAATTAAACAAGTCAACATTAAATCCATGAGAAAGACTAATCAGAACAATTGCTAGTGCAAGGCTTCCTGAAAGGAAGATCGCAAGTGCTGATTCACCATAGATTTTTTTGGATAAGCGCATCCGTTCAATGGCAACTGAGGAGAGCACGGCAGCTCCGATTGCTGTGATGAGTGGATTAATTTTGAGCAAAAGTCCTAATGCGACACCAGCAAGTGATACATGCGAGAGAGTATCAGCGATGAGTGAGTACCTGCGAAGAACCAAAAAAATTCCAATCAGTGGTGCGATCAGTGCAACAATAATCCCTGCTTCAAATCCTCTGATAATAAAACTATAATGAAAAAGTTCTAACATATTCTATTCTCCTTCCCCCTGGTGTTGGTGCAAAATGTATTTCAAATCTTTCCCATAGATTTGTTCAAGTCCTCCGTTTTTTAGGAGTTCTTTTGGTGTGCAATAACAAACCAGCTTGCAATTAATACATGCGACTTCTGTTGCTTCTTTGGCAACGACATCAAGTTCGTGAGAAACAAGCACCAGGGTGAGATCAAGCGTTTTGTTGAGTTTTTTTAATAACTCATAAAATTGTTCTTGCGTTTTGACGTCGACACCGACCGTTGGTTCGTCAAGAAAAATAACCTCCGGTTCTGTCGCCAATGCTCGTGCGATAAAGACTCGTTGTTGCTGTCCACCGGATAGATCGCCAACTTGTTTCTGTCTGTATTGCACCATATCGACTTGTTCTAAAGCATCGTGGACTTTTTTTTGGTCACCACGCGTTGGGAGATGAAATAAGCCTCGTTTTGCGAATCGCCCCATGGCGACGACTTCTTCAACCGTTGCCGGGAAATTATTATCAAAGTATGCAACTTTTTGTGGAACATAACCAATTTTTGACCAATCCTTAAATTTGTCGATATCGTGTCCAAAGAGTTTAATCGTTCCAGAGGTTGGTTTCAGCAGTCCAAGCATAATTTTGAGAAGTGTTGTTTTCCCTCCTCCATTTGGCCCGATGATTCCTAAATAATCTCCTTTGTGAAGAGCAAACGAAATATCTTCCAAAACGTTGTCGTGATTATCGTAGGAAAACGAGATATGTTGGAGTTCAATAATATTGTGTGTATGGTCTATTTCTTGCATTGGAGTGCTTCTTGCAGGTTCTTTAAATTATCTTCCATGACAGTGAAATAATTTTTTCCTTGCTTGCTCTCATCATCGCTCAAACCTTCAAGTGGGTCAAGTACCAAGGTCTTAGCGTTGACTTCTTTTGCAACTGTTTCTGATAATTTTGGACTCACCAAACTTTCAAAGAAAATGTATTTGACATTATTTTCTTTAGCAAATTTTGCGACCTCTGTTAATTGCTGGGAAGATGGTTCTGTATCAGGAGACAAACCAGCAATTGCTACTTGGTTGAGTCCATATGCTCTTGCGAGATATCCAAATGCAGCATGTGAGGTAATAATATCTTTTTGTTCACAATTACTCAGTCCTTGTTTGTATGCGGCATCAAGTTGGTCCAAATTATTTTCAAGCGTTTTAGCATTTCTTTCATAATAGGATTTATTTGTAGGGTCAACTGTAATAAATCCCTGTGCAATTTTTTCAACTTCTTTTTTGGCAAGTTGTGGACTAAGCCAAACATGGGGATCTTGTATCTTTTCTCCTTCTTCTGCAAGTTGTTGAGTAAGTAAGCCTTCCCCTGCGATAACAATCATGACAGGTTTTTCTTTCAGATTGTTTTTCATTTTGTCTCCCCATGCTTCAACTCCGCCATTTAAGACGAGCATGTTACTCGTTTCAATTCGCGCGATGTCTTGGGTCGTTGGTTCATAGTCATGCGGTTCTGCACCCGCTGGTGTGATATTTTTTACTTCTGTTTTGTCTCCACCAATTTGATTGGCGAAGAAATAGAGTGGATAAAAGGAAGCAGTAATTTGGAGTTTGTTGTTGTTGGGTTTGGCAGGTTGGGAGTTTTTGTTAAAAATGGTAAATCCTCCAATAAGAACTAACACAATGATAATAATAAAAAGATTTTTTTTCATATATTATTTTTGGCAATCGGCACACGTGCCAAAGAATTCCAAAGAGTGACTGATAATCTTAAATTGTTTTTTCTTTTCAATCTCTTTTTCCAAGATACCCACTGCACAATCTGAGATGTCTTCTATCTTTGCGCATTTCTCGCAAATGAGATGGTGATGGTCAGGTTTCGAAGAAAGTTCATACCGAAATTTACCTTCGTTAAGTTGAATTTGGCGTGTCAGTCCACGATCAGTGAACATGTTGACGATACGAAAGATCGTTGCTTGGTCTGCTTTAATATTATTTCTTTTCAAGAAGTCAGTAATCGTTGCAACATCAATTGGCTCGTCTGTTTTTTCAAGCAGTTGCAAGATTGCAAGACGCGCAGGCGTTGCTTTCATGTCCGCATCTTTCAGTTCTGTTTTACAATTGTGTGTTATCATAGATGATAGTTAATTGCATTTAGTATATGCGACTTGATTGCATTTGTCAAGAAGGGAAATATGTTACAATACGGATAATGAATGCCGTAATCTCTTTGTTATTATTCCTTGCTAGTTTTTTGTTTTTGGTTGCGCCAGTCCAAGCGCATATGGGTGGTGGCCCACCATTTTTAAAAATAAATGACACATATGCACAAACCAATCCCTACTATCAAGGACAGCTGACGCTTACTATTCCTCAAGATAATGCTCCTAAGTCGTATCTTGTTGGAAGACCAATCCAGCTGGCAATTGATGTGAACGCATTAACCAAACAAACAACCATCCCTCCTGAATTTGCTCGGAAGTTGACCTTTCGTTGGTATGTTGCAACGGGTGATAATTTTGACGTAGTAAGTAAAGAATACAAATATGAGAGTGCAGTTACGTATACATTTCCTAAACCACAATCATATCTCATCATCATCGAAGCAAAAGCGCCGAGTGATACGGATTATATTACTCTTGATACGGTACAGCTCAATGTCCTTCCTGCCTCTTCATACAAACTTCCAGATGTTTCTGTTGTTGTCGGGACACAACATGCTGATCCACAGAAGTCAGTTCTGTTGGTTTCTCAGACGCGTTTTGATCAATCAGTAACATCAGAAAAGTATCTGTGGGATTTTAATGATGGGAAATTGTCCCATGGCTTGCGAGTTGAGCGAACGTTTGATGCAATCAATGATTATGGTATCGGGATGATTTATCATCGGGTGATTGACGACAAAGGATTTATTGCCGATATTGGTTTTACTGCAGAGAAGGTGCAAGGTAGATTGGCATTTGCTCCATTTGGCAATATGACTACTATTCCTTTGAAAGTTGTCTCGTATGATGAGGCACAAATTATTGCACAAACGAAACCAAATGATTCTCATAAAAATGCGGGGATGTATCTGATCATATTCTTTATTATTCTTTCACCGATTGTTACGGCACTCGTTATAAGAAAGGTTATTGTAAAAAAATGAAAGTTTTTTTCTTATTGTTTCTTTGTTTCTTTTTTCTTTCTCCGACTGCAACTTATGCAAACGGTGCTGGTCTTCCACCATTTTTTACCATCAATGACAAACTTGCCACGTCAAATCCCTTACAATCTTATGGTATTACCGCATCAAGTTTTCTGATTCCGCAAGACTTTGCTCCGGAGCAGTATTTGGTTAATCAGTCGATTCATTTTGCGATTGATGAGAGTCAACTGAAGACAGTTATCGCAGAAGACTATCTCTTAAAAACAAAATTCGTTTGGGATTATGGTGATGGTGAGAAGGCCGAAGGACTTATTAATGAGCATAGCTATAAACATATCGGTTCCTATATTTTGCAAGTAACAATCAACGTCTACTCCACTGACACGGCAGCGCCAACGCAATTTATTGATTCCTTTCTTGTGAATGTCATTCCTGAAGAAAATTTCCACAATTTTCCGCAAGCGATTATCAGGATTAATGGTAAGCAAGTAAAAGATCCGATGAAAGAAATCTTGGATTTCAATTATGACGCGCCGTTTACTTTTGACGCGACCAAATCGCAAGTGCCATCAGGAAAGATTGTTGAGTATCTTTGGAATTTTGGCGATGGACAAACAAGTAACAAACCGGTTGTCAAACATACATACAACAACAAAGATTTTAAAGTGGTTGTTTTACAAATCAAAGATAAGAATGGTTTTATCTCAGATGGGTTTGTGAGTTTTAGTGATTCGTCTCATCTAAAACAAAAAGAAACTTCCCATCTCATGCTGCAAGTAGCTACTGTATTCGGTGGAGCAGCTGGTGTCATTTTGCTTATTTTGATTTTTTTGTTTTTCAAAAAAAAGAAAGATACCAGGGCGACTATTAACAATTAACAATCGCCCCGTATCTTATCCTCACTTCTTACGAAGTGCTACTGCGAGTGAAGCAACTGATAAAACAATTGCTAAAATACTCAGCCCAAGAGGAAAGCTCGTTTTTTTTAAACTATCTGCCATCACAGGAACAGTTGTTGTTGATCCAGTAAGATCATTCACGATTTTTGTTTGAGAATATGGTCCAAGATTTTTCTTTTCCATTTTTTCTCTCTCATCATCAGACATTTTAGGGTCTGGTGTCTGATCCCATGAGATAACAGTTCCATCCTGGTAGGTTTGATAAGCCTTCCAATTGAGTGTTGTTTCACTTGCCGGCACTTGTGCTTGAAAAAGGAAATCATCCCGTTGACCGGAAGGAATTGATCCAGCAGTCCAGTCGATTTCAGTTACTTTTGCATCTTCCCCTTCTCCAGATTTTTTAACTTCAATAGTCCAACCAGGTTTCACATTGGGTGATACAGATTTCAATCCATCTGGAATGAGAAGTTTGATCGCAATCGTTGGATTATCCCTTTCATTGGGGACACCAATGGTAAACGTCTGCCATACTGCAACTCCTGCTGTGTCTGGTTTGACCACAACATGTGCAAGTGCTGGCGTAACTGCAAAAGCAAATAAAGTAACGATGCCGAGAAGAATGTTAATGATTTTTTTCATTTCGTCGTTTGATTATAAGGACAACAATACCGAAAAGCAAGATCATACCTCCAACGAAAAGATGGGTTATGTGTGATGCTGTATTGGTAGTTACCGATTGATTTTTTGTTTCTCTCTCGACGCGGATATCATAGGTTAAAGAAAATGGTTGGAAAGAATTGTTGGTTGGTTGACCAGTGAGAATTACTTGAAACACGTCTTTTTTGGGAAAGGTATAGAGGAAGGTTTGATCTGAAATAGTTGTTTGGTTGATTATTTTTCCAGTTTCTTTGACAGTTACCGTGCATGAGCAATTGGCAAAAGAGAATTTATTTTGTTTGTCTTTTATCGAAAAGAAAAAACTGCTTTGCTCTCCGACAATCGGGTCATCATCAGGATCGATATGCAAGACCGCTCCAATATTTTTGTCAGTTTGAAGAATGTGGGCTGAGACAGGTTGAGCGAACTGCAAAAAAGAAACAAGAAGAGATAAGACAATGACTATTTGTTTATTCATTAATTTTCACCGTAAAATCTGCTGTAAAGAGATTTTCATCAGGATTAAATTCAGCAAACATACGATAGACTCCAGGTTTGAACGATCCGTAAATACCAATGGGAAGAAAATCAACTGTCGGTCCGCTATTTGTATTTGGTGGTGGTGCAATCAGATTAAAGGGATGAACGTGAATATAATCAAATGAATCTTTGTTAATCATCGTCAGATGTCCAAATGCTCCTAAATATGGTTTGATCGTTGTGATTGGTTTATGCGTTTTGGCGTCTTTTAGGGTAAAACTTATTTTTTGTTGTCCAAGCGACATCGCAGCAGCACTTAGTCCACTATGTGTGTCAAGTGTTACTGCATAGTCTCCAAATGTTTTAGTCAAATTTTTGTCTGGTGATTGTTGAGAAAAAGCAATGGCATCAGCATCGTTTATTCCTACTCGCACAACAAAGGCATCCTGTTGTTCAATCCCGCCAAATGGTTGAAAATTAACGTAGAGATGGTAAAGCCCTGGCTTTGGAAACTGTGTCGTGATAATAAATTCTTTATCGTGTAGTTCAGGATGGATATGGTTGAAATAAGACAATGTACTGTCGGTAATAATCAAATGCATCGATTTAGTGTACAAGAGTTTGAAAAAGGTAACTTCATTTCCGTTGCTTGCGTCATTGACGCGAAAACGAAATGTCGTATCCTGATTGGGAACAATCAGATCAGGTTGAAAAAAACTTACGGTGTAGCGTTTTGTTCGATCGCCTTGGAGGCCTGGGATATTGATTGCTTGTTGGTTTTGGATCGCTTCTTTGGCTAATTGTTTGTGAGCTGCATGGATATCAAAAGAAATTTTATTGTTTGGCCCAGCAATCATCAAGAAATATACGCCACTCATTACCCCAACGATAATGACCGTACTCAACCCAAATTGTGGGATATTTTTGAAAAGCAATTTGTCAAAACGAGGAGCTTCCAAGAACAAAAGAAATGCAAGAGCAGCAAAAGTGATTTGGGAAATAACGCCAGATAAATCTCCAAAGTGTGTTCCAAGCATCAGTGCATGAATCAGGATGAGGACACCTGCGAGATAGACAAATCGATGGAGCACTTTCCAATGATGGAAGTTCATTTTATTAACCAACCAGTCAATCGACGTAAGTGTCAGAACAAACAAAATACAAAGCGAAGAAAATCCTAAAATAACTGCGAATAAATAATTATTTTCTAAAAATCCAAGTCCTTCAAATCCACCAAGTTGTCCAAAAAAGGTGAGACTGGCATGAAGAAGAGCAAAGTAAAAGGCAGAAACTCCAATTGCCCGCCTTCCGGTAAGTAAGGGATCTTTTAAAGGAAAAGTTTTAAATGTGTAGAAGAAAGGACCAATAAGCAGCGCAAAGTACAGAAAGGCAAGACTTGTTAAACCATAGATTTGTTCAAGTTTGATGGTACTGGTAATGAAGAAGTAAACAACTATAGAAAAAAGAAAACTCGTAACAAGAATATAAAAACGAATATTCTTGAGGAGTTGAAGGAAATAGTTTGTCATAGCAAGTCTACTCGTTATTATAGCATGGGTGAAAACTTCTGTTGACAGGATAATTTTAGAGAGATATGATGGTGACACAGCTCAAAATTATGACAAAAAAATTTCTTATCCTTCTTAATACTTATGCAATTTTTTTCCTGATTCTTCTCTTTGGATCCCTCTACTCCTTTATCGCAATTACCAAATATATGCATTATCAAACAGGTCTTGATCTGGCAATTTATATTCAGAGTATGTGGTTTTATACGCACTTCAAACTTCCTTTTGTGACGCTCTATCCAACATTTGGTGATCTTGTCTGGGCGGATCATTTTAGTCCGAGTATGATGCTTTTTACGCCGTTTTATTTTCTTTGGAAGGATCCACGGATGCTGCTTATTCTTCAATCATTTATTTTTGTCGCTGGTGCGTATCCGATTTATCGTTTTGCCAAAGAAAAACTTGTTAATCACTTTTTAGCTCTTGCTTTTCCCTTTGTATTCTTAACGTATTTTGGCGTACAGTTCCCACTTACGTTTGATTTTCATGTTGGGACAATGGCTGCTTCTTTTATGGCGTGGATTTTTTGGGCAATACATAAAGAAAAATGGAAAACAGTTGTTATTCTTTGTGTCATCGCTTCAGGATTTAAGGAAGACATGCCTCTCTACGTTGCAGCCTTTTCTTTGTATCTTATTTGTACACGACGAAATTGGAAATTGGGTTTTGTGATGTTGCCACTGTCTCTGGGCTATGCGTATCTTGTGACCAAACAGATTATGCCCTCACTCGCCCACAATGCAGCAAAAACATTTTCTCTTTCTTATTTTACTTTGCGACCAGATTATCTTTGGTCGGTCTTTTTTAATTCGTCGATAAAACTGCAGACAATGCTCTTCTCATTTGGTGATGTCTTATTTTTGCCGTTTCTTTCCGGTGTTTTTCTTTTGTTGCCCTTTGCCCACTTTTTTGTTAATTTTTCTAATCCTGATTTTCCGGGCAGGTGGGGTATCTATTTGCATTATCGAGGTTACTCTGCATCCCTTATGCTCTATGGAGCGATTTTGGGATATACCTTTCTTATGCGGAGGAAACCAAAGATTTTTGCTGTTTCAAAAGCAAAAATTATCTTGGGAGCTCTTTTAATAACCAATGCACTTCTTTTTGATGTGCTCCTCCATCTGCCACTTAATGTGTTAGGTAAGCAGCAGTTTTACTATCAAGAAAGCTGGATTCATGATAATGATGAAGTTATCAAAAGGATTCCAGCAGATGCCTATGTATTGACGATAAATAATCTCGCGCCGCAAGTCGCATTTCGAAAAAACATTTTTTATTATCCTCAAAATATAGAAAAGGCTGATTATATTTTTGTAGACATGCATCCCAATCAGCCAATTGTTAATTTTTGGTTGACTGCATTAACACAAAAAGAATTTGTTTCAAGCATTGATGCATTACTTGCCAGTAAGAACTTTGTTGTTTCCTATAAATCACACGATGCCTTGTTGCTGAGTAGAAAATCACCAAAAAAATTGATGAAGAATACGAAAGGTCATACAAAAAGTGGGGCTTCCAGTAGACGAACGAAGTACTCTTGAGCTCTTACTCCTTAGGTTTACTTTTTCTTCTTTCAATCTTTCTCAAAGAATACATAATTCGTTGATCAAGATTAATATTTTTGACTCTCGCAAAGCGAACAATCGCGACAAGAATATCACCCAGTTCTTGTTGATATGTCTCATCTTGTTGCGCTGCGATGTTCGTTCCTTTCCTCCCATGTTTGGCGAGATACGCTCGTGCCATCTCGCCCACTTCTTCCACCAAATTAAGAATCAAGATGGAACCGAATTCCTCGCTGGTTTTGACATTTTCATCAATACGATCAAGATAGGTAAAGTATTTTCCAAATGGTGATAGTTGTCTTTTTGCCATAACTTAGGTCCTTCCCTAGGTATTATACATTATTGTATAATAATTACACTATATTATGAAAATCTCTGCAAGCCTCTTTTTGTCGGACATGTTTCCTCACAAAAGAACGTTATATAACAAAATAGTAAAAAGCAAGGTTTTTGATGACCATCCTCCGCGTCATGTCTTCTCGTCTCTTAAAAAAGCTGGGGTTGATGGCATTGAGCTTTTACTTCCGTCTTATCTACCACTCATGGATCACGATATCCAAGAAGTAAAAGAAATGCTTGATGAGAATAAGACGCCAGTTTTTAGTGTTCATCAAGTGATTCGTCTTTTTACACGAACCCACATCGCAGAGATAACGAGATTGTTTGTCGTTGCTCAGATGCTTGGTGCAAAAGTAATTGTTTTGCATACAAGTTCTGCGGGCAGACAAGTTTTTGACAGTGAATACGTTGCGGCACTGCATGCTCTACAAAAAGAATACGGCATAAAAGTCGGATTTGAGAATATGGAAAAGTTTTTTGGATCGCTTCATAAGAAACATGGCTGGCACAGTGACAAGTTTGCAAGTCTGATGAAAAAAAATAATTTTCTTATAACCTTTGATATCCAGCATTTAGCACATTCTGGTGGTGATATTATTGATTTCTTTAAAAAAAATAAAGAACACATCATAAATATTCACCTGAGTGATTATAAACCGCATATTTTTAATACCAATCTTCGTCCGCTCCGATACAAACATCTGCCACTTGGCAAAGGTGAACTACCGATTCAAGATTTTCTCCAGGTGCTCGAGAAAGAACAGTACAACGGACTGCTAACAATGGAGATCAATACTGACCTTGCCGGCCTCTGTGAAAGCGCAAGGATTATTCACGATGGTATCAAAAAGAAACATGAAGACAATTTATAAAAGACCGCCAAAGCCTCGCTATCTTACGATCAAAATACAATATTATCCAATTAGTAAGAAAATTATTCTTTTGCCAATTATTTTTTTATTACTTTTTGCTTTGCGTTATAGCATAAATAATTTTTCTTTTTTTTCTGCATCTGTTTCACCTACTCATTCATTATCCTTTCTCCATGAAGCATACGCGCTGACACAAGAGACAGAAAATAGTGTTCCTACCCCATCTGTCAAGAGTGATCAGGTCGTTTTTCATGGATTACGTGAGAAAAAACAAATCGCTTTGACCTTTGATGCGGACATGACGCCTGGAATGAAAACGATGTTAGAGCGTGGAGAAGTTGCAAGTTACTATGATAAGCAAATAATTGACATATTAAATCAAACCCAGACAAAAGCAACGCTTTTTTTGACTGGGATGTGGATTGAGGTTTATCAGCAAGAAGCAAAGGAACTGGCCAGCAATTCGCTTTTTGAACTTGCAAATCATTCCTATTCTCATCCGTCGTTTGCTGGTGAGTGTTATGGTTTGGGAGAAATTCCTGATAGTCAGAATGAAGAGCAAATTGTGAGGACTCAAACGCTCCTCCAAGAACTGACAGGAAAAAGAAATACTCTCTTTCGTTTTCCTGGTGGTTGCTATACAGAAAATGACCTTGTCAGTACAAAAAATGCAAATCTTACGGTGATCCAGTGGGATGTTGCAGGACGGGATGGATTTAATGATGATGCGACTGCGATTGAAAATAATGTGATCCCTTTTGTACAAAATGGTTCGATTATTGTCCTCCATATGAGTGGTTATCCAAATGCGCCGAAGACAGCCGAAGCGCTGCCGGTGATTATTGAGCAGTTAAAAGAGAAAGGTTATGAGTTTGTTACGGTTTCGGAACTATTCAATGAAGATAAGACAATTCAGGCTTTGGAAGTAAAAAATTTGCTATCTTTTCCTTAAAATGGTATGATTAACAGGCCGCGAGGAGCGGTTTTTTTATTTATGATCAATATTCGAAATGTCGGTATCATCGCACACGTCGATCATGGCAAGACCACGCTTGTCGATGCTTTGCTGCGCCAATCAAAAACACATCTTAATAAAGAAGTTTCAGGGACTGATTTGATCATGGACAGTAATGAACTCGAAAAGGAACGTGGGATTACCATTTTTTCCAAGAACGCATCTGTTGATTGGAAAGGCACCAAAATTAATATTATTGATACACCAGGTCATGCTGATTTCGGTGGTGAAGTCGAGCGAGTTTTGACAATGGCAGATGGGTGTTTGCTTCTGATTGATGCTAAAGAAGGACCGATGCCGCAGACACGGTTCGTTCTCAAAAAAGCACTTGAGAAAGGTCTTCGTATTATTGTTGTTGTTAACAAAATTGATAAGCCAGATGCTCGGATTCATCACGTTTTGGACAAAACACTTGACTTATTTTTGGAACTCGGAGCAGACGATAATACAGCAGATTTTCCAATTGTCTATGCTTCTGGAAAAGATGGAAAAGCTGGACTCCAAGAAGATTTATCGACAATGACTGATATTTCCCCTATTTTTGAAGCAATTATGCAATATATCCCCGCGCCATCAGGTGACCCAGAAAAACCTTTGCAACTTTTGATGACGACGCTGTCTCGTGATGATTACAAAGGACGTATTGCGACAGGTCGTATTTATAACGGAACGCTTCGGGCTAATCAAGAAGTTATGCATATCAATCGAGAAGGGGTTATGAAAAAGTATCGTTTGACCTCTCTGACCACCTTTGAGGGACTCGGTCGGGTTGATGCGCAGGAAGTCCAAGCTGGCGATATCGTTGCAATCTCTGGTATTCCTGATATTACCATTGGTGAGACCATTGCCGATGTCGAAAATCCGATTGCCTTACCCGTTCTCGCGATTGAAGAGCCGACCGTCAAAATGACCTTTAGTGTTAATGATTCCCCTTTTGCAGGACAAGAAGGAGAATTCAAAACATCCAGACAAATTCGTGAGCGACTGTTCAAAGAGTTAGAAACAGACACGGCACTTCGGGTTGAAGATGCCCCTGATGGCAAGTGGCTCGTGTCAGGACGCGGTGAGTTGCATCTGGCAATCTTTATTGAACGAATTCGACGTGAAGGCTATGAATTCCAAGTATCTCGCCCCCAAGTTATTATTAAAGAAATTGATGGCAAAAAAATGTCACCGTTTGAAAGAATTTTTATCGAAGTACAACAAGATTTTTCAGGGGTTGTCATGCAAAAGCTGGGCGCAAGAAAAGCAGTGCTTGAAGATATGACGACTGATGATAAAGGCATTGTGTATTTCCAATTTATCATCCCGACGAGTGCTTTCTTTGGTTATCGAAGTGAATTTATCACTGACACACGCGGGCTTGGTCTGATCAATACAACCTTTTTCAAATATGATGTTGAAGTCGGTGACCCGATCAGACGAGAACATGGTTCCCTCGTTTCGTCAGAGACAGGACAGTCCAATCTTTACGGACTAACGGGTATTCAAGACAGAGGCACGCTTTTTATCGGTCCTGGCTATGCTGTCTATAAAGGACAGGTTGTTGGAAAGAATTCTCGATCTGATGATATGCGAGTAAACGTCTGTAAGGCCAAGCAGCTCTCAAACATGCGGTCGAAGGGAGATGGGTCAATGGAGCACTTTAACGCACCACATGTCATGAATCTTGAAGAGGCGCTTGAATACGTGAGTGAGGATGAGTTGGTCGAAGTAACGCCGAAGAATGTGCGAATAAGAAAAATGATTCTTGATGAAGCAGAAGCACGAAGAATGAAATCACAAGGGCTAAGCTGAATTTGTAGCAACATTGAAGTCTGTTAAGCTCTTTGGTTTGCTACATAAAAGTCAAGAAGTCTTCGTATCATTGCTTGATAAGATGCTCCATGTGCTTGGGCAGATTGTTTAAAAAAATCTAAACTTTTTTGAGTCAATGTTAACGTAACTTTTGTCTTTTTTTCTTTCAAGATGAGTTCTTCAGCACTTGGCAAAAAATCATTAATTGCCCGTGCTTCAATTGGTTCATTACTATATTTGATTTTGTTTTTCATAAATATTTTTACCCTTTCTCCAATATCCTGCACCAATTATTCGAATATGATTATCTCGATAGGTGAAGCGGACGGTTAGTATACTTCCTTTCACCTTCCCAAAACAATAATAACGTTTTTCATCTTTGCTGTGAGCAATATCTTCGGCGATTACACGTTTAGGATCAAGAAATGCATATTGTGCTGTTTCAAAATTGACCTGGTGCTTTTGTGTATTTTCATCATTTTTCTGTTTATCCCACTCAAATGATGTATTCATAAAGATATTACCATATTAGCATATAGTTTACCATATATTGTTTTGTTATTTATCAGGGCATAATTCTTTGAGTGGGCAGTTATCGCATTTGTGTGGTCTGGCTGGACAGTATTCTCTTCCAAAGTAGGTTAAGTAATGTCCAAAGTATCGCCAGTGGTCTTTTGGAACAATTTTCATCAGATCTTGTTCGATTTTGACCGGATCTTTCTGCGTTGTCAGTCCGAGTTTGTTTGTGAGTCGTATCACATGCGTATCTACGACAATGCCTTCTGATTTACCAAACGCGTCTCCCAAAACAACATTGGCTGTTTTTCTCGCGACACCTGGCAATGAATCCAATTCTTCCATCGTGCTTGGCACTTCCCCACCAAATTTTTCAACGATCATTTGCGCTGCCCCTTTAATATTTTTTGCTTTGTTTGAGTGAAAGTTGACTCGTTTTACCATCGCGTCAATTTCCTCGACCGGTGCATCAGCAAAATCTTTAGCGGTTTTGTATTTCTTAAACAACTCTGGTGTGACTGTATTCACCAATTTATCTGTTGCTTGGGCCGAGAGAATTGTCGCGATAAGCAGTTGCAGGGGCGTTTCATGTATCAGTGCGCTGCGAGGATTTGGGTAGACTTTGGAAAGTCTTTTGATGATCTCTTTGACTTTTCCCTCTTTTGACATAATCAGATTATAGCATTTGCCACTTGATTTTAGTTAACCTCTTTCTGTATAGTTAATAATTATGGATCAACAGGATGAAATAATTGAAGGAGAAGAAGTTGTGACTGAGTCAGCAGAAGATGTATCTCAAGCAGCAGCGATGTTGAGCCTTGAAGAACTTATCAAAAATCACATCAGCGCAATTGACAAACTTCGTGACGAACTCAAACAACAACGAGAAATGTTTGAAGATTCCTTCATTAACAACCCAACATACAGAGAACATGTCGACAAAGTAAAAGAGGCCAATAAAGCAAAAAGTTCCGTCAGACAACAAATTGCCAAGCAGCCATCTGTTGCGATTCTGGATCAAAAAATTAAAGACTTACGTTTTGATATGAGTGAACAAAACAAGACGCTTTCAGATCTTCTGCAAGACTACAAAGAGCAGACAGGTGCAACACAAATTGAAGTCAATGGAAAAACATTTGCCATTGTCAGCGTCTCAAAGTTAGTAACGAAAAGCTCCAAATTTAATCCCTAATTTTTTGTGTTATACTACCTTTCCATACTCCCCTATTTAATCGTTTTTTTAGCTTCGCTTTTTCAACCAAGTGATCCAGATCTCGGATGGCATCTTAAGTATGGTGAATATTTTTTCAAACACGCAACGTTGCTTCGTGATAATACGTTTGCGGTGCTCATGCCCAATTTTCACTGGGCAAATGTTTCTTGGGGAACGGATCTTATTACATATGCTACGTATGCTGTTGGTGGCTTTTGGGGTCTGACGATTTTGGGTTCGCTTGTCATAACGCTTGCATTCCTTTTCTTCTCAAAAGCTGCACGTTTGTCTCTTTGGGATGAAGCATTACTCTTCCCGCTTATTCTTTATCTTGAAAAGCCGCTCAATGCTGTTTCATTTCGTGGACAACAAATCAGTATGCTGCTTCTTGGTGTTTTGGTCTATCTATTAAGTCTCTCTGATAAGAAACCAAAGGCGCTTTATCTGATTATTCCGCTTTTTTTGCTTTGGGTAAATTTGCATGGAGAATTTATTCTTGGTTTGGCATTGTTTGGGATGTGGATTGGATTACGTCTACTTCTTTCTTTTATGTCATTCTCGCGAAAGCGGGAATCCAGTTCAACTAAATCTGTTACTCTGGATGCCCGTCTGCACGGGCATGACAAGCGAAGAGAAGGAATGTTTTTTATTAGTATTTTTATACTCTCATGTCTTGCAACGTTTATCAATCCGTTTGGAATCGGAGTGCATATCGATGCGTTTATTCATATCGGTAGTCCACTTTTGAAAAATGTTGCAGAGTACTTGCCTTTTCCTATGCTTTCTCAAGCATGGTGGAATCAGGTAGTTGTCGCGATTTTTCTCATTCTTGGTTTTATCTTTTTATATTTCAAAGGCAAACTCTCGTCAAAGATTTCGATATTTGGCGGAATACTGCTTCTTTATCTTCTTTCGTTTCATGTTCGTCGATATGCTTGGCCCGCATACTATCTCATCTTGCCGATTTTACAACCGCTTTCAGCGATCTTCAAACCGGATAAGAAAAAGACAACGATTGTTATTTCGAGTATCTTATTGATTAGTGTCGTTATTGTTGCGTTTGTTGATAAGTATCCTTTTAGTAAGTTTACTCAGTATTCTTGGAACACGTATTGTCAGCAACCCTATATTCTGTGTTCTCCCAAATCAGCAGAGTTTTTGATTCAGCACAAACTAACGAAAAATTTATTTTCTCTGTATGGTTGGGGTGGATGGCTTATCTGGGAGTATCCACAGATTAAACCAACGATTGATGGCCGGATGCATATTTGGGTTGATGAAAAAGGTTACAGTGGGTTTTCTGATTATTATGGTTTTGAGCAAAACATGAAGGAGATTAATGCGTCGCATTACGATGTTGTCTATATGTCTCCCGATAAACCAATCTACAATCATATGATGCAATTGGTAAAGATGAAAAAATGGAGAATGGTCTATGAGGACAAATTCGCGGGGATTTTTGTGAGAAATAAATAATTTCTCAAGTTGGTTATTTACACCAGATATTTTCTGTGGTATTATTTTTTCATGACAAACGCATTTCTTATTCATTGTTGTTGCACAATGCTCTCGTAGGGAGGTTGTGTTTTTTTATTTTAATCACCTCCCCATGGGAGGTTTTTTATTGGTAAAAACATATGAAATACGCAGAAAATATTGTAGGAGTTATTGGGAATACTCCTCTTGTCAAACTAAATACCATTGCAAAAGGACTCAAGCCGACGATTTTTGTCAAACTTGAATATCTCAATCCAGGTGGGAGCATGAAAGATCGTATCGCTGCATTAATGATTGCTGATGCAGAAAGACGAGGACTTTTGAAAAAAGGTGGCACGATTGTTGAACCGACAAGTGGTAATACCGGTGCAGGTCTTGCCATGATTGCCGCAGTAAAAGGTTACAAATTAATTCTCGTCATGACAGAAAAAGTAAGTCTTGAAAAGGAGCTGGTTCTTAAAGCATATGGTGCAGAAGTTGTGAGAACTCGCGGAGATGTTGCCGCAGATCATCCCCAGTATTATGTCAATTTAGCACGATCCATTGCCAAAGAAAAAGGTGGGATAATGCTTGATCAATATAACAATCAAGCAAATCCACAGGCGCATTATCTCACTACAGCTCCGGAAATTTGGCATGATACAGAAGGGAAAATAACGCATTTTGTCGCGACGATGGGAACCGGTGGTAGTATCTCAGGCTCCGCAAAATATTTAAAAGAACGAAATCCAAACATCAAAATTATTGGTGTCGATCCAGAAGGGTCAATCTTGCATCATCACTTTAATCATACGGAAGGGAAACCACATGCCTATAAAGTCGAAGGTCCGGGAAAAGATTTTATGCCGGAAACGTTGGATATGACACACATCGATGAGGTGATTGTCGTCAACGATCAAGATTCGTTGGATACCGCGAGAGCATTGGTACACTATGAAGGTATTTTTGCAGGTGGATCCAGTGGCATGGCAGTCTTTGCTGCATTACAAAAAGCAAAACATGTAACAAAAAATGATATAATAGTCGTCATCCTTCCTGATTCTGGAAGAGGATATTTGAGTACTGTGTATAATGATACGTGGATGAAGAGGAATGGATTCATATGAAGAGGAAACTGCATTTTACAACAAACGCTATTCATATAGGCAATGAACCAAATGTTAAAGAAGGAGGAAGTGGTGATGTCGTGGTTCCCATTCATCTCTCAACAACCTTTGCTCGAAAAAAAGTCAACGCTCCGACTTCTGGTCTTGAATATTCTCGTTCTGGAAATCCTACGCGTTTTGCCCTTGAAAAAAACTTGGCTGCATTAGAAAATGGCAAATTTGCTTTTGCCTATGCATCAGGTCTTGCAGCTATCACGAATATTTTATTACTCTTACAATCTGGTGATCATATTATCTCAATCGATGATGTGTATGGTGGTACTCGAAGACTATTCACGAAGGTTTTTGAACAATTTGGTCTAACGTTTTCTTTTGTGGATTTTGTTAGCGGAGACGATATAAAAAAACACATCCGTCCAAATACCAAAATGATTTGGATAGAGTCCCCCACGAATCCCCTTTTAAAAATTGTTGATATCGCATCTGCTACAAAAGTCGCAAAGAAGCATAAAATTCTTAGTGTCGTCGATAACACGTTTGCAACCCCATATTTTCAAAAGCCTTTAGATCTTGGTGCAGATCTTGTTGTTCATTCAGTGACAAAATATTTGGGCGGACATAGTGACGTTGTTGGTGGTGCTGTTGTTGTCCATGACAAAGAGCTTGCAAGTCGTATTGGATTTTTGCAAAATGCAGCAGGTGCAATTCTTTCTCCTTTTGATAGTTATACAACACTGAAAGGCATAAAAACATTGTCTCTTCGTATGCAGCAACACGAGAAGACGACAGGCACGATAGTAACATTTTTAGCTCAACACCCCAAGATAAAAAAGATATACTACCCTGGTTTGGTAACTCATCCAGGACACAAAATTGCGCAGAAACAAATGAGTGGATTTGGAGGGATGATCTCGTTTGAATTGAAGGGAGATTTGCAGTCAGGAATTAAGTTTTTGGAATCGATGAAAATTATTGCTATTGCAGAAAGTTTAGGAGCAGTAGAATCTTTGATTGAACATCCTGCATCAATGACACATGCTTCAGTCCCTAAAGAAGAAAGAGAAAAAATAGGATTATCCGATACGTTGATTCGTATGTCTGTTGGTATTGAAGATGTAGAAGACTTGATTTATGATCTTTCTCAAGCATTAGATACGCTAGAGGTTTAAAAGGAAAGAGATGAAAGCATATTAAGACAGTTAATTTTAGGAGCTTTTGAGGGCTGCGTCAATTTTTGCTTTAAACTCATCGTAAGGTAATCCTCCTGCTTGCATCTGGCCGTTGATGAAAAAAGTTGGTGTGGCATTCACATTAAGGGCATTGCCGTCAGTGACATCATTTTGAATTTTTTGATTATACGTGTGGCTTTTCATATCGTTGGTAAAGTAGTCTACCTTTAAACCAATTTCTTTTGCATATTTTACGAAATAGTCCATGGGATTTTTGCTTTCTGCCCACTCTTTCTGATTGTCGTACAGTTTGTCATGCATCTGGAAAAATTTTCCTTGTGATCCTGCTGCCTCTGCTGCTTCTGCTGCAATTTTTCCGTTAGGATGCATGGGCAAGGGAAACTCTCTGAAAACAAAGGTAATTTTACCTTTATAATCCTCAAGAAGTTTGGCAACAATTGGATGAGCCGCACCACATGCTGGACACTGAAAGTCGCCAAATTCTACGATTGTCACCTTGGTGTCTGTGTCTGTTGTTTTATGACTTGTCGATCGTATAAGCATTT
>Ga0209515_10002616_pt1 | contig 27339 bp, 21 predicted proteins | sample Subgroupgradi54m_FD_187454 | JGI IMG/M metagenome (GOLD analysis project Ga0209515, IMG submission 187454) | Subsurface groundwater microbial communities from S. Glens Falls, New York, USA - GMW60B uncontaminated upgradient, 5.4 m (SPAdes)... ... | reverse complement strand
TTCAATTTCAAGAAGCGGACAGATTAAATCTTACGCCGTTTGACGCGCAAAAAGCCGCCGAGTGGGGTCATGGGCTTGCGCCTGTTCGCTCTCAAATAAGATGCATTCTGCATTTTGAAGAACCACAGGGCAAAGCCAGTTATCTTGTAGAACGTTTGTGGAGCGGTGCCATCATTTATAAATGGGATGCAGGCCAAACGCAGCTTGCGATCAGTTTTTTGTCCTTCGACAATCCTCACGTTGAACAATTTTTCAATGTAGAAACACCCGAGAGCCAGCTCAAAGAAATTTTAGACAGTCTGCATTATTATCCCATTTTATCAGGGGGGAAACATTCCTATATTGCGACCAAAGAATTTGGGCCCGTGCTCATGATGATTGATCCGCAAGCCTGTAACAGACCGCGGCCCGCTATGAATGTAAGGGACCAGGGCGTTCATGCTTTTTTTGGAACGACTGAAACGGCCTCCGCTATTTTAAATGAAGAAAGTTTTGAAAAATTAACTCCCCAGGATCCAGGTGTTGTTACTTGGTACGGTAAAAAATTCGTCGTGCTTTCTTCACGCAGTGGCTTTGGCTTGGTGACACTCAATGAACAAACGGGACGATTGGTTATTACTTCCTTAAAATGTACGGCAAAAGATTTAAAAGCAGTCGAAGAGCTTAGAGAAAAATTGGCTCTAACTCTTTCCTACGATGACCGCGAAATGGGTCCTAAAGGAAAAGAGCCTTTCTTTAGGATGATCCCAGGAGCCGAGGGCTCTGTTGTTATTTGCTTGCCCATCAAAGGACAAAACCCTTTTGGAGCCCCCTTTTCTCCTCTTTCTGAATGGGTGAGAAGCGGCAATCAATTCAGCAATCCCACTCAAGAGCTCAGTGCTCCGTTATTTTATCCGCCTTACAAACCCTTTAGCCATGGCTGGGTTCAGATGTTGAAAACCAAAAACTACAGTCGCTTTACCGTTAAAAATACGGCGGGCGACGCCGTGGATTTTGTCTATTTGTTGGGCTCTAGTCTAGACGAGGAGAAGCCAGATGTTCTTAAACATTTTGCCCTGCTTACCTATTCGGACCATGGCTATGTGGGAATCGCCACAGATGACGATCCAAATTTAAAAAAACTGCAAAATAAACTCCTGAATTTTTTAAAACCAAATTCTAAAAGGGAAACAGTGGATGATGCCTTGTACGCAGAGTTAGCACAAATAGACTATGAAAATATAACCGAGGTCATCGAAAAGGGGCACGTTGCAAATTCTGAAACGGGACTAGTTCGTGATGTGAAAAATGGTCGCATTATTTTAACTCAGTACTCAGACGATGCCCGCATGATGTTGTATGGCATGTTCGGGGAAGACTCGCCGGTTGAGGATTCAAGCGCTCCCAGCCGAGTGCGACGGACAAAAGCCGAGCCTGCAACTCAACCCGACATCGGCGTGAAACGCGTCATTGATAAATTCAACACAATTCGAGCAGAAAAAACGGCACTGCTTTTTAAAACTCCGATAATAGGAGTCGATCAACCTCTCGCTGGTGAAATTGAATTGGCCACAGAACCCGTTCGTTTGACAATGACAGTTGATTTTTCACAGGAGAAATCGGTTACCGCTTTGGCCGCACTTCTTCACAAGAAAAAAGAAGAACTGAGTTTAACTGATTTAACGGGAGAGAATGGCGTTCCAACTGGGACGTATATTTTTCTTCATTTTGGTGGAGATCGGGGTCTCGACGGGATTTACCAGTTGGGTCAAGACAAAGATAATAATTTAATTTTGAAATCTGAAGATGAGCCCAGAGGAAATTTAATCATCAAAAAAGAGGGGGAACAAAATTTTCTTGTTCACGAAAATCCGACAGAGCCACTGGGAAAATTACTTGACGAAAAAGTGTTTGGTCCGGCGCTCCGCATTGAAGCCACAGGTCCGGCGGATACGATCTCCCTGATTACCGTTCATGGTGAGGGAGAAACTTTTTATCAAGCTGTCATGCAAATGTGGCCGGCGCAGAAAACTTTAACTCCTCCCGACGAAAACGGAGATTGGAAAATTGCAATTCCTTACACCGCACGATTTCAAGATTCCATGATTCGTTTTATCAAAAAGCTTGGTGAGGTTTATGAGGAAAGTTTGAAACCAAGGGATGTGGTTATCGTTAAAGAAGGTGCGATACATCATGCTCCTAAGGAACCTACACAACCTGTAGCTTCCAAGCCAAAAGAAAAACCAATTGATGGAGTGACAACCGAAACAACAACCGACGCCAGGTTAATTGAGTTGCCTGGCCATACAATAGTAGGCGAGGGCCGAGTAAAGTTGGAATATAAAATTACGCGGATCTCTCGTCTAGGTAAGAATGAAAAAATAGAATCGAAAGAAGATCGGGTTTTGACAGGTATTCTCGTGCGCGATCAGTTTTTGGATCTGACAAAACCTATTCCTCTATCCGGATTAAAAATATTAAATGGCAGTAGGCCACTCAATTCCACTCTTTCAATTGGTAAAGAACCCGTCACTTTATCCATCACTCGCCAAGCCCAGGTCGGAAAAGGCGATGCTCAAAAAACAATCTGGGAAATGTTTGACGTGACTGTTGCGCCCAATGGCAATGGTTCGGTTACCAACCACCGTGTTAAATTGGCGGGTGATTTGGCCGAAAAAATTCCAGCGGCAGGAAAAATAATTACGGAGGATTTGGAAGAAATAGACGATGCTCTTTCATATACATTTGATGTGCTGACAAATCCCGTAACGGAAACCAGAGAAATTTATGCCGTGGAAGTGTTGGGTGAGGGCTTTGGTCTTGAGCCCAAAAGTTTTATTGAAATGAAGTCGCCGGTTTTATGGGAAAAAGGGACCAAAGTTTCTCTTGTCCATCCACAATTAGGCAAACTAGATCTATTCTTAACATTTCCCTCGGGTGTCCCCATTATCGAACGCGATCCCTTGCCCATCACTTGGAGCGTGATCAAAGATGGTGACAAAACGACACTCATGTCGCGCGCAGGGCATCTTCAATTCTCCATCCCCATCAAACCCACAAACCAAGGGGCCCGCATTGCCGATCGTTACGAAGAGCGTTGGTTCACCACCGATCATCGTGATCTTTTGCAAGCGTGGCTTAATTTTACGGGTCATCCTCGAGAAATTCCCGATGGAAAAAAACTGGCTCTTTTAATGACGGGTGAATTGGATGAATTGCAGACCATTCGCGCTTTTGACGAAGACGATATTCCTTTTTATTCCTATTTTTTAAATGAACAACAAAGAGAAAGAATTAAAACCGCGATGGCAGGTCCCGTGCGCGGGGGATTGGTGGGGGAGAGCAACGTTGAAATCACACCCGATGACTCCGAGTTTAAACCGGATCAAGCGTGGGGCATTAAACCCCACACTCTCTTTTTGCCAAGCAGTGAGACGGCAGAACAAACACTTTCTTTGTTTCGGCAGGGAACTGTAACGCCAAAATCCCTTCCTTTTCCCTTAAAATTTGTCAGTAATCATGGATTGGTTTTGGAAATTGTTCCCGATCTGGCTTTGCGTGAGGATAATGTTTTTAAATTGGGCAACAAAACCGTTTTTCGCGTTTACCCCTTGGGGCATCCCGATTTGGCCGAAGATATTTCATTAAAAATTTCGCGCTTCGATCAAAACGGCAACTGGATTTTTTATTATTTGAAACCGCAGGGAGCGGACAAAGTCAAAGCCTTCGAAATGCGCGTGGTTCTTCATCCCCAAAGCCCTGCACTGGTTGCGGTGGCGAGTGTTTTGAACGAGGCTGGCACTGATGCAGGCGCGAATCAATTTTTACAAGAGGCTTCAGCCGTTTTTATCGCCCATGCCCAACAATTTGCTTTGGCCAAAAGCAACAAGGGATTACCCAGTGTGTTTTTAAGACACAAGATCATGACTCATGAGAAAGGGGGCAAAATTTTATTAAGATTTGCCTCGGAAGGGGATAGCGAGGGTATTTCAAAAGTGAGGCTGGATGGTTTTAGTTATGAAGAAAATACGGGGCGTTTGGATTATCATCCCGGGGAAAATGATATTGTTCTTACGATTCTAAATTCGGAAGGTGAAAAACCTCCCAAAGAAATTTTAAAATTAAAACCGAACTTAACATCCGACGAAAATGTTATTTTACTCACGACTGTTTTGGGCTCAAATTCCAGACGCTTTTTCTTTAATCTGGAAAAAGAGGAACTCACCGAAATTTTTTCAAACTCCACAGATGCTGGTTTGATGAAACAGGCTGGTTTTCCCGCACCTGTGTCCGAAGAAAAAAAGCAAGGTCAAGGCCGGCGGACTTATAAAACCGAATTTGCCACCGGCGGTGCCTTGGAAGTTTCTCAATCCATTCCCGAAGTGGAAGAAAAACGGGCCTCGTATATTGTGCCCACATCCGAAAATATTGTCGAAGTTAAATCGTTAGATGAGTTGAAAGCTTTTTATGGACAAGCAGATTTTTCATTCCTCACCGAAGATGATGTGCTTGTGCCTGACGAGTCCACAAGTTGGGCGCAAAATTTGTGTGGTCGTGACAAAGAATGGATGACCTTTGTCGCTGAAAGTGGTTTTACCCTCATTGTCCCCATGGAATTTTCGGGTTCAGGTAAAAACGGCGTTTATCAACCTGAGCCGGAGGTCCGAGATTCTGTTTTTGGAATCAAAGGATCGCGTGTTTTAATTCCCCATCCCACCCTGAAAGGAAAGTTAGTTGAACTCACCGGAGAAGGCATCAAGGTGGTGCATCAAAGAGGGCATCATATTCAACTGGTTCTTCCCGATGGCTCTTCATTTTTCTTAAAAAGAATCAATTCAACAGCCAGCTTTAGTGAGCGATTCACCTTTGGTTTTGTGGCACAGCCGGTGGGAAGCCAGGGGAATGAAGGTATTTCCAAAGAAGCTCGTAACCGATTTCAAGAATGGTGTGAATCAACTGGCATCAATCGCCTGCCTGATTTTGTTTCGGGTCCGGGTGAGGCGTTAAATGTCGATGGAAAAAAACTTTCGCTCCATTTGGTCCCGCGTGGAAAAGGGAGTTATCGTCTGGAAGGCTACCGCGTTGATTTAACCGGCGAGCGCCCTCAGGGTTTTATTTATTATGACTTGTCCCTGCCTGCCGGCAGGCACGGCGCCGGTAGTTTGGAGGAAAGCCCCGAGGGAAGTGGTGAAATGGAAGTGGCCTCGCTTAAAGATGATCATTCCATTTTGCTGATTCGTGATCCCAAGACTTTAAAACAATATGTGTTGATGATGAATGGCGAAGGGGGGTTTGTCGCCTGGAGGCGCTTATCCAATCTTGCCGATATCCTCATTCCTGCTCAGTCATTGACCCGCATGGTGGGAATTTCGGGCGGGAGATATGGTGGGGAAGAGACAAGCGCTGATGATAACGGCGCCATCTCTGTGGCCTATCGATGGGAATCCGAGATGGAAAAAGGCCAAAAGGCCCATGACGTTGCCATGGCGGTTGGTCGTTGGGAAACGAGAAAACTGTCTGATCTTTTTGGCAGTACACAAAAAGATGTAGCCAGGCTTCATGTCCGTTTTTATTTGGATAAGATGGGAAAATTAAAAGCCACCACTCTTCCTTTAAAAGAAGAATGGGGAAAAGTGCATCCGCAATTTCCGTGGGATAAAAACACGCGCATTGAAGTTTATGAAGATCAAAAATTTTCAGGACGCATTACCGTTACCTTTTGGCATTCCCCCATTCAAGGAAAGGGGAGGCAGGAAGTTGTGCCTTATGGCTGGATGACTTTTAAAAATCGCGAAGCATTGCTGGGCGCCAAGCATAATTTTCAGGTCGAATCCGCCCACATGAGCCACGATTTTCGTTACACCGACAGAAAACTTCATCCAAGCCAACGTGGTTATTTAAGCAAAAGAGCGGGGATGAATGTTGGGGATTACGGGCCTTTTAGTGAAACTTTTTTAGACGAATTAGGTCCTCTGGGTGTTGGCATTCGTACCATGCTTTCCGAAACCGAAGCCAGGCAAAGTGATGCGGCTCTTCTATTATCCGCCATGACGATGATTGCCAATGCTCATCCTGATTTAGCACTTTTCGACAAAGACGGAAATGCCGACATGACAACGCTCGCTCAATTTGCGGCTTTTGCCGCTTTAGAATTGAACACAAAAGTAAAAATTCCGCGCGCAGAAATTATTTATGAACCAGGCTCGGAAAGAATTCATGAAATAGCACCGGTGTTCAGCGCGCCGTTGCCAACGCAGGAAATTGAAGAGGAAGAGGAAATTGTAGAGGCGCCGCTCCCCGTCCCCATCCCCATAGTTCAAGAAGAACCTTTGGTTAAGGATACTGAAGATAAGCCAAACGTGAAGGGCACGCTTCCCCATTCGCACGAAGGGCTTCCCGCCTTGGTGCGGATTTTGATGAAGCAAATAGAATATATTAGTCGTCACTCCGATTTAGACAATGACGATTTAATCGGCGTTGTGGAATTGATGGAAGCGGTGGATGGGGAGGGACCAAAAACCGAAGCCAAGCGACTGGCCGACCGCGCTACAAGAAGTTACCGTTCAGCTCTGAATACTTTGTTATACGAAATCTTGGACACCTTGGAAAATATTTTTGATGAGCCCCTGGACCATGGCGTTGCCAAAAAGCTAGCCGAAAAAATTGGTCTTTTTGGAGCCACGTTTTTTGACGAAGGGACTCTTATTTACAATAAGGTTTTTAAGGTGGTGGATGTTTTGAACGCCTTCGCCGAGGGGAGATCATTGCCCCCATGTGTTCCCACCGCAAAACCTTCACCCGCTGTGCCACAATCTCAGACCTCTTCCCGTCCAGCCATACCGACTAAGGATGGGCGCCCCATACGTGCTCAAGGGTACGCCCCTCTGCCAAAGATAAAACCTAGAAAGAGTAATTTTGATGAGGAAGCATCCAGTGGCCTGGAAATTTATGCCGGTGGAAATGGATTTCCATCAGCTGAAGAGATAAGTGACTTGCTCGAACGCTCTGTTGTTTTTGGTGATGATGAGGCTAATTTAGATCTGGCACCTCATGAAGTCATGCCGGTTAATGCGTCTTTGGGCCATGCTCCTGTTATTCACAAGATGAATCCACACCAGCTCGAGAGACTTCACCATTTGGTAGAGGGAGGTTCTCATCATCATGACGTGGCCCGCTTTTTGATCGAAGCCCACGCTCACCAAAGCTCGGAAGCAGCCACGATGGCTGCAGAGACTGCGGCTGCGGACTTAACAGCTGAGACCATCGTGACAGAAATAATCTAAGCACAACCTTTATGGCAAATCCTTCAGATAATATTGAATCCCGTCCTCGTGTTTTTTTGGGTGATCTCGCTACTGGCACTCTTGAAATTTCTTATCCCGATATCACAACGAATGGCGCCGCTCGTGTTGAAAATTCAGATACCGTAGCGAGAGAGGCCTCAGCCAGACTTGAACATATAACAAAAGGAAAGGGGGCCCGAGTACAAGCTCTACATCCTTCCATTGCCGGAGGGGAGTTTGATCCGGCTCACATTGATCCGGCCGCTGTTGACGATATCAAAGATAGAATGAGAGAGATTTTGGATGAATCTGATTTGTATTCTGCGGCGCGCGCGCGAGTGGGATTAACACGCGATGATTTTTTAACAGGGATGTTGGCTAGAGAGGAGGTCTCTCCTTTTATGCACGAATGGTTGAGGGAATTGGCTACGGCCACTCTTTTTCGTATTGTGGACCGGCTTGCCGATGGAGGCTATTTTGTGACCGAACCTTATGTTGATGGGACTATTTCCGGGGGGTTAAGACATTATTATCATTCCCCTCCGCCAGCATTGATGGCTGCCATGGGTTTGGAAGCGGTTGCAGATTTGAGAGCTGAAAAATGTTTGTCGATGATTTTTAGAAAAGTGGGTCCCTCCAACAAATTTGTAAGGGAAAGGGCCGCCCATGTTGAAAGAATTTTAGAGCGTGCCCGTAACGGAACCCCACCACGGTCTGGTTTTTCGAGTGGAGGCACACACCAGCGAGGAAGTCATTTACCCCATCAATGTCATTCGTCTAGAGGCTTAGCCCCTCAAGCTCTTCCCGCGGGAGCTTTGAGTGTGGTAATGCCTGAGACACTTTCGGCGACGGATGCATCCAGTTTTTTTGCAGAAACAGGGGCGATATAGCGGCGTTTCATAACTGACTCATAAAACCCGACAAGTTAGTGGCCAACAGGTGATCTCCTTTGATGGTCTGCTTTGATCTTGAAATCAAAATCATCTGATCCGCACGAATCAGCGAACCTGTTTTTTTAAGTTGCTGGATCATTTGGGGCGATGGATTGGAGGTCAGTTTGATTTCAATGGCCCATATTTTTCCGGCATACTCAAGAATCAAATCAATTTCATCCTGCGTTTTGGTGCGCAGGTAAAAGGCATCAAACGATTTTCCCTGTAGCGTCAGGAACGATAAAATTTGTTCAATAACCCACCCTTCCCAACTCATGCCGACCCATGGCTGTTGCAGTAGTTGAGAAAAATGACCTGCCCCTTGCAAGGCGTGTAGAAGGCCGCTATCCCGCCAATACATTTTTGGGCTTTTAATAATCCTTTTGCGAAGATTCGAAGTGTAGGGGGGAAGAAGACGAATGAGAAAAGCTTGAACCAAATACCCGATATAAGAATCAACCGTATGATAACTTATTCCCAGACTTTGTCCGATCTGCGAGGCATTTAAAGGGTTCCCATGAAGGACAGCTAACATCTTAAAAAGTTTTTCAGTGACATAAGGAGCGGCAGAAAGCCCCCACTGCGGAAGATCGCGCCCCGCCAAAAGACTTAAGTAATTTTTTTGCCAGTTTGGAAAAGAATTTTTTTTCAAAATTCCTCCGTCTGGATACCCTCCCATTAACCATAACGGATCCATTTTTGTGGGAGCGATCTCTTGTATGTTCAGAGGAGAAAGTTCGCACAGCCCCAGCCGTCCTGCTAGCGATTCGGATACGTGACGCATTAAAGCGGGAGCCACCGAACCTAAAAGCAGAAAGCGTCCATTTCGTTTTCTATTCTTATCAATAGCGCCACGCAAGCGGTTGAATAATTCTGGCCATGTCTGAGCTTCGTCGAAAATAACCGGTTTTGTCTGCTGTAACAAATGGTCCCACTCGACATCCGCACGCAGTTGATCTTCGGCCTGCTCCATATCGAAATAGAGAGGACTTAACGTGCGAGCGAGTGTGGTTTTGCCCGACTGCCGTGGTCCGATAAGGGCAACCGCTGGATAGTTTTTAAGGAGTTTGCGAAGATGTGGTCCAAGAAGTCGTTGAAGCATATGGACAGAATAGAAGTTAATTTCTATTTTGGCAATAAAATTATTTGATATTTTTCATCCCATTTTCTAAGCAACTTTTTTGAACGGGGGCCGATAAAGACCCGATTTACAAAATCAACTATTATGGCAAACCCTACAGACAACGCCGCGACTCGTTCCCGTGTTTTTTTTGGCGATCTTGCTACCGGCACTCTTGAAATTTTTTATCCCGATTCAACGGTACAGGGAGAGGTTCGTGGTCAAGAGCCAGATACAGTGGCCAGAGAGGCAGCTACGAGGTTGAGCGATATCGAGGGGGATGCCCGTGGAGTTCCTCCCGCAGCGGTTCGGTTTCATGCAGGTCTCAGAGGAAGATCGTTGGAAGAGGTTGTCCGTTCGTTTCTTCCGGATCATGTAGCTGTGAGGGATCGCGAAAGACTCATTTCGCAGATCGTAGGACAAGTAAGTCAAGTGCAGATTGATACGCCGAAAGAAGTGCTGGCGTTACAGGTGGTTTTAATGGCTGTGCTTACTCCTTGCTGGGAAGATCCTCGTTTTGTTTCACAGCTTGATCCTTGGGTCCAGGCTTCTTTCGATGTTCCCAAGGGGCGTCCTTTGGAAGAGTGGCGAATGACACTTTTAGCGGCCCTTACAGGATTTTTGATTGAGTTTCCCCCCACTGAAATAAAAAGATTGTTGAGCCGTCCCGAAAATTGTGCCGTGGCCCTCAGCTATAGTCTGGTGGCCAGTGTGGCTGTAGAACAATCCACCCGCGATCGGTATACAACGGATTACAAAAGTCTCTTACAACGGATGGAAAAAGAGGGGGGATACGACCGCGAATCAACTCGTTCTTTGACGCGAGATTTAAGCCCATTTCCTTGGAGCGCTATTCAAGATTCTACTGCCGATTTCTATTATGGTTTTATTCAAAGATTGCACACTAGAGGCATTCTGATAGCAAAACCTGGAGAAACTTATAGCGCCCTACAAATTGGGGCTGGCATTGAATTTAAAAGAGTTCTCTCCCATAATATCGAAGAAGCCCAAGCCAGGGGAAGAGGAGAGGTGCATCATGGACTGCATCAAAGTCGGGATCATGTTGTCGGCGCGGAGGCTCTGGCCGCGGGAGCTTTGAACGTAGTCACATCCGAGGTTGCCACTGATTTTGTAGCGGAGGTTTTGTAACGGATGACGATGAAGGGATTGACTTTTTTATTAGAACACGTATTCTATACGTATGGCTAAAACAGCCCTCAAAAAAGAAAAGTGGACCTTAACTTTCGATCATGACCTCAAAAGTCGGCTTCAAAAAGAAGCGAGAAAACTAAGGGTCTATCCCGTACAACTGCTGGAGACGATGGTTCGTCAACAGCTTAACCCCTATGGTTTCCAGTCCATAAAAGACAATATCGCCTATGTGAATGCCATGCGCTTGAAAAGCGGGGGGCAAAGCGATAAAAAATTTCTTGCTGACATCAAAAAATGGGAAAAAAGATAAGTTTACTGGTCGATACCGATATTTTTATCGATTATCTGAATCATCAGCTATTTAAAATTATTTTTACCAGAAATAATTATCAAATCTATTATTCCGCAGTGACCAAAAAGGAATTGTTGGCCAAAGAAGGGATGAACCAATCAGAGGAACGGGCCATCCGTAAACTTCTTCAAAAGTATCGACTTGTTCCCTTAAATCAAAAAATCTTGGTCCAATATTCAATTTTGAGAAAAGAACATCCTCAAATTGGCAAAGAAGATTGCCTCATTGCCGCTACGGCGATTGTCCAAAATCTTCCGCTGGCAACGAGGAACTATAAACACTACAAAGTATTTGCCAACTTAGTCCTTTATTTTTCGAAGTAAAAATTTTACCTCATTTTCTACGCAACTTTTTTGAACGGGGGCCGATAATCCTCCGATTTCCAAAATTAACATTTATGCCCGATAGAATTAAAAACTCAGGTGATAGAGCAGGAGTAGAAATTCCGATTTCTCCCGCTTCTTTGCTAAGACTAAAAGCCGGGGAGCCAGCTGAAGCAAAGCCAGCCGGTGTTGATTCTCGTGAAGCGTTGGATGTAGAGGACACAAGTTTTCTTGCCGAGGTGGGGGAGATGCTATAAAGGAAAAATGTATGTCCAATTTCAAAATCAATCAGGGAATTTACTGGCTTGAAACCCAGACCGGTTTTTCCGAGAACGATCTTCAATTCATCATTAGCGACATTAACACCGACACAGTCAGTGATGCCGGAACCATTCTTAGCCGAAAAGAAGTAAGTCATTTTAATCCGGGGAGTGACCCCAAGGCCATCCAAGTCAAGGAGCTTCTTCGTCAATGGTATGATCAAGGCTATCAAATTTATGATTTTGGGTTTGAGGATGGTACTTCTTCCTTCATGCTTGTCGACGATGGTGATGCTTGGCTCGAAACGGACAACAACCGGGATGTTGTTTTTTATTCGGATCCAAACGATGGCTGGGTTCAAGATAAAAAATTGGAGAAATTTGCGGATTGGATAAAACAAGAGGGACCTTCTTCGAATTTTAATCTTCCAAACGATTTTAAACTTTCGGATCTTAATCAACAAAATATTTTCAAGCTCCAGGGAACCTATTTTCATGGCTGGGAGGATACTTATCTTTTCAGTTTTGAGCATGTGGCCGGTTTTCTCAATAGCCTCCAAAACGCGGTAGGCCGTCCCGAACTTAAAGGCAAAATAGCTGAGAACATCACTTATTTTAGAGATTGGTATATTGACAATAGGGGAGATTGGACCCAACCAGGCAAAGATGGTCGGATCGATACGTTTCAATTTCGGTTAGGGACTTCGCTTCTTTTGGAACTAGGACAGATAGGAGGGGGCCAACAGATGCTTGGCGCCTTGAACGCTTTAAATCCTATCGAATGGAATTATCTTTTCAGGGATCCTGTTTTTTCAACCAACCTGGTGTCTGAGTTAGAAGTTGCTTTTTTAACCGATCCGACAGCTTTGATCTTTGCGGCAAACACTTTTAATACTTCAACCTCCGAAATGAATCTGGTTCTTCTTTCGGCTCTTGTCAAAACAGGGTTAAAAATGCCGAAAGTTATTTTAGAAAAAGCGAGCCAAGCCTTTACGGCGTTTCTTACACAAGCTATTTCTTCTCCTGACCAAATTTATCCAGGCGAACTTTTAATTGCGTTGGATGGGTTCAAAAGTCTTTTGGGTCACTACCCCGAATATCAGCCGCCAAAGGAGCTTTTAAATCAGATTTACCATTTTATTTCCGGTTTCCAAACTATTTCAAAAGACAAAATGGAACTCCCTACCATGCCCTCAGGAGTTTCTAAGGACATTTACGATGAAGACCGTTCGGTTAAATCGCTTCTCATGGATGTTAATTTAGAGATCATGACCGAAGCCTTTGATGCCTTGGAATTAGCAGGAAAGGATGGTCATGCGCTGAAACTTCAGATTGCTCAAGAAATCGATAACAATGGCGATCCTCATGAGCCTCAAGATATTTTAACCGCTCTTTTTATGGTTTTACATGAGGAGCTTCCTGATGTTCCGCGGAGTGATGCTTACGTGCAATTTTATAAAAGAGTTTTGGCGAGAAGGATGTTGGCCCAGAGGCGTGGGGATCACAAGCTGGTGGCCAAATTAGATCAATTGCAAACCATGAATCAGATTGGTCGTGAGCTCGAGCGGATGTTTTGGGGGAATCAAGCTTTTCGCGACAGTTTTTTATCGGGGTATAAAGATATTTTTACTCGTCAAATGGATCGCAATCTAGATTCGAGTGATCATCTGCTCCGGCGAAATTTTCTTCCTATCGCCATTCTTCAGTCGCTTTATGATGATGTGGATATCATAGGAACTCCCGAACAGAAAATGAAGCAAGAAGCTATAGATTCTAAAAATCTGATTTATTTTGGAACCCTTGATGATCATAGTGTCGATGAAAAAACAGGACGTTCTCAGTTTGGTTCCAATCTTGCGGCTGTTATAGATATTATAAATAAGATTCAGTCGGGAACCATTAATTTAGATGATATCATCCGACATCATCTGGGAAAGACCCGATATGACAATGGGGACAACTCTCAATTTTCGGATTTTATCCAACAAGCAGATCAGGAAGGGCTCTTAGGTTTTATTCAGGAGACCTCGGATAAACGGGAAGATGAGTTACCGATAAGCGTTTTTTGGCAGCTTTTAAACGACACCGAGCTTAACGATTATATGATCGGGGGGAAGGATGCTCGGGCTCAGGCCATCTCGGCTATTTTCACTCTTCGGTCGTGGTCGAGCGGGATTAATGGTCGTATGGAAACTTATTTTGATCTTTTGCATGCTAACCCCAATCCCAATAAATCTAGCGTCACAGAAAAGATGGCTTTTTTGAACGGTTTTCGTCATTCGGATCTTCAGTATCTTCTTCCCAATTATCTCATTTCATTTTTTGATGATCCCAATGAACTGGTGCAGGAAACAGCCTTTGAAATTTATCGCGATCAAGGTTACCCCAGCGCCATTGCGCGAAATTTTATCGGCATTCATTTCGGATTCTCTCCCGATGAAAGACGAACCGCCCACAATTTTATGGAGGCTCTCAAGGCAAAGAATTTGCGCCCTTCTACCGTGGTCATTATTGCCGACATTATAGGGGCAGCTTCATCCAAAGCGACAACTTCTCATTTTTTGAGAGGAAAAAATAGGTATGTCGAAGATGAAATCCGATTGCCAAAACATATGCAGGAATCGCAGGGGATTTTTAGAATGGGGGAAACTTCTTTTAGCAAAAAGATGGATGCTCTGGTGACACCAGATGCCGATCATCCTTTTGCCTATCGCGGGTTATCGCACCATTTGACCAGCACGGGAGATCCCCGCGTGGTCCCGGCTTTGCTGGATGCTTATCTGATGGACGACGCGCCGGTAAAGGTAGCCAACCGCCCTTTGTATCCCATTATGCCGACGCTAGATACGGTGATTCAAATTTTTGGAGTGGCCAATCGCAAGCAAGTGGAAAAAGGATTGGTGAATACCGTGACCCACAGTCCCAAAAGGGGTCTTTTAGGAGGGCTTCTTCCCAAGCTTCTCCTCGATTGGGGAAGAAAAAACCATGTCGATGTTGTGCGTGCTTTTCGGAAGGCGATGTTTCAGTACGATTCTGGTTACAATTTGGAGATCGAAGAAAAATATTTACAACTTCAGAAAGAAGAATCAAAAAATACCGCGGATCAAGATCAACATCAGATTGACCAATTGAAAGAGGATCTCATTGGGCTTTATGCGAAGGCATTGGATCACCAACAGGCGACTCATCCCGAAGCGATCGATCAGCTGATTGCCTCTCTCTACAACGAAGCCCGCAAACAATATCTCATTGACGAACTGGCACGTTACAATATACAGGCGATTCCGGAAGTGACACGACGGATCGAAATTTTAAATCGAAAGATAGACGACCCCACCATTGCCGACCCTGTCGAGCGCGAGAAATATCAAATTCAGCGTGATCAATTAATGGAAGTGCTTTTGGCTATTTCTGCTGGCTATTGGTAGAAATATTTGCTTACTCCGCTTACGACTTTCCAAATTTTCCATACCGGACAGCCAAGGTGGGAAGCACGAATAAATTCAACACAGTTGACGTCAGCAATCCTCCCAAAATCACCATCGCCATCGGGCCTTCAATTTCAACACCGGGGGCGCCCGATCTTAAAGCCAGGGGGAAAAGTCCGAAAGAGGTTATGAGAGAGGTCATTAAAATAGGGACCAACCGTTCCATCGCTCCCAGTCTCGCTGTCTCGGCGTTCCAGATTTTTCCTTCTTGGGTTGTGAGATGATCGAAGTGCGAAATCATCATAATCGAATTGCGCAGTGTGATACCAAACAAGGTGACGAAGCCTACCATCGAGCCGATGGAAATTAATCCTCCCGAAGCAAAGACCGCCAACACGCCCCCTACAAGGGCAAACGGGACGTTGCATAATACCAGCAAAAGATTACGAGGGTGGTCTAACACAATCGACAAAAGGAGAAGTATGCCGATGGCGGCGAGAAACGAGTGGAATAAAAGATCGCGCTTCGATTGGCTTTGCGCCTGCGCTTCCCCTCCCACTTCAAAATAAGTTCCTGCGGGAAATTGAATTGTAGACCGGATTTTTTTCTCAGCGTCACTGACAAAATTATTAATGTCTCGACCGACCACGTTGCAGGTGATGGCTTGAACCCGGTTAGCGGCTTCGTGCAAAATAACATATCGTCCGGAAGATTCTCCAATGTCGGCCAGATCACGCAAAGGGACGTACACTCCCGAAGGGTTTCTGAATTTCATCGAACTCACATCTGTCAATTGCCCTCGGTTGTTCGGCGCCAAAATGACATTCACATCAAAAATTTTACCCGCCTCGTAGACTTGGCCCGCAATATGTCCCTGATAGACAATCGAAAGATTTTCCAAAATATTCACCGCATCAAATCCCCACCTGGCCAGATCAGCCTTGCGAAGTTTGATTTCAAGTTGCGGAGCCCCCGGCGGAGATTGCTCTTGCACGTCCGTAGCACCTCGTACTTTTTGCAAAACATCCGCGACCTCTTTTGCTTTTTGGTCCAAAACATCCAGATCATTTCCAAACACTTTCAAGACGACGGACGCGGTGTATCCCGACAAAGTTTCCTCAACCCGTTCGGCCAAAAAAGTGTTGACGGAAAAAGTGAGACCGGCAAATTTCTGAAGCACTTTTCGGATTTCATTTTCGGCAATGCTTGCTTGGTGTCGACTCAATTTTTTCAAGTCCACTTCTATCTCGCTGGAATGGGGCCCAAAGGTGTCATCACTTTCCGCCCGTCCCACTCTTTGCGCGACCGTGCGAATGAATGGAATTTTTAAAAGCTCAAGACTGACTTGGCGTCCCATGCGTAGCGATTCGTCAATCGACGTTCCGGGGACAGCGGTCATGTGCACAATAAAATGTCCTTCGCGAAGATCGGGCAAAAAGGTTCCTTGGAAAAAAGGGAGGACCAACAGGCCGCATAAAGTGAGAATCAAAGCCGCGCCCATTACTTTTTTTGGGGTGCGATCTAGTTGGATAAGATAAAATTGATATTTTTGTTTCAGCCAAAGAACAAAGCGAGGTTCGTGCTCTTTAAGATCCTGTGTGCGAAGCAACAAAAAACAAAGCGCCGGAGTGACCGTCAGCGCCACTAAAAGAGAGGCGAGTACGGCCAGAATGTAGGCACTTCCCAAAGGGCCAAAAAGTCTTCCGGCCAAGCCGGACATGGTGAGCACAGGAATGAAAACTAAAATTACCGCGAGTGTGGCATAGACCACAGCACTTCGAACTTCGATTGAGGCTTCCCAAATGACCTGGAGATTTTTTTTGGGAGCACCTAATTTCAAATTTTCGCGCAGGCGCCGCAAAATATTTTCGACACCAATCACGGCGTCATCTACCAATTCTCCAATGGCAATCGCCAAACCGCCCAGTGTCATGATGTTAAGACTAAAGCCGAAAAGATCGAGCACAGAAATAGCCGCGAGAAGAGAAAGAGGAATGGACAAACAGGAAATAGCCGCCGTTCGAAAATTGGCGAGGAAAAGAAAAAGAATCACGGTGATCAAAACAACGCCGATTAAAAGTGAACTTCTTACGTTGCGCGTAGACGTTTCGATAAAATTGGACGATCGAAATAAGCTGGGATAAATGTCGATGCCCTGAGCGGTTAAACTGGGCTTCAAAATCTCGAGAGCTTTTTCAACCGCTTGGGTTATTTCCAAAGTATTCGCCCCATATTGTCCCCACACGTTCAACACGACAGCCGGATTTCCCATGATAGACGCGGCCCCTACGTGAGGGGCCGGCGCTTCAACGACATTGGCAATTTCTCCCAAAGGAATGTTGAGCGAAACAGTCGTATCGTTTCCTTTCACCATCATTGTTTTTGCCAATTCGGCAGCGGTTAGCGATTGCCCTTCGGTGACTAAAATAATTCGCTGGTTGGGAGTATCCACAAAACCAGAGCCGCGCACACCTGTCGCTTTTAGGGCCGTGGCTAACACATCATCGGGAGTGAGATCGTAGCGGATCAACATGTCGAGGCGGAGTTGAATCTGCAATTGTTTCTCGTCCCCGCCAAACAGAGCCACCTTGGCAACCCCGGGTACCGCCTCTAAACGTCGTTTGACCGTCCATTCCGCCACCGTGCGCAAATCCATCATCGATAATCTTTTAGCGTCCTTCGGAACTAATCCAAGCGTCAGCAAATCCCCTGTGGAAGAAGTGAGTGGCGTCATCACCGGTGCGTCAATTCCCTGAGGCAGGTGGCTGGTTACCGAGCTCAGTCTTTCGGCAATCACCTGTCGGTCGCGATAAATATCACTTGTTGGATGAAAGCTGAGTGTAATGATCGAGAGTCCCTGAATCGAATTCGAGCGCATCGCTTCTAAATTTTCAATTCCATTCAGCATGTTTTCAATCGGCTGAGTGACCAGCTCTTCAACCTGCTCAGGCGAAAGCCCAGGTGCTTCGGTTTGAACATCGACTTGCGGCGTTGCAAATTCGGGAAAAACGTCGTAGGGAATTTGGTGAAGACGATAAATTCCGTAAATCAAAAAAAGAGCAGCAAGTGCTACGACCACGCCACGAAAACGAAGTGAAAAATGAACAATCTGTGACAACATAATTTTTTACGTTAAATTATTCTTCCGGCTTTACTTCTCCCTGAAATTCTTCGGAGAACAAGATCTGCGCCCCTTGGGTTACAATTTTTTCTCCCGAAATATTCCCGGCCATTTTGCGAGTGAAATGGGTGGCATCTTTTTGTACATAAACCCACTCGTGGCTGTCATACCAAATGAGTGCGGATTCGGGGATAGAATTATTTTGAACGAGCGCTGTTTCAATCTGCAACAGTGACTGCGTGGAAGCATCCAATGTTAAAATCACCTCATCCCCTTTTTTAGAAACATACGATGGTGCTTGGATGGCTTCGTCTTCTTCGTCTGGACAATTGATGAGATAAGAGCCAATGAGTAACCCCACCCCCATTATAAAAATTCCGATTATTTTTTTGTGCTTTCTAAAAATATCTTTCATGGAGTTAAAGAGCACCTCTAAAAATGTGCACTAAAGGTTTCTGAATGGCGTCTTCCAAAAGACCGACCGCTTTTTGAACTTCCAATAAGTTGTCAACGTCAGTGGTCCTTAAAGAATCTAATTCCAGTTCGTTATTCGCCATCGTCAACCTTACCGCTTCGCTGTCGGCCAACATCGAATGCAATAATTCATATTTTGTATTCAAGCTTTTCAAAAGTTGGTTGGCGATCTGGAATTTTTTAAAAGCGCTGTTATAATTAATCAACGCCGAATCAATCTCCCCAATAATTTTGGCTTGTAAGGCGGTGAACTGGGCGCTTTTTTGTTCACAACGCGCTTTAGCTTCGGCAATGGGTCCGCGGTTCTGATTGAAAATCGGGAGTGATAACGAAAATCCCAATCCCCATTGATGATCCCCCTGCGACCAAGCAAAACCAGGGCCGAGATGGATGTCGGGATATTGCTTGGAAATTTCTTCCTGCAGATTCGCTTCGCAGGCGGCATAGTCAGACAAAGCTGCTAGAATGTCGGGACGGTTGGTCAGCGCCTCTTCTCGAATTTTAGCAGAATTCATTTTTTTGAGAGTGGTTTTAAAATCATCAAAAGAAATTTTTGTTTGTTCCAAGACCGAAACAGGAAGGCCGAGAGACGTGGCCAGCTCTATTTTTGCCAAACCGGTCTGTTTTTTAGATTCTTCGTACGCCAAATGCGTTTTACTTTCGTTCAGCACGGCCTCGTTAAAAACAAGAGGTGAAACCATTCCTTGTTTTTGAAATTCTTCCATAGAGCGAAGATTTTCCGAAAAACTTTTTTCTTCCTCCGAAAATATTTTTTCTTTTTGGAGCGCCATATCAAAATCAATCAATGCCGCCCGGACGCGGCTTCTGACTTGCCATGCTGTACTCAGTGCATGGTAACGGGCCGCTTCCGACAAATGTTTGGCTTGGACAATACGGTGATGGCGTTTGCGGGCGGTTTCGATCGGAAGATCAAAATTAAATCCCAAAATCCAGGGAGACAAACTTCCCGGATTGGTAATGTATTGCGGCGCAAAAGAAAACGTCGGATTAGGAACTGCTTTCGCTGTTTTTATAGCAGCAACGGCGGCTTTAAGTTCCCCCCGCGCTATTTCCATGTCGGGATGATAATAAAAAGCGGCGAGAGTTAGAAAATTCAAATCCCATACTTTTTTAGGCCAATCATTTTTTGCATTTAGATCGTTCTTGTCGATAAAAGATTGAAGCCCCTCATCCGTCAAAGAGCGGCTTTCGAGGGCCGCTGCATTTTTTTTGGCAGAAAGAGGGTGCGAATGAAAACGGACGCATGCATCCAGAGTCAATAGGACTAAAGCACTTAAGACTAAAGTTTTTAGATAATTCTGCATGAATTTTTTGTATTATGGTGCTAAATAGATTGCGGTTGCAAGGAGGTATTAGACCGATGGAAACAAGAATCAAAATAATCCCACGAGCTGTTATTTTTGCAAACCTGTTGTTTTCTTTTTGTGCCGCGATTCTTTTTTCTCAAGGAAAGTCTTCTTTTCTGCCGGGAGTGATGCTGGTTTTTGTCATCATCGTGTTGGGAAAAAACATTTACGACAATTGGGGAACCATCACGCTTCGTGGCCAGCAGTTTGAATACCGCCGCCGTTTCGGCAATTTCCATTTTCAGTGTCCCATCAGTGCGGTCCAAAAAATTGTCATCCAACGGGGGACCTGGTACCGATCCAAGGGAAGTGTCCGTCATGTTGACTTGATTTTGGATCACGAGGGGTATCGCTACACCGTATCGTTGGGAAGTCCGTTTTTTATTGGCGGCGGAGCTTTAAAAAGGGCCCGACTTGTCAGCCGCCAACTTTCCATTCCTGTTGACGACCCGCAGCTTGATTCGATGCCGTTCAAAAATTTGCCTTTTTACAAATGGAATGTGGAGGGGAAGGAATGGAAAACTTTGCTGGTGATTTTTGGCCTCGCCGCACTTTTTATTATGGGGGGCATTTTATACAAATTTTTTAAATCACGTTAGATGAAAAAGATTCCAAGAATTCCAAAAATAAATAGTTGAACCCCGATAATAATATGTACCACTCCATAAATGCGGGCCGTTTTTCCTTTCACGGTTTTTCCTCCTGATCCTCTTCCCGATAAATACACTCGGCGCACAAGAAAAACTTGATAGCCAAAGATGATGGACCATAGCCCTGGAAAGATGAAAATAAGCGGAGCCAATTTGATGAGAGATTGATGCGCTAACATGAAGCCGCCGAAGGCAAGAAAAAAAGGATAACAAAGTAGAATGCACCATGCCGACAGCCGCCGCCAGATATGAAGTTTGTCATATCTTAATTTGGCGGCCTCATTTAAGAAGCCTCCCTCGTCTTTTAAAGTTTTCAAAGCAGTGGTCATAGAAAAAGTGGAAAGAGGAGTCCCAAAACAAGTCCCAAGACTCCAAAAGAAAAAACAAAAATTCCAAAAATGAGACTGGCCCTTCCAAAAATGAGGGCCTCTTTTCCCGTGAGGTCTCCGGCAAATCCTCTGGCGCCCCATGTGCGAACTCTCTCGGCATTGACCCATTTTGCCAATAAAATCTGGTAGCCATCGATGCTAAACCAAATCCCCAGGAAGATCATAAAAAGGACAGAAATTCTTTCCTTTAAGAAATCATGTTCCGGTAAGAAAAGAGTAGTGAGAAGAGGAGAAGGAAATAAAATAAACAGAGCCGACCATCCCGCCAGCCGCCGCCAGAGATGGAGTGTTGCATACCGGTCTCGATCGGCATCGCTTGAAAAATGACCTACACTTTGATTCATGGCAGGTCATAAGAGTAGCATGCTTTTTTTTCTTTGTCAGTTCTATTGCAAAAATGATAGACTTCCCAAATGTTTGATTCTTTAAAAAATAAAATGAAAGCCGAATACGAAAAACAAAGCAAAATGACCCCCCAAGATTACAGTTCTCCCGAGGGAAAAGCAAAAGCCCGCAAAGGAGGAGTGGTGATGCTTGTTTTGGGGTTGGTGGGTTTGGCGGCCAACTGGTTTGTCTGGAATCATTGGGGGGAAATTCATTCCCTCCTGATTGCTGCCACACTGACGTTTCTGGGGTTTGGTGTTTGGGTTTCGATCACCGGAAAAATGCCAGTTAAGAAACGCTAGGGCGTAGCATTCTTGCCAGCTCTCGAATATCCTCCGGTGTGGTGCCGCAACAGCCGCCGATCAGATTCGCACCCGCTTCTATAAAGCGTTTGGCTTCAATTTTTTCATTCGGTTTCACCGCCACAAAACATTTTGTCGTTTGTTTTATTTTTTCAAAAACCGGAAACATCAGCTCCGGCCCGAAAGAACAATTCAACCCCACAATTTCTACGTTCTGATTTTCAAGCCACGCCACAGAGCGCAGTGGATCTTCTCCAGAAGGCAGAAGTCCGTCGCGAGTAAGAGTCATCAACACCATGATCGGAATTTTTTTAATTTTTTTATTGATACGTTGCGTGGTTTTGACAGCGGCCTCTAGGATCGAATGTTTTGTCATCGTCTCAAAAACAACCAAATCAATTTGTTGTTTCAACAAAAGTTCAATTGTTTTTTCATTCAAATTTTCTGTCGGCCCTAAACTTCCAGCCACAAAAGTTTTTTCTCCCGCCGCTTTTCTGGCCAGCGCACATCCCGCGGGGATCATTTCGGGCATTCCACAAAACGTATTGGTGAAAATCAGGCGGCTTCCGGCTTTGATATATTCTTGGTGAACTTTTAACACTTCATCCGGCTTTTCGATGTTCCAAATATCAGCCGGAGTGTTGAGGGGAAGCCCACGCGATTGCAAAAGAGTCCCCATGGCGCCGTCCATGACTAAAGGGCCTTTTTTCAAGACTGTAATGATTTCAAGGTATTGAGCCATGACTCCGAGTGTTAAACTACATTATTTATTAGAATCTTAGCAACTTTTTTTGTCAATAGCCGATAATTTGACATGTTATGAATGCCCTTTCGAAAATTGTCGAGAGGGGTTTTGTAACTCTGAAACTGGAGGTAATTTATGCCGATCGAATTTCCATTGCTCTTGGTTGCTTTGTTAACGGGTTGTGACGAAAGTGAAAGAACAACCCTTGAAAAAAGTGATATTGATAATTCGAATGACATGCAGAAAAAATTGCTTTATCCGATTAAAGACAGTTTTCAAGTAAGCTGTGTGGCCACCGAACCTGATAAAAGTGGTTCTTATTTGGCACAACATTCAACTTTTCGCTTTGACCCTATTGATCAAAAACTTTACGGGTATGCTCATATTAGTGATGATAAGAGTGATTATGAAGTTTCTTGTCGTTTTGATGAAGAAGATGTTATCGATACAACCCAACCCAGCACTTTTTGTGGAAAAAGTGCAGAGTATTGTGCCGGGCAAATAGATGCGCTAGAACTTACTTATGAAGATGCACTGACAATATGTTCCCGTGCTCTCTCTTCATGTCCAAAAGAAGACTCCGTTAACATAAGTCTAGCCAATAGCAATCCGGATGGACGTCTCTGTGAGCCGCCTACTAGTAAGTAACGTCTCCCCCCACATTCCTTTCTTGACATCCGCTGGCTTAAATTGATAGCCACTGAATAGTCATTCATTTTTTTCCGCCAAAGGCGGACCAGCCTCTGGCTGGGAAAAGGAGATTTTATGCGCGAAGCCGTCATTGTTTCAGCCGTTCGTTCCCCGATGGGGCGGGCCAATAAAGGGAATTATGTTTGGACACGGGTTGACGATCTCGCCGGTGAAGTTATCCGCGCGGCGCTGGCCAAAGTGCCCAACCTCGACCCTAATCTTATCGAAGATCTCATCGTCGGTTGTGCGATGCCCGAAGGGGAACAAGGGATGAATCTCGCGAAAAATATTGCTTTCCTGGCCGGTCTGCCACTTTCCGTCGGTTCCGTCACTGTCAACCGTTTTTGCGCCTCCTCACTCGAGGCGATCAACACCGCCGCCCTCAATATCATGGCTGGCAATGGCGATTGCATCATTGCCGCCGGCGCCGAGAGCATGAGCCACGTGCCGATGGGAGGATTCAATCCGTCGCTCAACGAAAAATTAATGCGCCCCGGAATGCCGCAAGCCTACATTTCGATGGGAATCACCGCCGAAAATCTGGCGGAAAAATATAAAATCGGTCGGAAAGAACAAGACGAGTTTGCCTGTTATTCGCACGAAAAAGCGATTGCCGCGATGGAAGGGGGGCTTTTTACCGAGCTTGTTCCCGTGACCGCCAGAAAACAAGATGGGAGCGAAGTTAAAATTTCCATCGATGAAGGTCCCCGAAAACCGGATCTCGAAAAGTTAGGGCAGTTGAAGCCGGCGTTTCGCGAGGGGGGTTCGGTCACGGCTGGAAATTCTTCTCCGCTCACCGATGGATCGGCGGCTGTTGTGATTATGAGCTTGGATAAAGCCAAACAACTTGGCATCAAGCCGCTCGCCAAAATCAAATCGATGGCGGTTGCCGGTTGTGCTCCTGAATTAATGGGAGAAGGCCCCGGCTACGCTGTTCCCAAAGCGCTCAAACGGGCGGGACTAACTTTGAAAGATATCGACATTATCGAATTCAACGAAGCTTTTGCCGTGCAAACGATAGCGGTTGGAAAAATGATCGGGCTCGACTGGAAAGACAAACGTCTCAATCCCAAAGGGGGAGCGGTGGCGTTGGGGCATCCGTTGGGATGCACCGGAGCGCGCATCATGTCGACCTTAGTCGGCGACCTTTTCACCTACGATAAAAAATATGGCATCGAAAGTATGTGTATCGGTGGCGGACAAGGGTTGGCGACGGTGATTGAGAGGTTGTAGTGTGAGCATCCGGCTTTGCCGGTGCGAGCGCGGGGCTTGGGGCCATTTGAGGCCTGATTATCATCGATGCGAGTAGCATCAACCGGGCCGAAAGGGCCCCAAATACTATGATTATCAAAAAAGTAGGCATCATCGGTTCGGGAATTATGGGGTCGGGAATCGCGGCGCATTTGGCCAATGCGGGGATTCCCAGTGTGTTGCTTGACATTGTTCTTCCCTTTTCAGAAGAAGACGCCAAAGCTGGACTCAAAAAAGATTCCAAAGCATTTAGGAACAAATTGGCGTTGAAAGGAATTAACGAATTTGTTCTCAAACTCAAACCGTCGCTCATCTTCGACGGAAAAGATGCCCGTCTCATTACTCCCGGAAACATGGAAGACGACCTTGCGCTTCTGAATGAGTGCGATTGGGTGGTCGAAGCGGTGACCGAGCGGTTGGACGTCAAACAAAAAGTTTTTGCCAATGTCGAAAAACATGTTCGCCCCGGAACGATTATTAGCTCGAACACTTCCGGGCTTGCCTTGCACGCGATGGGAGAAGGACGCGGGGATAATTTCAAAAAACATTTTCTCATCACCCACTTTTTCAATCCCGTTCGCTACATGAAATTGGTGGAAATTGTTTCCGACTCCAATACCGATGCCAAAGTTGTATCCAATATGGCTGACTTTTTGGAAAATATTTTGGGCAAAGGAGTTGTCACCGCTAAAGATACTCCCAATTTTATTGCTAACCGAATTGGCGTTTATTCGTGGATGGCAACGCTAGCCTACGCGATGAAAGAGGGGCTTACCGTCGAAGAAGTGGACAAAATTGCAGGCCCCGCCACCGGACGCCCAAAATCCGCCGCTTTCCGGACAGCCGATATGGTTGGTCTCGACACGTTGCTTCATGTCGCTCAAAATACTTTTGACGTTTGTGTCAAAGATGAATGCCGTGACATTTTTAAAATTCCCGAAGTTTTACAAAAAATGGCCGCCAACAAATGGTTGGGGGACAAAACCAAACAGGGATTTTACAAAAAAACAAAAAGCAGTGACGGAAAGAAAGAAATTTTGTCGCTCGATCTCAACACTCTCGAATATAAATCTCAGATAAAAGTAAGATACGACTCACTGGGAGTGGCCAAAGGAATTGACGAAGTGGGTGAGCGGATCAAGGCGATGGTGGCCTCCGAAGATAAAGCGGGAGAGTTTGCTTGGAAAATTACGCGTGATACTTTGGTGTACGCCGCCAATCGCATTCCCGAAATTGCAGACGATGTGGTCAATGTCGACAATGCGATGAAGTGGGGTTTCAATTGGGATTTAGGGCCGTTCGAAACTTGGGATGTTCTCGGAGTCAAAGAAACCGCCGAGCGTATTACCAAAGAGGGCAAGGCTCTCCCGGCCATTGTGAAAGCGGTTTTGGAAAATGGACAAGGATCGTTTTATAAGAACGAGGGAGGGAAACGTTTCTATTTCGACATCGTTTCCAATTCGTACAAAGTGGTTTCCACTCGTCCGAATCATCTCGTCATCAAATTACTCAAAGATCAAAAGAGAGAAATTAAATCAACCGATGGTGCTTCGATTATCGATCTGGGCGACGGTGTTTTGTGTGTTGAGTTTCACACAAAAATGAATGCGATCGATGCCGACATCGGTCAGGCCTTGAACGACGCTCTCGATCTCGCCGAGAAGGACAACAAATATCAAGGCGTGGTGGTGAGTAACGACGCTCAAAATTTTTCAGCCGGAGCGAATTTGATGTTGTTGTGGTTGGAGTCGCAGCAAAAAAACTGGAAAGCCATCGAAGATATGGTGAAAGGTTTTCAGGATGTTTGTATGCGGATGAGACATTTCAAAAAACCGGTGGTGGTGGCGCCGTTCGCTCTTGCTCTGGGTGGCGGTTGCGAAGTGTCGATGGCGGGGACTCACCGCCGCGTGTACGGCGAACTTTATATGGGTTTGGTGGAAGTGGGTGCTGGGCTTATCCCTGGTGGCGGCGGAAACAAAATGCTTCTTCTCCATATCGAAGAAGCGCTTAAAGCCAAGGGGGCGAAAGGATGGGCCGGATTATCCGACGGAGGACCTTTTCCCAAAGTACAAAAAACTTTCGAGACCGTTGCTTTTGCCAAAGTGTCGATGAGCTGCAAAGAGGCGATGGGATATAATTATCTCAAAAAATCCGACCGAATTTCCTTATCGCGCGATTCGCTTTTGTTTGATGCGAAGCAAGATGTGATCGAGTACGCCAAAAATTTCCAACCCACTCCTATCCGCGAAGATATTTTGGTGGCAGGGAGTGGCGGCAACATGGCCCTCAAGAGCGCCATCGAAGGTTTTCTCCTCCAAAAAGTGATCAGCGAGCACGACGCCCTCATTGCCAGCAAGCTGGCTCACGTTCTCACAGCCGGCTCTCTTCCCACACAAGGGCTTGTCTCCGAACAATATCTTCTCGATATCGAGCGCGAGGCTTTTCTCCAACTTTGCGCCGAAGAAAAATCCCAAGCCCGGATGCAGGCTCTTCTCACAACGGGTAAGCCACTCCGAAATTAGTTTGTAGAGGGGAGTAGTGGAACTGTTATCGGGTTGACATGTTTTGCAGGTTCAAAGCACGAGCGAGTAGCATTTTCATGTAACTCTGGTAAGGCACATCTTGTTTGTTGGCCTGTAATTTGAGGGCATTTAACATAAATACAGGCATGCGTAGGTTTACGGTGACGGTCGAAGGCTTTAATTGATACATGTCAGGAGCCTTTTGGGCTTTTGACAAATCCATATGTTGAGTGCTACCAGAGGGTTCAAGAGGAACAAACTTGTTTTTAATTTTGTTTTTCATAATTCTTTTTTTCCTTTCGATTCATCGGTCTTGCCGAAATAATCCGAATGCAATCCTCTCTTAGGGTAAAGCTTAAGGTCAACAGTCGACCTGTATTATTTTTTCCAAAAGCTTTTATCCACAATTCAGTTTTTGAATGGTGCGGATCTTCAAGTAACAACAGGGGGCGATTGAAAAAAACCTGTTCAGCTTCTTCACAACTCACCTGGTGTTTGTGAACACTTTTTTTAGAATTGCCGAAGTCCCACTGAAACCCTTGCGTTTTTTCAAGTTGGGAGCGCCATTCCATTGTATTGTATGGTACAATACATAAGACGATTTAGTGTAATAGC
>Ga0209515_10002614_pt1 | contig 27352 bp, 26 predicted proteins | sample Subgroupgradi54m_FD_187454 | JGI IMG/M metagenome (GOLD analysis project Ga0209515, IMG submission 187454) | Subsurface groundwater microbial communities from S. Glens Falls, New York, USA - GMW60B uncontaminated upgradient, 5.4 m (SPAdes)... ... | reverse complement strand
GGAACTATCGTATCCGGAGTAATAAACCGCCCCAACGCGGGATTGTAATAGCGGGCCCCGTAGTAATACAACCCCGTCTCCTCATCCAACTTCTTCCCCGTAAAATAAAACCATGCGACCTTGTCGCTGCTGCCGTACTTTTCGTGCCTCGAGAAGCCGCCGAAGGGGAGGTATTCGCAGAGTTCTTTTTTTGTTCCTGTCGAACTCGTCGTGACGTTTGTTCCGCCGAGATGATCGGCGTGATAATAAATCAGCTGGCCGTTTGTGATGGAAGCGACTTCGGCGCCGCCTAGGAAGATGTGTTTGGTTGCGCGAGTGCCGGTGTCTTCGTAGAGACTTCCGATGTATTTGATCGTTTCGGGATTTGTGCCAAAGAGCGTTTTTTTCGTTCTGCCGCCATCACCATCATACTCAAAGAGCGAAACGCTTGCACCTGATTTTTTGACTTCTTTCAACCGATTTTCGGTGTCGTACACATAATCCGTCGGGATGCCGGCCTTCGTCATGTTCGACATGTTGCCGTCGGCGTCGTAGACAAACGTCGTTCCGTCACTCAAACCGCTCACCGCGTGCAGACGTGCTCCGCTCATCGGATACGTGTACGTCAACCCATCTTTCGTTAAAAGATTTCCTAATTGATCATAGCTGAACGTCTTCGTCCCGTAATTCCCGATGGCCTGTGTTAAGCGATTGAGTGAATCATATTGAAACGTCTGGCTCGCCGTATTCACCGCGTCGGTGATCGAAAGAATATTTCCAACCGAATCATACGTGTAACTTAAATCCTGAATCGATGCGCTCAAAGGATCGGTCGTCTTGACCTTCGTCAATCGAAACGTTTTGGGATCGTAGGTATGGACGGCGATTGTGCCGTTGCCGTACTCGATCTTTGTCGTCTGTCCGGCGGCGTTGTAATCCACGTTCTTCACAAACTGTGTCACCCCGGCTGTTGAGACAACCTCAAATGCCCCTTGGGTCGTGTACTTCAGCGAATCCCACCACACCTGTCCCCCATCGCCTAGGATATTGGACGTATCCCCCCACTGCAGACTCTTTGTGGTCGTCGGGGAATTGAGCGTTCCTGCAATTCGTTGTGTGTCATCCACAAAAACTTTCAAAGACGTTCCTTTCACCACCACACGATAGACGTGATAACTTCCCGTTGTGTCCATCACGTAACTTTGAAGACCTTCCACTAAATACCCCGAGGGAACAAAGACCTGGTCATTCTTAAACTTCAACGCAAAACTCTTCATCCCATCGTTGACTTTAAGATCCCCCGCGGAAGAGGCCCCCGAGGAAACGACCTTCAAACGAGTCTCCAGCGTATAACCGATGGAATTCGAGACCGCATCCATCCATTTATCCCCGGTGGTATTATGCGCGTAGGATAATTTATAAAGACTCGTTGCTCCCGTGTTAATAGTCAAGCGCTTGCCATCCATCGTCTGAGAATCATTCTCAACAGAAGCCGACGGCAGGACTCCTTCAATTCCCGACCCCGCGTTGTAAAGCGCTTGCACTTCACCGGCTGAAAGAGCTTTCTTGTAATAACGTAAATCATCGACGGCGCCTTTGAAATATTGAATGTTGCTGGCATCCTGGCCGTTGGGATTAAAAACGCCCAGCCGACCGTAATTGGCCGGAGCCGAGGAAAACCACGAGCCTTTATTGCTTTGCGACCAATAAAATAAGTTTTGTTCTACCCCATTCGCATAAACTTTCAAACTTAACCCATCCTGCACGACCACGATATGCGAGTAACTTCCCGCCGGGATATTCGCGCCGGTTGTATAGCACGAAAAACCTGGAATACCCAAAACCATGGCATTAACCGAGGCGGCCCAATCCACGGAAATGCTCCCCTGCGTTCCGCCAAAACTCAAAACCGTTCCATAGCTGCCTTCGGGATTCATCCAAAAGGAAAAGCTGCCGATGGCGTCATTTTTAACGGCAGTCCAAAAATTATCGAGATTCACGTACTGACTCGTTCCATCAAAATGAAACGCCTGATTGATCTTGCCCGTTACGGTCAACAGATTCGTGTTCACATTCGCGAGGGCATTGACCGCGCCGGATCCGGAATCCACCACCGTCGTTGTGGCCGCGTTATCATTCAACTTATATTCGCTAAACGCTGGCGTGTCGCTGGTGACTGCCGGCGGAAAATCTTCGCCGGCGGCATTGTACAAATCTTTAACATCGTCGGCAGAGAGCGCTGTTTTGTAATAACGCAAATCATCGACGGCCCCTTTGAAATACTGAATGTTACCGGAGTCCAGGCCGTTGAAATTATAAACGCCCAGCCGCCCGTAATTAGGCGAAGTCGCCGACAGCCACGACCCTTTATTACTTTGAGCCCAGTAATACATCCCTTCTTCTGTGCCGTTGACGTAAATCTTCAAACTCACCCCGTCTTGCACAATCACCACGTGCGCATAACTTCCCGCCGGGATATCCGCGCCGGTTGTATAACCTGAGAATCCTGGATTACTCAACACCATCGCCTTGATCGAAGACGCCCAATCCAAATCAAAAGCCCCGGATGGTCCGGCAAAACTCAACACCGTTCCGCTCGTCTCGGGATTTATCCAGAACGAAAAACTTCCGACACTGTCCGTCTTGGCCGCATTGGCCAGACCATCGAGATTCACGTACTGATTCGTCCCGTTGAAATGAAACGCCTGATTGATCTTGCCTGCTGTTGTTAATACATTCGTATTCACGTTTGCCGTGCCGTTGACCGCTCCCGTACCGGAATCCAGCACGACGGCTGCCGCGGCATTATCATTCAATTTATACTGCGCAAACGGCATTGGGCTGCTGGTTATTTTTTTCCAAGCATTCGTTTGAGAAGTGTTATCCGGCAGATAATTTCCCGTTCCCTCATACGCCACTTCCCAATTCACCGGCCCGGCGGCGGGGACATTTGCATCCGAGACCGTTGAGATCTGCCCCGCGTTGTTGTACGTATAAAACACCTGTGACTGATCCGGATACTTCAAACTCACCAAACGGTTCAAATCATCGTAGCTGCGCTCAACCGTGTAACCAATCGAGTCAATCGTTTTTACCGAACGCGTTTCCCGGCCCAGTGTGTCGTAGATGAATTGCGTGTTTCCCGTTGCGCTGTAAAGCGCTTTGGTTAATCGTCCTTTGGAATTCGAAACCGTTGTGTCGTCGTAGGTATAATCCACGTTCATCCCAACGGTATCTTTTTTGTTGATCAATCGGTTCAAGGCATCGTAGGTGAACGTCAACTTCTGAGCCTTCGCGTCCGTCTGGGTCAGCATGTTGCCGTTGGCGTCGTAGGTATAACTCCAATTGCCCATGTCCGAATCCGTCATCGAAATCTTCCGTCCCAAATTGTCGTAGGTGATCGTCGTTGTGTTGCCTTTGGCATCGAGGGTTTGAATGAGGTTTCCTTCAGAATTGTACGTGTACTTCGTTGCCGCGTAGAGTGTGCTGGTGGACGCCGGATAATTGGCGCTTCGGCCGTCCGCGCCTGTGTATTCTTCTTTCTTGATCAACCGTCCGTACGCGTCGAAAGTAGATATTTGCTGACTTCCGTTTTCGTTGATCGTCGTGGTTGTCCAGTCGTCATAAAAAATATTGGAATACGTCCCATCGGGGCTGGTCGTCTGTATAAGACGGCCCATCGCATCGTAGGTGAGTTTCGTAAAAGGACGGGTCGAATCGATCGCTTCGATTGTATCCAAAATATTCGTTGAAAAAAACGAGACGTATTTTTTCTCCGGCAGGCCCCGGGAATTATATTCAGTCTGGCTACTCACCGTGTACTGACCCGCAGTCTGTGAGGGGGTTTTGGTTTGGATCACCCTCCCCAGCCCATCAGTGAATTGAGTCGAATCGATCGTGGCCGATTCCCCGGATTTTATGCGGCTGTGACTTGTCACCTTCGTGTACTGACTGGTTAAACTGTATTCGACCGTGCTCGTCGGAAGACTCACGGAATCAACCGGCGAGACCGTCAACGTTACTCTTCCGAATGTATCGTACGCGGTCTTTCCCTTTTGGTTGTTTGGATCGGTTGTAGATTTCAATTGCCCCCATAAACCTTTGTACCCGTCATTGCTGTTCCAGGGAACGCCGTTCACCCCGTAATATTCATTTTGAATCTGCTGACCCAGCGCGTTTTGGGTCGTCAGGGGAAAAAGATTGTACGTTGGATCATAGGTGATCGTCGTGGTATTGAGATTCGGATCCCGCGTCGTTAATAAATTTCCGTAGACATCATACGTGAAAACCGTTGTGGGATGCACCGCATCTATCGCCGGGCCGCCCCATTCTTTCTTCTGCGTTAAAAAGCCTTTGACGGGCGGCGTGGTTTCGGTGGCGGAATTGTCGTAGTAGAATGTCGTTTTGCGGACCACGCCGCCCGCGTTATCTTTCACCTGAATCGTTGAGGGGAACCCCGCCAGATAATTGCTGCCGGAGGTGTTATTAAGGTAAGTCGTCTCAACGCTGCGGCTGTCGCTTCCACTATCCGCACCGGTCGTTAAATCCACTTCTCCGTACGAAACGGCTTTCGTCAAATTTCCTAATTGGGTGGGTTCATCATAAAAGTATTCTTCCGCCGTACGCTTTCCGGTGGCGTTGCCGTCGTATACGTAATTGTCCGCCCGTTTTAAGAAAACAAAATTCACCCCCGGATTCACAGCCAGGGAATTCCACGTATTGACTGTCTTGGCAAAGAGTGATCCTGCGGCGTTAAAACTCAACTGCTCGCTCACCCTTCCTTTATATATATCATCCTGTAAATATCTCGTTTCAGTATAATTGCCTTCGGGATCAATAACCTTCGCATTTCCATATCCACGAAACTCCCTTGCCGCATAATCCCACATACAGTTTTTATAGGAAAAAGTCGTCGTGTAACTCGCCCCCTGAGCGGTCTTTCTGATGATGGTCTGCACTGTATTAAAAAGCACCGAGTTAAACACATACTTGTACTGCCCTCCCATTAAACACTTCACCCGCCGATGCTGGTATTGCAAATCCGTTGTTCCTCCCACCCCGTTATCGATCTTCACCAGAACATTCGATTGCGCCGAGCGGCTGTCTTTGGTTGCCAGCCATACTTTGTACGGCGCCTCAGCGGTTTTTCCCATCAACACATCCGGCAGATTATCTCCATTCATATCCACCAGCATGATATCCGAGTCATCTAACATTTTATTGACTGGGCCGTTATAAAGGCGGATCGCGCTTTGAAACCCATTCACCCCATTGTTCAGCCACACCCACCAGCCTTCTAGAGGAGTTCCATACAACGCGTCTAACAGTCCATCACCATTGATATCCACCAGTTTCAGATTGGAGTTATCCATGCCTTGCATTGGCGGATTAACCGCCACAATCGGCCCATCAAAATCCGTATTCCCATTGTTGAAATAAATAGTATACGTTGGATTACTTCCTCCGGTACTTTGTAAAATATCCACTAATCCATCGCCGTTCATATCCACAAACTGCACGAGATTCTGGTTCGTGATCGGCATATTAGGACAATTGGTAAGCGTCTTCGCTGGATAAAAACCATTGGTCCCATTATTCAACAATACTTGATACGGACTCGTTTGTCCGTAAACCAGATCCAACCACCCATCGCCGTTGATATCGACCAGCTGCATGTTGGGGTTGTTGGTTCCCACATTCGACCCGTTGAGGGCGGTTATGGGAGTGCCAAAATCACCGGTTCCGGTATTGAAATAAATCGTATACGGGGCCGCGGTATCCAGAATATCCACTTTTCCATCGTTATTCATATCCACAAACTGAATAAAATTCTGATCCGAAATCGAACGATTCGGGCAATGACTCACATTAAACGGAGCGTTATAACCATTCACGCCATTGTTGATCCACACTTGATATGGACAGCTTCCTCCATAGATCACATCGAGGAGCCCGTCACCGTTGAAATCAAAGAATTTTAGATTTGGGTCGGAAGAGGTATAGGGCGGGGAATTGACGACTGGAATCCGATCTAAAAAGTTCGACTGCCCGTCATTTAAATTGATCGTCCAAACTCCAGCCGTGCTGATATCGATCAAATCCGATAATCCATCTTTATTCATGTCCATGAAACGCACTGTCCCATTGGAAAGGCCCACACCCGTGGGATAATTCGTGATATTTGTTGCTGGTGAAAAGCCTGTTTGACCAGCGCTGTAGGTAAACGTAACCGGCGGCAGTGTGGAAGTCCCATCGGCACCGAACTGGGTCACAGTGGTTAACAGCGATCGGTTCGTCTCAGCGCTTTGGGTGTAGCTGAATTTATATTGACCCATCAAATCCCCGGCGGCCCATACATTAATCATTGAAAGACGTATCGCCCGCACTATTTTAAATCCTTCGATGGTACTGACGATGTTCTCAGGACGCGATTGATACATAAAGGCTACCTTCGCGAACGGCTGACCTGATGTTTGAGAATTGCCGGTGTAGTTGATCTCAGAAGGATAAATGGGATTCCCATCGTGCTGATACGCAATCGTCAGATAATTGCCATTCACGTCTTCCACTTTATTCAAACACCATTTAAAGACATGGCTGGTATTATTGAGATCGTATTCCCGGGAAGAATTATCCGACCCGAAATAATACTTCGTCCCTTTCTTGTCCGTCACGATCCACGAACCGTTTTGGAATTCAAATTTCATGAACCCCCCTTCGGTCTTGGGACGAAACTGCGTGGCATTCCCACTGATATCCACCAGTTCCTGCTGCGAGCCCGATTGGGTAAACACAAACGTATCCGCCGTTGAATATTTCGGCGCGCCCCGTTTAGTCGAACGCTGGATACTTCCCAAATCCAACAGCCATCCCATTCCCAGCATCCCATCCGGGCTGCTGGAATTATAGAGAAGCTGAATGTTCGGCTGAATCCCGGCGCGTCCCTGCGGAACCTTGATCGGGATGGTGGTGACTGCCGTGCCGGTCGTTGGATCCACATCGAGCTTTTCGGATAAACCCACCATCGTGCTGTTGGAGGTGGCGTAGAGCGGAGAACAATACGTGAAGGTTAAAATGCACAGGAACAGGATAAAAAAAATTTCTTTCGCCCGGTGGAAATTCAACATCGTGCTGCTCCTTTCAATAATCGAGCAGAATTTCACCGGGCGCTCGAAAAAAGGTTATAAAGTTAAGAAAGACAGCCGCTCCATTCATAATTCGAGGGAGAATCCGCCATCTTTAAACGCACAGGCGTGAATTCAACATCTTTGATGCAATTGAAGACTTCTCTTTCTGTAATAAGAGGAACAGTTTTAAACCGGCTGTACCAGAGTTTTCCTGGACGTTTATATTTTGAATTGAAATAAAATGTATATCTTTGATGGACGTCCTGCATAAAGCGAGGCAACTGATGAAAAGCCTCGCAACGCACGATCAAATGCACATGATCAGGCATGAGGCAATACCCTAAAATTCTTATGAGGAAACGGCTCTTGGAATTTTTAAGAAAGGTCAGAAAAAAACGGTAATCCTCCTCGGATTCAAACACTCGTTGTTCCTCTGCCCCTCGAGAAATAAGGTGATAATAAATGTTATTTTTTAGAAATCGTGTGCAACGGGGTGGCATTTGATCTTTCTTTAATGGAACGAGTTGGGTTTTCCCTCCCCACTAGGAGGGAACGATTTAAAAATAAGGGACGTTCCAGGCTTCCCTTTTCACCTTTCTTGTTTTTATCCCCGGCGTTTCCCTTTTCCCCAGTTGAACGCCCGTTAGGAGCATACTCCACAGAGATAAAAGAACGTCCCTTATATTTTTTTGTTAAAATCACCCGGCCTCCCGATAGGCTGTCAAAACTTTTTCATTAATACGATCGCGGATCTCGGGACTGAGGCAGCGGATGCTGTCATACCAGCGTTTGTCTTTGCCCTGCTCCTGCGGCATGGAGACAAAAAGACCTTTCTGGCCTTGAATAACTCTCAATCCTTTAATCACCAAAACATCATTGATACTTAAATCGACAAAAGCCCTCATGGGACCGTTGTCTGATAATTTGTGAATGCGGTCGACCTTCAGTTGAATGTCTGACATAGCTACTCCTTGATTTAATTTCATAACTCTTATTTTTTCTTATTTTCCGGCGGTAAATCTTCTTTAAAACACTTCGGGCAAGGCATCAATCCTTTGGCGAGGGCGTCTTTTTTAGAAATCTTTGCCGGCTTTCTATCCTGAACAAAAGAACAATCGGCCTTATGATACTTTTTACCGCTTTGGGTCACATAAACGTCCTGTGTAGCCTGAACATTTTTGTCGTTCTTATCATTCATCTGTGCAAAAACCAAAGGGCTGGATGACAAAAATAGGACGCATAAGGTGAGCATTACAATTTTTCTGTTCATGGGTGATCCTCCTTCGTTAGTTGTAGGTTTGGGATAAATCTCATTTGTCTTTTGTCTCCGTTGGGTAATCTTCCCTAAAACACTCGGGGCAGGGAAACAAACCTTTGTCCAGCGCCTCTTTTTTGGACATCTTCTTAGTCTTTTTGTTTTCAAGTAAAGGACAGTCGATTTTATGATACTTCCTGTCTTTGGGGGAGACATAAACTTCTTCTTCCTTCACCTGCTTGACCTGTGCATTTTTATCGTCCTGACGGGCAAACACAAAAGAACCCAGGGATAAAAACACCGTACAAAAAACTAACATCCTGATTGTTCGAGTCATGTTCCTCCTCCTTTATTTTTTGTCTTCCTGAATCCTGCGGCTGAATTCACCGCCAGTTAACGCGTCGATCAAGGCCGTTAACTCCTCGACGCGCATTTCTTTTTCTGATTCTAACCCTTGGCCCGAACTTTCGGATAACTCCTTTGATGCAAGTTCTGCCAATTCCAGTTGAACCCGCCGGCGCTCAAAATACAGCCGGGTGATCTGATCCAAAACATCTTCACGTAACTCCACCATCAATTTCGACCGGGAATCAATCGAAGTCTGGTCCGGATTCCAAATGAGGTCTCCCAATTCCCAGGAAAGAGAAACATTCCAATCCAGAAAATCCCGTCCTTTGGCCAAAACATCCGGATTTGGTCCTGTATCCCAGTGAAACATGTCGGTTGCGGATCGATTAATCCCCGCTGACACTTTAGGCATCAGGCCGCGTTTTTGAGCAGCGCTTCTCCAGCGGGTAATCTTTTGCGGATGCACCTCGGCGTAGCGAATGGCCATTTCGTGGACTTGATGGATGGAAGGTTCGTCCTTGAAAGGATTCTGTGCTTGAAAATAATTTTGTATTTTCTTCTCATCTATGGAGCCCCTTGAACTCATGTCCTTAGAATCTATCCCAGAATTGTCATGCCCGAATGTTTTTATCGGGCATCCAGTTGGGGCATCGTCTGGATTCCCGACTAAAGCATTCGGGAATGACAAACTTTTATCAGCAAACGCTTTCTTCTCATCCATAAAAAAAATCCCCCGATCGGTCGCGGCATAAACGCGGGCTTCCTCATCCAGCGTCAAAAAATTCACACGGTTGGTTTCCATTCCTTTATAAAGAGGAAGCCAGCGCCCGTCGTGATACCTGAAAACCCCTTTGAGAGTTCCCACCCAAATGTCTTGATCAGGCAGAACCAAAAGCGATGTGATATTCTCGACAGGCAATCCGGCTGAATTGAGATTTGTCCAGGTCTTTCCCTGATCAAGGCTTTGGAAAATACCTTTGGTTGTGGCTAAGTAGATGCTACTCAAATTGTCACCCCCGAATGTTTCTGTCGGGGGTCTAACTATTGCCCTGTCTGGATTCCCGACTAAAGCGTTCGGGAATGACAAATCTTGGACAATTTTGATTTGCTTGATCTGATTTGTGGTGAATGACTCGGAGCCTGACAGGAATTCTGCCGGAATTTCAGTTTCAGTCTCTTGTTCCCGATTGGCTAACGAAAATATTTTTTGAATATCGCTACGGTCTTTATCGATTCGAAAAACTTCGCGGCTGGTTGAAACGTAAATAAATTGCTTGTCCTTTTCTAACGAAGAAATGACTTTATCCATCGAATCCGCATTCAAAAAATCGATTTTTTTCTGCCACGAAGATTCTCCTGACTTTTGATAGAACAATCCGTTCTCTGTTCCCAAATAGATCGCATCACGATCGATGAGGACCGAAAGACAATGCCGGGCGAGCGGATCAGCCGAAGAAAAAATTTTCTCCCAATGCAGACCTTGGTCTTGACTAACGAATAATCCGGAGTTGGTAGCGGCGAAGATGACTTCACCATTAATATATAAATAATTAATTCTTTTTTCACTGGAAGGAAGCTGCAGGACGGGACGGAAGGTTTTTCCTTCGTCCGTTGAGCGGTAAAGGGCTTGCTCGGTGCCGGCTAAAATGATGGAAGAATTTTCTGCGGGAAAGACCAATAAACTCATCACGCCAGATTCATCAACGCTGGATGGAATCTTCTTCCAGGCCGGCTCGATTTGGGTTTTTAAAGCGAGGCTCATTGAACTTAAGATAAGGGTTGTAATGATGAATAAAAAATTATTCCTTTTCACAACGCATAGCTTCCTTATAGATCTTTTCCACACTGATGAATTTTATGGCCAGGGAAGTTGCATCTTTGATTTGGGGATTGTATTTTTCGATAGTGGTGAGATATTTATCGATGTACTCAAGCGCTGCCTCCAAGCCGAGGGAATTTTTCATCTTAACCAGGATGGATAACACGGTGTAGATGGCGATTGTGTTATGTTCGTTGTTGGGTTCTAACATGGGTGAATGTCTCCTTTCCTCGAACGATGCAAAGCATAACATGCTGTTAATTATTTGTCAATATATATTTGATTATTTATCAATATTTAGTTAAGACAAAAGGCATTTATTTGCATATAGTTATGGTTCATAAGAAAAATAATGTAAAAAATTATTAAAAAATATTTCTAATCATTCAACAAATTATTTTGACTATTCATCAAGATATGATATACTTTGCGAGTCATCACCTTTACATTGAAATTGGGAGGCCCCTGCGAAATATAGCTTCCCAAAAAATTCCCGAATCGATCAAGGGGCCTCCCTTCTCTATAAATATATCGAACAAACAAGGAGCCCCTATGCAAATCGGCAAAAAAGTAAAACAACTGCGCGAAGAGCGCAAAATGTCCCTGACCGAACTCTGTGAACAAAGCGGGGTGCAGCTGGCTACCTTAAGCCGGATGGAACACCTCAAAATGACCGGCACCCTAGAAAGCCACATGAAAATCGCCCAGGCCCTAGGCGTCTCGCTCCCCCAGCTTTACAGCGACATTATTAGGGAAGAAAAAAAAGTCGAAGTCAAAACCTCCAAGTCCCCGTCAGAAATTTTTGTTCACAGCCAAAAATCCTCCTACGAAATCTTAACCGCCAAAGTCCTTTCCAAAAAGATGATGCCGATTCTTTTTAAAATAGAACCCGGCGGAGAAACACATCAGGAACAAAATCACGCGGGTTGCGAGAAGTTTATTTTTGTGCTGGAAGGAAAAATCGAGGCCAAAATTGCGCAGGAAACCTACTCCCTATCTAAAAACAACACCCTCTACTTCGACGCGTCACTCGAACATAAATTTGTGAACGCGGGGAAAGCGTTGGCGAGGGTGATCTGCGTCTCAACGCCGGTGGCGTTATAGGGATTAGGGGATCGAATCTTTGAAGTACAGATGATGTAGGTGTCATTGCGAGGAGTGTTTTTCAACGACGAAGCAATCTTTTAAAAGATGTTGAACAAGCAATATTACGTATATTTTCTAACGAATTGGGACAATAAAGTTCTATATGTGGGAATAACGAACGATTTAAAACGAAGGGTTTATGAACATAAAAATGAATTGATCCACGGGTTTACACGAAGATATCATGTGCATAAGTTAGTTTATTACGAGATGTGTGAAGAAATTGAAGGCGCAATCCTAAGAGAGAAACAAATTAAGGGTGGATCCAGGCAAAAGAAAATCGATCTTATTACAAGATTTAACCCCAATTGGAAAGATTTGTCAGATCAATTTTAAAAAGATTGCTTCACCCAAAAAACGGGTTCGCAATGACACAAGGATGTTATCCAAATTAATTTCAAAACTAACCCTAAACTCTAACCCCTAAAACGGAGGAAACCATGTCAAAACAAATCCTAATCTGCGACGACGAAGAAGGCATCCGGGAATCATTGAAACTCATTCTCGGCGACCATTACCCGCTCGTCATCACCCAGGACGGCGCTTCGTGCCTGGAAGCCTTAAAAAATTCCAAAGACGTCGGCCTGGTCTTAATAGATATCAAGATGCCCAAACGTAACGGGCTCGATATCATCCAAGAGATCAAAGAAAAATATCCTGACCTCAAAATCATTGTCGTCACCGGCTACCGCTGCGTCGAAACCGCCGCCGAAGCCGTGCGCCTGGGCGCCTGCGGCTACATCGTCAAACCGTTTAAGGCCGAGGAGATTTTGGCGACGGTGAAGTCGATGCTGCTCGCTTAAAATTTAATGAATCTATGTTTAGCCTAAACCCTTACTCCATTCCACCGGCGCTGTGTTCACTTCTGGCCTTCTTTCTTGGAATCTTTGTTTTATCCAAGAATGTTCGCTGTTCCATCAACCAAACTTTCTTTCTGTTGTGCTGTACAGTTGTTATATGGCTTTCGTTTTATTCCGTATTGTGCAATTTCGATCTTAACAAACCATGGGTTATGAATTGGTTTCAAATTGCGTATTGCGGAATTACGTTTATCGCAGTCACCTGTTTTCACTATGTACAGGAACTCTTTCAGATTACGTGGACAAAAAAATGGAACATCGTAAATTATCTATTAGGGATATTATTCTCTTTTTTAATACTGAAAACAAATTTAGTCATAAAAGGGTTATATAAATTTTTTTGGGGGCCTTATCCAAAGGCTGGGGTGCTTCACCCCCTATTTCTGCTATTTTTTATCTCTACCCTTACTTTTGCCCTAGCGTTACTCATTTATGAAATCCGTTTTAGCAAAAATGACCTTAAAAAAAAGAATCAGGCTAAATATGTGTTCACCGCATTCTTTATTTTTAGCTTTGCATGCATCGATTTCATTCCAAATTATGGAATAGAAATATATCCCTTCGGTTATATACTCACGACGATCTTCATCTTGATCATCACATATGCCATCGTGAAGCACCAGCTCATGGACATCAGAATCGTCTTTCGCACTGGGCTTGTTTATTCTCTGTTGGTGACGGTCATAACCATTGTCTATTTGATCCTCGTCTTATCCATCGAAAAAATTTTCCACGATCTCCTGGGTTATCATTCATTCTTTACCAGCGTTCTAGCTGCCGTTCTGATTGCCATCTTTTTTATTCCCCTTAAAAATAGAATCCAATACCTCCTTGACAAATATTTCTTCAAAGGCACGCACGCGCAGATTGCTGAGCAGAATGAACTTCTTCGCAAAGAACTCGCTCAATCGGAAAAGATGAAAGCGGTCGCGACCTTGGCCAGCGGGATGGCGCATGAGATTAAGAATCCGATCACGGCGATCAAGGCCTTTACGGATTTTTTGCCTCAAAAGAAAAATGATCCGGCGTTTCTGGAAAACTTTCAAAAGGTCGTCGGCACCGAGGTCGATCGGATCGATCAGCTGGCGTGCCAGCTTTTGGATTTCGCCAAGCCCGCTCCTCTCAAACTCCAGCCAACCGACATACATCAATTGCTCGATGACACCCTCGATCTTTTAAACAACCAACTCTCCAAGAATAAAATTAAACTTATCAGAGATTACGAGGCTTCGTGCATGACCTTGAATCTCGACCCAAACCAATTCAAACAAGCCCTGCTAAACATTTTCATGAACGCCATAGACGCCATGCCCGATGGCGGTGCCTTAACCATTCACACTTCACTTGGCCTAATCTCTAAAAGACTGTCATTCCCGAACGCTTTAGTCGGGAATCTAGATGATCCTAAAATTAGACCCCCGACAAAAACATTCGGGGGTGACAATTCTGGGATAGATTCTAAATCTTTTATTTTAATCATCCAAGACACCGGCCACGGAATCCACGCCAAAGACCTCCCCCGCATCTTCGATCCATTCTTCAGCAAAAAATCCAACGGCACCGGCTTAGGCTTGTCGATTACGCAGGGGATTGTTCAGGAGCATAATGGAAAGATTAAAGTGAAGAGCACGATTGGGATGGGGACACAATTTATTATTGAGTTACTAAATTATCCTAAAGACCATCAATAAGGCAGGGCTTTTTCAATAAAAGCTTGACAACAATACTGTATTAATGTACAGTGGTCACTGTACATTAATACAGTAAATAAAAACTATGTTGAACCTCCGGTCTAAAATCTCTCAAAAAGTGTTGAATTATTTTCTACTTCAATCGGGAGCTGAAAATTACGTCAGTGACCTTGGGAGGATGCTGCACTCAGAGAGCGGTAATTTAACGCGTAAATTGCTGGAACTTGAAAAAGAAGGAATCCTGAAAAGCCGCTGGCAGGGAAAACAACGCTATTATTCTCTCAATACAAACTTTCCTTTAATTAAAGAATATAAAACCATTATCTTAAAAACCATCGGGTTTGAGCAAATTTTGAAAACGGCCATGCAAAAGGTTTCCGGTATTAAAAAGGCGATCATTTTTGGGTCTTATGCGCAAGATAAAATGGATTCCCATAGCGACATTGATTTATTAGTGGTGGGGGATCATGATACGATAGAACTTCATAAATCCATCGCCCAGGTTCAAAAATCAACTCAAAGGGATATTAATATCATTAGTATGGCGGTTAAAGAGTATAAGAACAAAAAAAATGCCCCTCTTTTAGAATCTATTGATGCAAAGAAAAGTGTGAAGATTATATGAGTTCTTTTGAGCAAGAATATTTCCAGAAATTTAAATTCACTCCCGCCCAAATCAGTCGTTATATCGAGAGTGCCGTGCGCGATTTGAATATTGCCCAAAAAGATCAATTCATTGAGGTTAAATTTACTTATTGTTACCAGGCCCTGATTAAAATCGGCATGGCTGTTTTAGCCCAAAAAGGCGGCGTTAAAGTTAGAAGCGTTATGGGGCATCACATCAAAATCTTAAACAAATTGAGTGAAATCCTCGATAATCCAGACATATTGACGGTAGGAAACGTCCCCCACATCTTCGACCCATTCTTTAGCAAAAAAGCCAACGGAACCGGCTTAGGCTTGTCGATTACGCAGGGGATTGTTCAGGAGCATGGTGGGAGGATTAAAGTGGAAAGTACTGTGGGGAAAGGGACAAACTTTATGATTAAACTACCGATGGAGATTACTGATGTTTAATTTAAATCCTTTTGCCATATCGGGACTTTTAAACATCATTACTTATCTACCTTTATTCCTATTGATTTTACTCAAAGGGAAAACAAAAATAACAAAAATATACGCATTATATATTTTTGCGGTTTTATGGTGGGGGGTTGGAGGCTTTATAATTGGAATAAATAAAAATCCGAATATTTCTCTTACGATCTGGAAGATCACTTATTGTGGGGTAATTTTTATTCCAGTTTTCTTGGGACATTCAATATTGTTAATGATCAATAGGGTTTCAAAAATTTCTTTGTTTCTTATATATACACAAGCCTTCTTTTTTTCATTTGTTACTCTAACCAATAAGGTCTTTTTATCCCCTAAATTAATTTTTGATTCCTTCTATTTTAACTATACCAGTAAATTTTATTTGTTTTCATTTATTTTCTGGATAATTATTGTGTTTATAGAAAATTTTTATCTAATTTTATATTATAGACGAGACCATTCAGAACAAAAAAAACAAATCCAATTGATTATACTTGCTTTAGTTATTGGGTTTCCGGGTGGAACTATTAATTTTCTGCCAAATCTTTCATTCAATATTTACCCTTATGGAAATTTTCTAGTCCCCATCCACTCAATCATCATAACCTACGCTATTTTAAAACACCAATTACTCGATATTGAGATTGTCATCAAAAAAAGTCTGATTTATTCTTTTTTGATCGCGTTAATCACGATTTTTTATGTCCTGATCGTTCTTATCCTCGAGAAATTATTACAAGAATTCTTTGGATATCATTCTATTCTAACCAGCATTATCACGGCGGTCCTGCTTGTAATTATCCTCGTTCCTCTACGAAATAAAATCCAATATTTCATCGACCGACTTTTTTTCAAAGGAACCCAAGTTGAAATCGCTGAACAAAACGAGTTGCTCCTCCAAGAAGTCGCCAAGACGGAGAAACTCAAAGCCGTCGCCACTCTGGCGAGCGGGATGGCGCATGAAATTAAAAATCCTTTAACCGCGATCAAGACCTTTAGCGAATTTCTTCCCCAGAAGCTCGATGATAAAGAGTTCCTAAAAAAATTTGCTCCACTCTTAAACCATGAAGTGGAACGGATCAATCAACTGGTGCATAATCTTTTGGATTTTGCCAAACCCATTCCTCTTAAACCTGAAACGACCGATATCCACGCCTTAATGACCAGCACACTGAATTTCCTGGATAACCAATTCGTTAAAAATAGAATTAATGTAATTTATGATTTTTATGACGGGAAAACGTCTGTTCTCCTCAAAGTCGATCCCAATCAATTGAAACAGGCGTTCTTGAATTTATTTTTAAATGCCATTGAAGCCATGCCCAACGGCGGGACTCTAACAATTAAAACTTCAGTGTCATTGCGAGCGACTGAAAGAAGCGAAGCAATCTACTTTAAAAAGATTGCTTCACCTGAAAAACAGGTTCGCAATGACACGAATCTAAACCCTAAAACTTTTCAAATCATTATCAAAGACACCGGAGGCGGCATAAATCCCGACGATCTTCCTCACATCTTCGATCCTTTCTTCACCAAAAAAGATTCAGGCACCGGCCTCGGCCTCTCGGTCACACATGGGATTATTGTGCAGCATGGGGGGAGGATTTGGGGCGAGAGTGTTGTTGGGGAGGGAGCAGTTTTTATTGTTGAGTTGCCTGTTGCCTAATCCGAGGGTCGATTGGATTCCCCTCCCCACAAGGGGGAGGGAATTGCTACTAAAGTTCCCCCCTCTCCCACAACTCCACCATCGCCTGCGCTGGAAGAGGATTAAACTGAATGCCGGAATTTTTTTTGATTTCATTCATGGCAATGGCTTTGTCTAAGCCTTTTCGATACGGACGATCCGAGGTCATGGCATCGAAGGTGTCGGCGACCGCAATGATCGCGGCGATGATGGGAATTTCATCTGCCTTTAAACCGTCGGGATAACCTTTGCCGTCGTAGCGTTCATGATGATATTTCACCCCTTTCATGCTCTCTTCAAATTCCGCCAGGGGCTTGAGCATCTCCACACCGCGCAGCGTGTGGGTGCGCATGATTTTTAATTCCTCATCGTCCAATTTATCGGTCTTGCCCAAAATCGCCTCGGGCACCGCGATCTTGCCGATATCGTGCAGGAGTCCGGACATATATAAATTTTCCATAAAATTTTCAGGGAAAGTCATGGAACCGTTGGCGACCATCTGTTTGGCGATCAAAAGAGAATAGTTGGTGACCCGCTCGGTGTGACCGCGGGTATATTTATCTTTGGCCTCGATCGCCGAGGCCAGAACGAACGTGGTTCGAAGGAACAGGCTGCGGTTACGCTCCGATTCTTTCTTTAAATCATCAAACAGCTGGGCGTTTTTGATCGCCATCGCCACATCGGAGGCCAGGGCGGAAAAAAAGGCGAGTTCTTGCGGATCAAACTTTTCCTCGTCGATCTTGGCGCCCAAAAGCAGAACCGCCAGAAGATTATTTTGATAATACGCCGGAACGCAGGCCACGGTATTATACATCTGCATCTGTTCGATCACCCTGTCCAGAAATTGACGCACCCCGTTGCCGCCGGTAAAAAGACTTTCCTGCCAGATCATTTTATTCAAATCATCCAACACCAAAGCGCTCTGGCGAAACGGCATGTTGGCATAATCGCTTTTTATAAAAATTTCAAGGAGAGGATTGTTGCTATCAAAACGGGCAAAACCCGCCGGCACTTTAACTCCGGGCTCGCCGCGGGAGATGGTTAAAACGTAGGCTTTTTGATGAGGGTCATAAAGGATCATGCCGGCGTGTTTGATCCTGACCTTTCGCACGATGTTGCGCACCATCAGCTTGATCAGGATCTTAGGGTCATGAATCATGATCATGCCCTTGCTGGCAACTTCGAGTTCTTTTTTGTAGTCGATTTTTGGGGAGGGTTTCATGAGGGGCTACATTTGTCACCCCCGAATGTTTTAGTCGGGGGTCTAACTTATCAAGTCAATTTAAAATACAAATCTTCCCAATGAGAATTATTCTTCCCTATCAACCTTAACTTCCAATCTCTATTCCATTTCTTAATTTGCTTCTCTCGTTGAATAGCACTATGGATGTCTTCCGTCGACTCATAATATACCAACATATCTACATGATATTTTTTAGTAAACCCATCAACCAATTTCTGCTTATGCTCATAAATCCGTTTCACTAAATCACTGGTTACACCAATATATAATACGCCATTTCTTTTACTTGCTAAAATATAGACGTAATATTGCATATTTTAGATTCCCGACTAAAGCGTTCGGGAATGACAGGCGATTATAATTCACTCAGCACCACCTTCTCCAATTCCTCCAAAACAAGCGGTTTGTGGACGTAGCCTTTGATGCCGAGGCTGGTGGCTTCCTTGATAATTTCTTCGTCTTCGACACCGGTCACCATCACCACCTTAACAGGATTATTTTTTTCCCGAAGCTTTTTTAAGACCTCCACCCCGCTCATTTCTTCCATGCGCACGTCGAGTAAAACCAGATCCGGTTTTTGGGTTTCAATGATGTTCAAAGCGTCCAGACCGCCGCTCGCGGTAAAGACTTCGATGTTACGTCTTTTAAAAAAATTTTTAGCAAATTCCCGAACGTCCACCTCATCATCGACGATCAAAAGTTTCGACATGGATGCTCCTTTTTGAGATTACAAAAGTTGTGTGATTTTTCTAGGGAGAGGAATCAGAAGATGGAAAACATCTTTAGCTTATATCATGCTAAAGAAAGTTTCAAATAATATTTTGTCATTCCCGAATGCTTCTGTCGGGAATCCAATCGAAACTATACTTAAACCCCCGACAAAAACATTCGGGGGTGACAATTCTAAACAACAATCGGCAACTGGATGACAAACCTCGTTTCCTTCATGTATTCGGAAAAAAACCGCACATGGCCGTTGTGGTTCTCTTCGATGATCTTTTGAAGGACATAAAGGCCCAGACCCGTTCCTTTTTTGCTGGAGAGTTTCGTGGTGAAAAATGGGGTGAAGAGTTTTTCGCGGTCTTCTTTTTTGACGCCGATGCCGTTGTCGATCACATGGATTTCCAAATGATTCGACTCAACGCTGGCGGTGATTTGGAATTGCGGCACGTAATCCGGTTCTTTTTTTTCCGTTTTTCGCTGCATCATGGCGTCATTGGCGTTGTCGATCAGATTAAAAAAAACTTCCTGCAGCTGGGTAAAATTTCCTTTGATCTTGGGAAGATCAAGCGGGTAATCCTTGATGATCCTCAACTGACTGGTTTTCACTTTATATTGGGCCATTTCGATGGAGGATTTGATAAGTTGATCAAAGTCCACCGCACCCATCCTTGACTCATCTTTACGGGTATATTTTAAAAGCCCCTGCACAATCTCGCCGCCTTGCTTGACATTGTCCTGAATCCTTTGCAGGCCAAAATCGATATCGGTCAAAAGCTGCTGGACTTCCGCCGGCATGGGGACGCCGCGTTTCAATTTGATGGAATCCATGACATCCCCGGCGATAAACCCCAGCGCATGCAGGCGGTTGTTGATCTGATGCGAGAGCCCATCGGCCATAGTCCCGATCGTGGCCATTTTCTCCGCCCGGAAGAGCTGTTCGTGGGTCTTTTTCATGTCTTCATAAAACTGGGCGTTTTCAATAGCCAGGGCCGCCTGATTAGCGACAATCGTAAAAACCGCCAGATCGCTTTCGCTGAAAAGTTTTTCAGAACGTTTTTTCCCTAACATAATAATCGCCATCAACCGATCCTCAATAAAACTGGGGACCACCACCGCCGCATCCAGATCTTTCATCACCAACTCCACCCGCGCCAACTGAGGATCGCTGAAATCCTGTGCCTTTTGCTTGATCTCTTCATGTACCAGAGGCTCTTTATGTTTGGTCAGATAATCAACGAGCGGTGAGCTGCCATCAAGATAACCGATCGTCCTTAATTCCCCGCGTTTTCGACGGTAAGCCCCCAGAACAAAATTTTTATTGAATGAATTGTGCAAATAAACCGAACAATGCTCCAATTGAACCGCCCGGTTGATGATATGCACAATAAAATTCAGTAACTTCTTTAAATCTTTAATCCCCCCCATTCCCGCCGACGCATGACGCAGCGTATTTTGATATTTGCGTTGTTCGTGCATGATCTGGTCTTCAGCGCGTTTTTGAATGTATAAATATATGAACGGTCCTGTTGTGGCTAAGACTGTTGAACTAACTAACGGAACCATCCACCAGTTGTCTCCTAATAAACCAATTAACTTCTTTTGCCAGCCAAAAGCAATAGCGAAAGGAATACCTAAGACTAGAGAATAAATAGCTATAAATATTCCTGTTCGAGTGATAACGATGGAAATATCAAGTAAACGATATTTAAAAATAGCGTAGGTTACAATAATCCCATAAAGAGGGATTGCAAAATTACCAAAAGGATAAATGGTCTCAACATAACCAGGCAAAAAATTTGTAACACCTCCTAATAAGCCTAATACTAACGCAGCGAATAGATATAAAGTTTGCGTTTTCCGAATACCAGAAGTTCTTTTATATAATAAATATAACTCATATTGGGCTATCATAACGATCAAAATCCAGAGAAAGAAAAATAGGTGATATATCGGGCCTAATATCGGATAATAAAATTGGGAGAAAATAAAGCGAACACCTGAAAAAAAAGAATTACTCGGAATTAAAAAAATAAAAATTAACCCTTGTAAAAAAACTAATTTTAGAAAGTTTGGTCTTTTAACGTTACAAAATAATAATGTCGCGTAAAACAAGAAAATCGGAATAGCTACTACTCCAATATGCGCAATTCGCCACCAAAGAAGAGATAACTGGGCAGATTGTGAAATTCCAGCAAAAAAACCAGCTATGCCCCAAAAAGTTACTGATAAATTATATAATCCCCAAATACGATGTAATTTAGTTTTACCAAAAGGTAACAATAAGAGGGTTAAGATGAAAGATGTAATCGTGAGGGTTAAAGTGGAAACGGTAAAAGGATTCCAAGTCATTGGACAAATTTTCTTAAGACAACAACACCATCAAAGCCAGCAAAGGCAGAAACGGTTTTAATAACATTATTAATAGGGAAACTTACAGTATCTGTTATTAAATTTATTAGAGTTTCTTTATCTTTATTCTCGCAGTTTAATGTTGGGGGTATAACTTGATTCTTAATTCCAAGAATTAGAATAATTGTCTCTAATAAAGAACTAGCCCCTAAATTATGGCCAATATAAGGCTTAAAAGCAGAATAAAATGGTCGTTCATTTTTTCCAAAAATTTCTATTAATCCTTCCGCTTCATATTGGTCACTAATTTTTAGACCAACTCCATGAGGGACAATTAAATCAATTTCATTAGTTGACAAATTTAATTTTTCTAAAACTTTGTTAATTGTCCTAACATAATATTTCCTGCCTACTGCGGGGAAAGCGACTTTCCATCCTTCAAAGGTAAAAGATCCACCCAAATATTCTGCATATATATTTGCTCCTCTATTTAAAGCATGTCCTAAATCTTCAAGAACAATACCTGCCCCTCCATCTCCAAAAACAAAACCATCTGCTCGACTTGAAAACGGTTTAATTTTCCCATCTCTTGCATACATACCTAATGATTTAAACCATAAATATTTATATATATCCGGATAATCAGAAGCACCAATTATGACTGCCGGACAGTGTCCACCTTTTATCATTAAGCTGGCTTCCTCTAAAGCATAAAGACCAGAAGCACAAGCATTGTTTAAGAAAAAAGAACATCCATGAATGCCTAAAGTTTTACCAACATGAAAAAGAAACATAAACGTTTGTAAATCATATACGGTTTTGTGACATTTCTGATATGCTTCGTTAAAAAATTCCTTTTTCGAGGAATTAATCTTCTTATTCAAAATTTCATACGATACATTAAAAGATTTCTCAGCAAATTGATCTAACCCAGGATTTTCATGGCTTAATACTAACCCAATGTCATTGTATTCATTGTCAAAAATAAGTCCACTGTCTTCTAGAGCTAAATTGGTTACTGCAATCAAGTAAAATAAATCCAGAATCACTTCATTGTTTTTCCATAGCTTAATTTCCTCTAAGCGCGAAGGGTCAATATGGTAGTTGTTTATATCAAAATTTTTAATTTTATGTGAGTAGAAGCTATCCCATATTTCCCCATCTATCTTAAATGTTTCCTTAGAAACATTAGTTTTTCTGTTTAAAATAGCATTCCAAAAATCATTTTTTCCGCTTCCTATTGATGAAAGTGGTCCTACGCCTGTAATGACAACTCTTTTATCATTTTGAAATTGCATCTATTGTCCTAATCTAAACATAAGCTGACAAGTATTCCAATCTTAAACGTTTGTAAACTTTTTAAATACCAAACACGCATTATTCCCACCAAAGGCCTGAGAATTATTTAAGGCAATATTGACTTGATGAGATCTGCCTTTATTGGGAACGCAATCGATATTACAATGTGGATCTTTTTCTTCGAAGTTGATCGTTGGAGGGATTTGGTCTTTGTCGATCGCCAAACAGCAGGCGATTGTTTCAAAAGCTGAGGCAGCGCCCATGGTATGGCCGAGCATGGACTTAATGGAACTAACCGGTATTTGGGAGGACCTCTTACCAAAAATCATCTTTATCGCCCGGCATTCTGCTTCATCATTTTCCAACGTCCCTGTTCCATGGGCATTGATATAATCAACTTCATTTTCTTTTATATTGGATCTGAGTAGAGCATGTTGAATGGCTTTGATAATACCCTCCACAGAAGGGGCCGTAAGATCTTGAACATTACATGACAAACCATAACCTAAAATTTCGGCATAAATTTTTGCACCACGTTTCAGTGCAGTTTCAAGGGGTTCTAATAAAACTATCGCAGATCCTTCTCCGGTCATCATGCCTTGTCTATTCTTATCAAAAGGCTGACACTTTTCAGGGGCCATGGCAAATAAACGCCCAAATCCAATAAAAGCAACTCTGGACAAAGCATCAGTTCCACCCGCTAACATATAATCCACTCTTCCTAATCTAATCAAGTCAAAAGCGCGACTGACGGCATAATTCCCAGCGGAACAGGCATTAGAAAAAACCAAATTATCACCGGATAATTTTAGTTCATTGGCGGTATTAATGGAGAGGGCATTAGCCGGATAAGTAAGAGCAAGCATTGCCTGTACATCCATTTCATTGAGACGAACATTATTCTCGATAATATTTTCAATAACCCGGGATTCTCCCATCGTTGTTCCAAGTACAATGCCGATACGATAGTTATCTAAATCTTTATCCGGGAGTTTACCATCTCGTAAAGCGAGTTTGGAGGCGGCAATAGCCAATTGAGAAGCGTGGCCAATAATCTTTATTCTCTTTCGATTGATGAATTCTTCCGGATTAAAATTTTTAACCTCTCCGGCATAATGGCAGTCATGCTGGTTAGTATCAAAAGCAGTTATCTTACTTATCCCCGATTTCCCAGCAATGAGATTCTTCCAAAATTCCTCCCACCCAATGCCGATGGAAGAAACGACTCCCAACCCCGTAACGACCACCCGTCTATTATTATCGGAATATCTCATAGTTTAAATACTGTCTCGGACTACACTGTAAATTACTCGAACCTCGCCAATATCTTTTTTAAAGTCAGTAGATAATTTTACGTCCGCAAAACCATATTTATCCATCATTTTTGTTGCAAAAGATTGAATTTTCAACTGGTCGCCAATTGTTACCACATCTCTAAATTCTGCCTGTACTCTTCCCAACATATAACCCAATCTTTTCTCTCCTTCTTTTACTTTGCTTATATGATACAAAACCAAAGCCGCCTGGGCGGCGGCTTCGATTAATAGGGTTTCTGGAAAATGTTTTGTTTTATTGGGATCATCTTGAGCCTCTTGAAAAAACCATTCGTTGGCGGTGATGTTTTTGATCGCAATCAAGCTTTGGCCTTCGGTGTATTCTACCACCCGGTCGAGCATCAGAAAGGGATATGCCTGGGGGAGGATTCGTTTTAGGGCGTTGTGATCGAGCATAGCAATAGTTAAGTCTACACCGCAAAACCAAAAGGCGTCAAGGGATAGTTCGTCAGTATTTATGTCTTAATATTTCTAGAAATTCTTTGACGGTAATGATGTTAATGTTTTGGTAGTGACGCAGACTAAGAAGATGCTGATCGCCTGAAACGATGTAATCTGCTCGCGCCTCAAGGGCACAGGCAAGGACTTTGTTATCATCAGGATCATCTTTAATCACATCAATTGGTGGAGAATAAGATAAAATAATCGCTCGGTTTTCAATGAAGGCAATGAATGTTTCTATATCCTGTTTGTTCAAATGCCTTGCGGTTATAATGCGGGAATAATAAAAAACTCTTTTTATCTCTGCAAAAATATCCTGATTAATAATCAACAAAAACTTATAATCCCGCCATGCGTCGATCAGTTTTCGAGGGTATGAAACATAAATAACGCTTTCTTAGTTTGGGAAGCCTGGGCCGAAGAAGAACATTTATACCGCCACAAAAGCATGTACTTCCCGATCAAGTCGTTTTCCTAAATGATCTTCTTGAACCGCCAAATCGTAATGTGCCTGTAAATTAATCCAAAACTGCGCAGAGATTCCAAAATATTTCCCTAAACGTAAAGCCGTATCGGCCGTTACTGCACGAACACAATGTACAATTTCATTAATCCGACGAGATGGCACACTGATATCATGCGCCAAACGATACTGACTTATTCCCATAGGTTTAAGAAATTCCTCCATGAGAATTTCTCCTGGATGAACAGGAGATATTTTTTTATTTTTCATAGCACCTCCTCCTAATGATAATCAACGATTTCAACATCATGCGCATTGCCCTCGCGCCAACGAAAACAGACCCGCCATTGATCATTAATCCTAATGCTGTGCTGGCCAGTACGTTTTCCGGACAACGCCTCAAGACGATTCCCGGGTGGAACCCGTAAAGTGTTCAAATTAACAGCGGCATCAAGCATCCAAAGTTTACGTAAAGCCACCCGCTGAATTTCCGTTGGAAACTTTCTCGAAAATTCACGGTGAAAAATTCGTTCCGTTTCTTTACAGCTAAATGAACAGATCACAGTATAATAGTAACATGTGCCGTTAATAATGTCAAACGTTATGGGTTAATTTAGCTGGCGGGAATTTACCTGATCTCAAACGCCTCAAAAAATATCTTACTAAGGCAAACGCGGGACGAATATAGGGAGAATATTGATCTCCAGTTGGGATATTTCGTGACATAAGGTCTTGAAAATCAATCGATTAATCATAGCAATAATTAATTTAACCCTTTAGGTCAAAAAAATCAAATGGCATTTTTCTATAGGGTGATATTTATCAGAGAATTTTCTTTATCTGTTTTATACAGTTTTACTGCCCGAGGATTATTGAAAAATTAAACTTAAAAGAACACGGCGGGTGAAACCCCGAAGCGCTTGCTCAAGGCTTTGATCTGGCGGGTGTTCAGTTCCCTCTTGCCGCACAGGATTTCCGAGATGACCCCCTGGCTACCAATTTCAGGAAGGTCGTGCTGCGTAAGATTGTGCTCTTCCATAAGGTACTTAAGCACTTCTCTTGCCGGAACATCCGGGATCTTCACGTGGTCTTCCTCATAACTCTCAATAAGCGTCCCGAGCACTTCGAGAAAATTAAAAAGCGGATGCGATTCATTATTTCCGACTTCATCAAGAAGCCGATTGAGCATCCCGATGGCTTTGTTGTAATCTGCTTCAGTGCGGATCGAAAGTCCTTGATCCACGACAGACCACGCCTTTTTGAATCCAGGCTTTTCTAAAATATTAACCATGTTGCCATATCCTTTCATCATATTCTTTATGGGTTAACACGTCCCGCACGAAAACTTTTCCCCGATTAAAGTGTATCACAGTTATGAGGCGATATTTGTTACCCCCGATATTGAAGACGATTTTGTCCCCAACCTTGTCGGCCGTCTGGAACGTCCCTCGCAATTCATTCCAGGTCTTGTAAGAGGATCGCCGAATGGTTCGAAACCATGTTTCCAGGGATGTCTCGCTATCAGGGTGCTTCGCCCAGAATTCTTTAAGCGATTTCTTTGAAATAACGTGCATTGTAAGTATATCTCAATTTGAGATTATTTGCAAGGGCCAATTTCTGACGGGGCTAGAATTCATTTTAGGAATAACATCATCCGGAACCAGCATAACGTGACACCGAACAGCTTTAGCCGCCCGCATGATTGAGGATAATCGTGGATCATGTTGAAAATTTTCCGTCCGAGCAACATGCGGTTGAAGAACTAGCGAATTGAACAATTTTTTTGTCCTGGTTTCTTCAAATATTACAAAGGCATCCTCATTCCCACATAAGTACCACCTGGAACCAGGGGAGCGCCTCCATCTGCATATACTGGTATCGAAAAAATAAATAACCAGATTACCAAAACAACTGCTTTCATAATGACCTTCCTCAATCCACAATGTCGCGCTCCATCTCATGCCAATATCACGCGTTCTTGGAATTCTAATTTTTTAAAGATATCAAGATCACACGATTAGTATGCTCAATTTAAAATCGGTTTTATTTTACTTCGACTTGCGACGTTTTACTGTTTTGTGTTCAAGCTCTTTGACCGCGCGGTCAAAATCAGAAATGTAATCTTTGCCCTGCTCCTTGCGGTATTTTCCAAACTCTTCTTCAGCTTTTTGCGCGGCTGCCTCGGCGCTTACACTGCCAGCATTCGTCAAGAGTTCCCGTTCACTCAATTTCAAAAAGTTATCAAGCTTTGTGATCCAATCGGCCATTTTCATCAATCTGCCGTTTGTGGCTTGCAATTCCGCAAAATCAAGATACATCGATACAATCAGATTAAGTTGTTTAAGTTCGCCTTCTGTAAGATAGTTCTTAGCGACCTTTACATCCTGCGCGGTGATATAATTGCCTTTGAAGCTTGTTAGCCCCATCATCAGTTTCTTCCTGTCAGCACGTTTTGTGATGATTTCCGCAGCCGTATGGCCGTGGATGGCATAGTGC
>Ga0209515_10002613_pt1 | contig 27353 bp, 24 predicted proteins | sample Subgroupgradi54m_FD_187454 | JGI IMG/M metagenome (GOLD analysis project Ga0209515, IMG submission 187454) | Subsurface groundwater microbial communities from S. Glens Falls, New York, USA - GMW60B uncontaminated upgradient, 5.4 m (SPAdes)... ... | reverse complement strand
AAAACAATTTAATCAAATCAACTTTATTCGTTTTAATTCTATTATCAGGTTTTAAAATAAATGCACAAACTTCGACATATACAGGAGGAATATGGCATTTCACAACTCCATCAGGATTTATAGATATCGGTCCACAAAACGCAAGTTATTCACATATTTATACCGATGCAACAAAACCGTTTCTATTTAATACCGATGTAACATTATTAACAGGTGGTTTACGTTCATACGGTTCAACAAATTTGTCACTAAAAACAGGTGGAACATCAAGGTTAACAATATTAAACTCTAATGGATTTGTAGGAATAGGAACCACATCACCTACAGACGCTTTACATGTTGTTGGAAACTTTCGAACTAATGGTAATTTCAATATGGATGCTAATAAAAATTTCCGAATAGGAAATGTTTATAGTGGTACTGGAGCCTTATCAATAAATGTCGGCACTACAAATAATAGTTATTTTGATATTAATGGAAGTTTATTTTTTAGACGAGTGAATGGTATAACTAATTTAGGAGCTACTCTAGGCTTACAAAGTGACGGAACAGTTACAATAGGCGTATGGGAAAAATACGATAACACAGTTACAAACACACAAGGACACAGACTAATGGTAAACGGTGGTATTCTTTGTGAAAAAATAAAAGTAATAGCAGATGTACCTAATTCTGATCATGTTTTTGAAAAAGAGTATAAATTAAAAACATTAGAAGAAATTAAAACTTACATTGAAGCTAATAAACATTTACCAGAAGTTCCATCTGCGCAAGAATTTAAAGACAATGGGTACAATGTAGGAGAAATGGATGATTTACTTTTAAGAAAAGTGGAAGAGTTGACGTTGTATGTGATACAATTGAAAGAGGAAATTAATACTTTGAAAGCTGGAAAGGAGTAAAAAATGTTAAATTAAAATCTAAGTAAATGAAAAATATAATATTTTATTTTTGTTTAATATTCGTATTTTTTAATATGAATAAAACATACTCTCAAATATTTCCAGAAGGAGATAATTGTTCAGGAGATGATCAAATAGTCGTAGTACCAGTCGTTAGTTTCAATCAATGTGATAATAATCCCTGGGTATTAGTGTTTCAAGATGAATTTGATGGCAATTCTTTAGATAACTCAAAATGGCATGCACAAACTGGAGTACCAAGAGATCCTTATTTTGGAAGTCAAAAAGCGTGGCATAAGCCAGAAAACGTAACTGTCAGCGATGGAACATTGAAAATAATATCAAAAAAGGAAAATTCGTATAACATGCCTGTAGTAACAAGCTGGTCCCCATATACAGTAAAATACGATGATTTTGAGTATTCAACAGGAGAAATTTGGACAAATGCTAGATTTGAAAATGGCCGCTTTGACGCCAGAATAAAAATACCGAAAGGAAAAGGTTTTTTTCCTGCGTTTTGGCTTTATGGCGATATTCCAAAATACAATGAAATTGATATATTTGAGTTTTGGGACAATAGCACAACAAAACATCATATGAGTATTCACACAAAATTAGATGATCAACCCAATAGAGATTGCGAAAGGCAATATAATGGCCCTGATTTTTCTGCTGACTTTCATATTTTCACATGCATTTGGGAAAAAAATGTAATCTATTTTTACATGGATGGAGAATTGCAACGTACTGACAACAGATACATTACAATTCAAGGACAACAAATCTGTAACATTACAGCTTGGCAACAATACATAATGAATATTGCTTATCCTATAAATCCAATGGCAATTGTATTGAATACAGCAATACAATACAATTCCCCTTACGCACCTGATGCTTCAACTATTTTCCCTGCACAACTAGAAGTTGATTGGGTGCATTATTATAAGAGAATGCCATGTTTACAGACTAATAACATTACAATGCCTTCTCAAATTATTATAAATGATGTAAACTTTAACGTTATTTCAGGAAATGATGTTAATATATATTGTACATATAATTTACAAGCAAATAAACAGCTTGAAATAGTTGCAAAAAACAGTATAGAAATTGGACCAAATTTCACAACAGACCCGAACTCAAATTTTGAGGCTCGAATTGAAGCTACCGTTTGTGGAACATTGAGAAACCAAACAATAAATAATGCTAATGAAGAAATAATCTCAAAAGATTTAATTGAATCTAAAAGCGTAAAAGAATTGACTGAAATTTTAATTTATCCTAATCCAAACAATGGAGAATTTAGCATTGATTTTACAAACAAGGATTTTAGTGAGTATAGTGTGAAAATTACAAATTTAATTGGGGATGAAGTCTATTCAAAAGATAAAATCGAAAACTCTGTAGAAAATATTCAACTAAAAAACAATCTACCTGGTGAATATATTTTATACTTAATAAACAATAAAACTTTATTAGCTATAACTCATAAGTTACTTCTTAAATAAATCTTCTGTTTTAATATTAGTTTTAGTTGAATTTTAACATTAAACTCCAACTAAAACTAATATTAAAACGTTTAGACTAAAAAAACATCATAATATTTAAAAATAATTTTACTTTTTTAATATTCACAAAATAAAAAAACATGAAATACTATCTCATATTTTCAATACTATTTTTTGTTTTAACTTCTAATGTCACAATCTCTCAAAAAAGAGAATTTGGAATAAATTTGGGTTATGGACATTCTAACGAATTGGATGATTTTTCTAAAATCGACATCTTATATTCTTACACACCTACTGAAGCTCCATTCAGTTTTAAAACTGGCTTTTCGTATGATTATTTCAAAAACACAAACTCAAATTTCAGTTTTGGGAGAATACCTGTTGGTTTAGATTTTTCACTTGGAAATAAGGTGCAATTCATAGTAGGTGCTGGACTTAACTCATCTATACTTCTTAACTCAAATACAGATAATCAAGATTTTAATGCTAGTAAAACATTTATTCAAATAGGATATTATACAAATATTGGCTTATGTGTATCATTAAATTCAAAATATTCTATTTTGCTTCAAACCCAATATCATCAAGATTTTACACCTTTGTATTTTGAAAACAGAAACACTTCCATAGGTAAAGACTACTCAGTTGACGTCAAATTAAAATCATATTTTTTGAGCTTAGGGATAAAATACAAGTTAGAATAAAAGACCTCAAAACATTCAACAGTCTTATAATCTTGATTCCTAATTATCGGTTAAATATTTTAGTGAAAATTAACGACTAGCATTTATATGTATAAAAAATTCAATCCCAAACATCATTGGTTAAAAATATTGCATTTATTTAACGAATAACATTTTTAGGTTAAAAAAATCATAAATTTTAATTATAACGATGAGTTAGGTGTTTTACAACCGTCTTATAATACTTTTAACTACTTTTACAAAATACAGTAAAGAAAAACAATGAAATACACGTATTCATACAAACACCTTTTATTCATCCTTTGTTGTGTATTAATCTTATTTCGATTTACAACTCCACCTGTAAACATGCTAACTTGGGATGTTTTTGGATATTATCTCTATCTTCCATCTCATTTTATTCACCACGATATTGCATTACAACACCAAGAATGGATAACGCATTTAATGGATAAATACGAGCCATCTTCCACACTTTACCAAGCTACCCTTATTGAAAATGGAAATTGGGTAATGAAATACAGTATGGGCATGTCATTTTTATATGCTCCGTTTTTCTTTATTGCACATTTATTAGCTGAACCATTGGGATATCCTGCGGACGGACTATCTCTCCCCTATCAATATGCTCTTACGATTGGCGGCGTTATTTATGCAATTATTGGTTTAATTTATTTCACGAGAGTTTTACGCCATTTTTTCGATCAAAAAGTCACCAGTATTGTGTTGATTTTAATCTTTTTTGGAACAAATTATTTTCAATTAACCATTTTTGATGGAACATTATTATCCCATAATTTTCTATTTATGCTCTACTCTATTTTGATCTATTTCACGATCAAATGGTATCAAGATTATAAATTAAAAAACATAATTATTGTTGGTTTAACGGCTGGACTAATAACTTTAACAAGACCTTCAGAAGCAATTTGTATTTTAATTCCTTTACTTTGGAGCAACTATCCTAAAAATTATTTTATAGCGAAAATAAAGCTCTTAAAAACACATTTTACACATGTAATAGTTGCTTCATTTTGTATATTTATAATGCTTCTACCTCAGTTTCTGTATTGGAAATCGATCACAGGTCATTATTTATTTTATTCTTATATAAACCCTGGAGAAGGTTTCGATTTTCTATTTCCGCACACTTATAATTTCTTGTTTAGTTTTCGAAAAGGATGGTTTATTTACACACCTCTAATCCTCTTTGCTTTCTCAGGATTCTACTTTTTATATAAAAAAAACAAGGCACTTTCTATTTCAATTTTAGCTTTCATCCTACTTGACATTTACATCTGTTCTAGCTGGTCAAATTGGTGGTATGCAGGAGGAAGCTTTAGTTCACGCTCTTTGGTTCCAATTTATTCATTGTTAGCTATACCTTTGGGATTTCTTGTAGAAAAAATCAACCTTTCAACGCTAAAAAAACGAATTTTTTATCCCATTTTCGGATTCTTTATTTTACTTAATCTTTTTCAAACTTGGCAATTTGAAAAAGGAATAATCAGTAAAGAAAGAATGACAAAAGCGTACTATTTTTCAATATTCGGAAAAACAAAAAAAGAACCTAGAAATGAAAAATTACTTTTGGTAGATCGAACCGTTGATGCTGTTGAAGAATTTAAGGATGAAAAAGATTATACTCGAAAACTGTTCTATAAAAACACATTCGATGAAATCAAAAACACAAAAGCATTCGCTTTAAATGACACAGTTATATATTCTCCTGGAATAGATTTAAAGTATTATCAAATCACTCAAAAAGACCATGCTTGGATTAAAATTTCAGCGAAAATTTTTATACCAGATAATTACGATGAAGAACTACCAACTATTGTAGCAACTTTCCACCATAACGGAGAAACCTATAAATATGGTGCATTCGACATCAAAAAAGATAAATTGAAATTAAATTCTTGGAACATCATTGAATTTGATTATTTAACCCCTGAAGTCAGAACAAGTGATGACAATTTAAAAGTCTATATGTGGCATCGAGGTAAGAAACAAATTCTGTTGGATGATTTAATTATTTACAAGTACGAAAGGAAATAGTAAATTAGATAAAAGACAGCAAGACTCAAGATCGCTTCGCTTAAAGACTGATGAGTTGTGTTTTAGAAAATTCATCAGTCTTGAAATCTTGAATCTTTTAATCTTGAATCTATTTTTCATCTTCAGGCAACCATTCATTTTCGACAATTGTATTTAAGGCAAGAGAAGTTTATTAGTAGGTTTAGCAAAATACGTTGAATGGAAATGATTGTTTTTTTGAGTATGAAAATTGATATAATATTTCGGTAATCCAAAACAAGCAAATCAAGAAATTTAAAAATTAAAAAATCCCAGATAAATTATTACTGGGATTTTTTTTTGGATTACCATCCACTAAGGATCTGTCAGTAAACAAACTACCCATTTTGACGATTCTTTTATCTTTTTTATTCGTTAAAATTTAAAACCGTAGCTATGGCTATGTTTGAAAATTTTGCCTTGATAAAGAATAAAACAATTGCTTCAAATTTGTGCACTTTATTTTCTTACAGACTCTAATCATTTTTGCACCAAAGAGAATTCAAACTTTCACACTCTACCCTTATATGTCCTTATATTCCTTATATGTTTCAAAAAAAAAGATTCTTATAATTGCACCGAGGAATTAAACTAATTACCAGTCACCTCACCAAACAAATCATAATGATCTGCACTGGTAATAGTAACTTCGGCAAAATCTCCAATTCTCACATATGTATTCGATTTAAGAACCAACACTTCATTGTCAACATCTGGAGAATCAAATTCTGTTCTTCCGATGAAATACTCCCCTTCTGCCCTATCGAATAAAACTTTGAATGTTTTCCCCACTTTCAACTGGTTCAATTCATAACTAATTCCAGATTGCAATTCCATGATTTTATCTGCTCGTTCTTGTTTAACTTTTGCAGGAACATCATCTTCAAAATTATGTGCATGTGTATTTTCTTCATGAGAATAAGTAAAGATTCCTAAACGATCAAAACGACATCTTTCAACAAAATCATACATTTCTTGAAAATCTTCTTCTGTTTCACCTGGATAACCTGCAATTAACGTTGTTCTCAAAGAAATACCTGGGACTTTCGCTCTGATTTGAGCTACTAACTCTTCTGTTTTTTCACGTGTAATTCCACGACGCATAGCTTGAAGAATTTTGGTCGATCCATGTTGTAAAGGAATGTCTAAATAATTACACACATTTGCTTTTGAATTCATTACATCTAAAACATCCATTGGGAATCCAGCTGGAAAAGCATAGTGCAAACGAATCCAATCAATTCCTTCTACTTCTGATAAACGATCAACTAATTCAGCTAAATTTCGTTTTTTATAAATATCTAATCCGTAATACGTTAAATCCTGTGCAATTAACATTAATTCTTTCACACCTTTAGCTGCCAATTTCTTTGCACTTTCTACCAATTCTTCAATCGGAGTTGAAACATGATTCCCTCTCATAATTGGAATAGCGCAGAAAGAACACGGACGATCACAGCCTTCAGCAATTTTAAAATAAGCATAATGAGATGGTGTTGTCAATAATCGTTCACCTACCAATTCATGTTTATAATCTGCTTTTAATGTTTTCAATAAACGAGGTAATTCGCGAGTACCAAAAAAAGCATCCACTTCTGGAAATTCAGTTTCTAAATCCGCTCTATATCGTTCAGATAAACAGCCTGTCACAAAAACTTTTTCAACAAGTCCTTCCGATTTTGCATCTACATATTGAATAATCATATCGATCGATTCTTGTTTTGCATTGTCGATAAATCCACAGGTATTGATAATAACTATTTCCGCATCATCAGAAGTTGATTCGTGCTCAACATAAAATTTATTTGCGTTTAATTGTGCCATCAATACTTCTGAATCGAAGGTGTTTTTAGAACAACCTAATGTGATTACATTTACTTTGTTCTTTTTTAATGTCTTTGTTTTCATGGTGCAAAATTAGGCAAATTAGATGTTAGTCACAAGATAATCAGTAGAAGTATTCAGCATTATCATTAAAATCTAGGTATTTTTCATTAAATGGTATTATATTTGAAGAAAGGATTCTATTTTACATCAACAAATAAACAGTATCCATTAACAAAAAAAAAATGAAAGGTATATATTTTTCCGTTTTGCTCATAACAATTTTCAGTTGTGCAACAGACAAAAATCTGAATTCAAACAAAGAGACTTTAGAAATTTCAAAATCTATTCAAAACAAAGTAATTAAAGCAACTCTTGGCGAAAAAAAATCCATTTCTGCTGCATTTCAAATTACAGGAGTTTCAATTAATGCCAATATAATGACAATCGATGTAAATTACAGTGGAGGATGTGATGTTCATTCTTTCGAAATGATTGGAAGTTTAATGATGGCCAAATCTCTACCTCCAATTCGAACAATTCACCTAATTCACATTTCAAATGAAGATAAATGTGAAAAATTAATAAAAGAAAAAATATTGGTAGACATCTCTGACTTAAGTTTCAAAAAAGAGAAAGGAAATGAAATTTTTTTAACACTTGAAGGATGGCCTGAAAAAATTAAATATATCTACGAATAAAATAAATCACATTCACAAAAAAAGTCCGAATTCAACAAATCAATATCTGTTGAATTCGGACTTTTTTTTAGTAACATCTTAATTTTGCGTATACGTTGTTTTAGTTAACTTTTTACTAGAATCTAAACCTGTGCTATTCGCACTATTCTCTTCAACAATTGTAATCATTTCTTTATTTTTCAATGCATCAAGTACAATTGTTTTTCCAGATAAATTTGTATAATCAACTGTATTTGTTTCATTTCCATCAGAAATAATTGTTTGAGTTGTTGTTAATAAAATAGCTTCTTTATTTTTCAATTTATCTAAATTACTTTTCCCTAGAAAAATCCAGGTTCCCTTCTCGGTATAGACATCTAAATGATTATCATTCACATTTGTCATGTTATAATTTCCTTTTTTGTCTATTACCAATGTGACTACATATTTAACAGTATCAATATCAACCGACGTAATTGCTCCTATTTTGGTCGTTGTCGTTGTTATTTTTTTACTTCCATCAAAAATAGATTGAATTTGTACTGTTGTTGTTCCGTCAGTATTTGTTTCAGTCACTTCTTCTTTTGTCACCTTCCAACTTCCTTCTAATCTTGCTTTTCTAGATCTTAAAGATAAAAATGGATCATTATCTCCTTTTTTACAAGACGAGAAACTCCCTGATATTAATACTAATCCTAATGTGAATGTGATAATTTTCTTCATTTTTTTTAAAATTATTTGATTATGGCTTACGTTATTTATTGAACAAAATTACTACATATTAAATAAAATCCTAATGATAAGAAAAATAAAATAATACCGACTGCCTAAATCTCTAAATAAGTTCTTAATTTTAAGCGATTAAAAATAATTAGAATGAAAATAGGAATATTACTATCTGGCTGTGGGGTTAACGATGGGACTGAAATTCAAGAAGCAATTTTATCGATGTTAGCAATAGAAGAATTGGGAGCTGAATATATTTGTATCGGTATTAACGCAAACCAACATCATGTGATTAATCATATTTCAGGTGAAGAAATGCCAGAAGAAAGAAATATGTTGATCGAGGCCGCACGAATTTCAAGAGGAAACATCGTCGATATAAAAACTATTCAACCTGTAGACATTGATGCATTAGTAATTCCTGGGGGATTTGGAAGTGCAAAAAACCTAACAACTTGGGCTTTTAATGGAGCTGAATGCACAATATTACCTGAAGTGAAATTGTTACTTGTTAATCTCGTAAACGTTGGAAAACCAATCGCTGCTCTATGTGTTAGTCCAGTTGTATTAGCAAAAGCATTTGAAGGATCAAAAATAAAAACGACTATGACCCTTGGTACAACTACAGAAGATTCTCCTTATGATATTCAATCCTTTGAAGATGAAATTTCTAAAACAGGAGTCAAACATTCAATGAAAACGATCCGTGAAATTGAAATTGACACCGAAAACAAAATAATATCAGCTCCGTGTTATATGATGAATGCATCTATTTTAGATATAAAAAAGAATATTACAACTGCAATTGAAGCACTTATGAACTTAGCATAAAACTCAAACAATTCATTACAAAACAATTCGATATCAATACGTTAAATATTTAAAACACACTAAATAAATTAAATATCAACACCTTTGGCTGTTAAATTGTGTGTAAAATTCGATAAATAACTCGGATTTTAATCTTAAAAATTGTACTTTTGCACCTTAAAATCAAAGCGAAAGCTTCAAAATAATAGCGTATGAACATTTTTGGAAAACAAGGTAAAAATGCTGATTTGAATAAATCAATAGGTTTAGAAGGATTAGAAAATGAATTTTGGAATCTATCACCAGCTGAATTAGTAGAAGATACTATTTTGAATGGTCAAGGGATGCTTACAGACAACGGAGCGTTAGCAATTGAAACAGGTGAATTTACAGGAAGATCTCCGAAAGATCGTTTTGTTGTTTGTGACGAAAAAACTGAAAATTCTGTTTGGTGGGGTGATGTAAACTTCAAATTTACTCCAGAAAAATTTGATGCACTTTTCTCAAAAATGAAAGAGTATTTGAAAGGAAAAGATGTTTATGTTCGTGATGCTTATGCATGTGCTGACGATAATTTCCGTTTAAACATTCGTGTTATTACTGAGAATCCTTGGTCGAATATGTTTGCATACAACATGTTTTTACGTCCAACAGATGCTGAAATTGAAAACTTTACACCAGAATGGCATATTGTTGCTGCTCCAGAATTTATGGCTATAGCTGCTGAAGATGGTACACGTCAACATAATTTTGCTATTTTAAACTTCACTAAAAAAATGATCATCATTGGTGGTACAGGATACACAGGTGAGATCAAAAAAGGAATTTTTTCTGTATTAAATTACATTCTTCCTCATGAAAAAAATGTTCTTTCAATGCATTGTTCTGCAAATATTGGTGCAGATGGTGATACAGCGATTTTCTTTGGTTTATCAGGAACTGGAAAAACAACTTTATCATCCGATCCTAATCGTCAATTAATTGGTGATGACGAACATGGTTGGTCTGACAATTCAGTTTTCAATTTTGAAGGCGGATGTTATGCAAAAACAATTGACTTATCAAGAGAAAAAGAACCTCAAATTTTTGATGCCATTAAATTTGGTGCCATATTAGAAAACATCGTCTTTGAAGAAGGTACTTCTAACCCAGATTACGAAGACAATACAATTACTGAAAATACTCGTGTTTCGTACCCAATTCATTATATTGACAACATTGTCACTCCTTCTGTTGGAACTGCTCCAAAAAACATTTTCTTTTTAACAGCTGATGCTTTTGGTGTTTTGCCTCCGATTTCAAGATTAACGAAAGAGCAAGCAATGTATCACTTCATGTCAGGTTACACTGCAAAAGTTGCAGGAACTGAAATGGGGATTACCGAACCAACAACTACTTTTTCAGCTTGTTTTGGAAAAGCATTTTTACCATTACACCCTGCAAAATATGCAAAGTTATTAGGTGAAAAACTAGAAGGAACAGACATTAAAGTTTGGTTAATTAACACTGGTTGGTCAGGTGGTTCTTACGGTGTAGGAAGCCGAATGAAACTTTCTTACACAAGAGCAATGATTACCGCTGCTTTAACAGGAAAATTAGACAATGTAACTTATGAAATATTGCCTGTCTTTGACTTATCAATGCCTACTGAATGCGAAGGTGTTCCAACAGAAATATTAAACCCTCGTTCTACTTGGGCTGATAAAGTTGCTTATGACTCAACAGCAAATAATTTAGCTGGACAATTTGTAAAAAACTTCGAACAATATGCTTCTGAAACAAGTGAAGATATTTTAGCAGCTTCTCCAAAAGTGTTTGCTAAAAATTAAAATTAAATTATAGCATAAAAAAAGCGCAGACAAGTCTGCGCTTTTTTTTTTAACACATCAACTATTTCAACTTATTTATTTCTTCAATTGAAAGTCCAGTAGAATTTGAAATATCTTCTAGCTTCATCCCAATTTTAATAAGGTTTTTAGCAATTTCAATATTACGTTCCTGAAGTTTCTTTTCAGAATTTATTTTTTCTTGTTCAATTCCCAGTTCAATTCCTTGTTCAATTCCTTTCTGTTCACCTTCAAACGTAGCTGTTTCAAACATACTCGCTTCGTAGCGTTTGTTTTCCCAGTATCTATCATAAGCTATACGCTCAGGTTCGCTCATTTGGTCAACCATTAATTTTTGTTTCACCATATCCAACCCTTTGGCTTTGAAGTTGTCTTTTACTTCGGTGTTCTTGAAAAAGTAAATCCATTCATCCAACCCATCTTTTGCAATATCATTGAAATCATTGATCTTTAATATATAATATTCTGGGTAAATTTCATGAACTGCATCAACTTTGTATTTTTCTAGTTGGTTTTTATTCAATCCCAATACATCGTTTGTATGAAGTCCTCTAAATTCCGTTTTACCATGATACACATAGTCTGTTCCTTGACCCAAATGAAAATAAACAATATTTACAGAATAAACCTTTTTAATCTTACCGTAATTCTCACCCAATTTGATGTGTTCAGATATAGATTTACTTACACCATATAACATTCTATGAAAGTAATCCAATTCGCTATCAGATTGAAGTTCTATAAGAACAACTTCATCGTTTGAAGTATGAGCAAGTATATCAACACGATTGAATTTATCATCATTCTGCATTTGATTTCCTTCACTTTCTCCCATTTGAAGAATCGTAATATCGAATTTCAACAACTCAGATAGAAAACCTTCTAATACGACATAATTAGCCTTATCACGAAGCAGTTTCTTCATTGCCCAATCAAATCGTATTAAATTCTTCATTTGTATTATTGTGATGTTTTTACAAAGCTATAAATAATTTATGCTTATTCCTTATTAATGCAAGCGTTATTTTCAACTATCACTTAAAAATCAAACAAATGAAATTCCTTCATCGGTTCTTTCTTTGTAGTTGTGACTTAACCATCAAATTGATATTTAAACGAAATTTTATTTCACATCACTTTCTAATTGATCAATTGCTCTCACTCCAAACTCATCATTTGACCATACGTAAACTGGTTTCTTATTTCTAACTACAACAAAAGCTGGAAAACGAAAATTCGCTGAAGCTACTAACGAATCAGCATTATCAGCTAAACGAATAGGAAAAGAATTATCTATTTCTTCCATGTAATTTTTGATGTATTCTTTATTTTTAGTACAAACAACAAACTCAATATTTAAACTTGGATTTCTTTTTTTAATTAATTTCAATTTCTCTATTGCCCCAAAACAAAAAGGACAATCTGCAATTGAAATTACCATCAAACCATCTTTTTTAAAATCGCTTGACGAACTATTTTTAACGGAAGTACTACCATCTTTTGAAAAATCTCCTTCAAAAATTGGATGAAGAATAAAACCAATAACAAAAGGTAAAAACAAAATTAAAAAGCTTAAAACATTCTTTAATATTTTACCCGTAATTCCTTTTCGAATTTGAAAAAAGAGAAAAAATCCACAAATTAACAGGAATAAATAAGGTATTATTTTAGAAAATGTCCAAGATAACCCAATGTTCAATAGTGTACTTTCAATCAAATCAAAAAAGAGTATTGAAGCAATCGATAAAATTATTACGAAGATAAATTTCAGTTTCATATTTAAAATTTTAAGTAAAAAAAAAGGAAGCCGAAGCTTCCTTTTCAAAATAATTATTTACTAATTATTTAAGAGTACAAGTTCCACCATCAGCAGTATATAATGCTGTCCATGTATCACAAACTTTTTCAGCATCTTTTTTCTTAGCTCCTTTAATTGGATAAACTTCAGAAACTCCATCTTCTGTACAAGTACAAGTGTAATCTTTTTTACAAGATGCTAATACAAACATTCCAGCTACTGCTACTAATAATAATTTTTTCATCGTTTTTAATTTAAATGATTATGTTTTTAATTTTTTACAAATTTATAAATTAAATTAAATAAAAAAAGAATATTTTAAACTTTTTTTCAAAAAAAATACAACAACCTGTTTTTCAATAAAATATCATTCATCCCCTAACCATCCTTTTTTCTTAAAATAAAAAACAGAAGCTATTGCAATAACAATCATTACTCCAATAGTAATAAAATAACCATTTTTCGTTTTTAATTCAGGCATAAAATCAAAATTCATCCCGTAAATTCCTGCTATAAAAGTTAAAGGGATGAAAATAGCAGAAATAATAGTCAATAATTTCATTATCTCGTTCATTCTTTGTCCTTGAATAGCATAATACAAGTTATTCAGGCCGTCTAAAATTTGTTTATTGGAATCAATCTCTTCCAATACAGACATGCAATGTTCCCTTAAATCAGAAAAATAATAATGATTTTCACTATCAATTAAAGAGCTTTGAGATTTTTCTAATTGTGAAGTTGCTTCTTTTAAAGGAAGAACAATCTTTCTTAATTCTCCTAATTTTCGTTTTTGAAGCTCAATCAACTTTAATGTATCGCTCGAACTATTATGCAACATTCTCAACTCTATTTCTTCAATCGTTTCTGTTATTTGTTCTAAAACTTCAAAATAATTATCAATAATAGCTTCAAGCATTCTAAACAAAAGAAAATCCGGACCTTTCGTTCTAATTTTTCCTCGTTTTTTTTCTATTCTCTCCCTAACATCTGTAAAGTGATCAGAACTTTTTTCTTGAAAAGAAATTAAGTAATGATCTCCCAAAATAAAGCTAATTTGCTCTTGCTCCAAAATAAAAAGATTCTTTTCATCAGGTAAAGCAGAACGAATGGAAAAAAATAAATAATTTGGATATTCTTCTAATTTAGGCCTATGCTTTTCTTTAAAGACATCTTCTATAGAAAGTTTATCAATATTTAATGATTCCCCCAGTTTTTCAATGCTTTCTTTTTCTGAACGACTGTGAAAATTTAACCAAACAACTTTATCTTTTTGAATCTCAGCTAAAGCAAATTCTCGGGCAAAATATTCCGGTGAATTTTTTGATATTAAAAAAAAATCATTGTCATATTTATATATTTGGCAAGAATCTGTTTTTGACATATTCACTTTATTTTCGACAACATTTATCATAGATGAATCATTAAATATTTATACAATTCAACCATACACATAATATCATATTTGGCTACAATTTCATCAGGAGTATGAACGTTATCTTCAGCTGCACCAATAAAACACCAATCAAACGGTAAATCTGATTTTTGTAACATACTTCCATCACTACCTCCTGCAGACTCAACTTCTAATTGAAAACTAACTTCAGATTCTTTTGCTAATTCTATTATTCTATTTAAAAAAGAACGTCTCGGCACACTACTATCTCTCATTGAAATAGCTACTCCTTTTCCGTGAGGAACTCCTTCTGTCACCCATGTTATATCTGAGATCAAAGCTTTTCTTAAACCATATTTTTCAAATAAAAAACGGCCACAAAAACCAACTGAATTCCCTCCATGCTCTTCATAAGTAGAAAAAACAATTGCTCCATTCTCAAGAGTTTCTGCAACTTTCAAAGCGTTCCACATCCCTAAACGATTATCCATATACGGAGATTGAACATACTCATCCGTTTCTCTAAAATTTGGTTTAAATGTTAAAATCGTTCCTCTTTCAATTTCTCTTTCAAAAACATATTGTAATTCAATATTTCCATCAGCGTCTTCAATTACCATTAATTCAGTTTCAATCTCTCCCAAACTATCAGATCCAACCAATTGCATTCCATCAATCGTTCGAGGACCTCCAATTTTAATTAAGTTTTTACCGTAACCAACTGTAAAACCGATACTGTCCATGTGAGAAAAAATAGCTGTTGTTGGTTTTCCAAAAACAAGTATCAGCGCATCTTGAAAATTATCACCGTAAAACAATTCAGGTTTCACTTTCCAATTACTTTGATTTTTCTCAATATGATTAAGTACAAAATCACGCACACGACCTTCATCACCTGAAGCTCCTCTAATTTCAACTAATTCTTCTAATAATTTCATATTCTAATATGTTCCAATTATAATCAATTTTAAAGTCAATAATTCAATCAACTCGTTTTTTAAATTTTCTTTTTGATTCAAAGGTAATGATAAAATTATTTCACAATTTATCTCAAACTCCTGTTTTTCAATATGTAAATTATATTTTTTAATCAAACTCATCACAGTTGGCATATCTACATACTCGAAATTGATTTGAATCCATTCAAAAACTTCTTTTTCAATAATTTCTCCATCTTCAATAGCTTCCTTTGCCGCAGTTCTATAAGCATTTATCAACCCTCCTACTCCTAATTTAGTACCTCCATAATACCGAACAACTCCAATTAAAACATTACTTAAATCATAAGATTGAATTTGTCCATAAATGGGTGCTCCTGCTGAATTGTTAGGTTCTCCATCGTCATTAACTCTATACACATCTTGATTTACCCCAAACCGATAGGCGTAACAAAGATGTCGAGCTTGGTGATTTTCCTTTTTCCAATTATCTAAATACATTTTCGCTTCTTCTTCAGAATGACAAGCTACAGCATACCCAATAAATTTCGAGCCTTTTTCTTTGTAGACTCCCTCAGAAAGAGAAAGCATAGTATTATATGTATTTTTTAATTCCAGAAGATATACTTTTAGTGCAATTTTAAGCATTTTTTGGTTAAAAAGTAATTATTAAAACGTAACAAACATTAAATAATACTGATACAGAGAAAATGCATTTAAATCTATTTTAAAAAAACTTCGTGAACCTCTGTGAAATTACTCTGTTTAAATCTGTGTTTAAAAATTTTGTAGGCTCTCTACAATCCCCTAATGAAAAGTGTTAAATCAAGTTAATTCGATTAAATTTTATGACTTAAATCTTCTACCCTTTTAATTTCTAATCTTTTTTAAATTGTATATTTGCGGAAAATTTAAAATAATGACAGAAGAAGTAAAAGCAGCAAGTTACTGTGTAGGACTTAGCATAGCAGACAGTTTAAAACAACAAGATTTAGAAGGTCTTTCAACAGAAATTTTGGCTGAAGCAATAAAAGATTCTTTTGCTGGAGCAACATTAAAATATTCTCCTCAAGAAGCAAATGGGATTATCCAATCTTATTTAAATGCTATTGGAGAACAAAAATTTGGTGTTTTCAAAGAAGAAGGTGAAGCTTTTTTAAATGAAAACAAATTAAAACCAGAAGTTAAAACAACTGCAAGTGGTTTACAATATGAAGTTATCGTTGAAGGGACTGGTAAAAAACCAGCTGGACAAGATCATGTGAAAGTTCATTACCATGGAACTTTAATTGATGGAACAGTATTCGACAGCTCAATTGAAAGAAATAGTCCTGCTAGTTTTGGTGTACACCAAGTAATCCCAGGATGGACTGAAGCATTACAATTAATGGCAGAAGGTTCAAAATACAGACTATTCATCCCAACAGAGTTAGCTTATGGAGCTCAACCTCAACCAGGAGGAGCAATTAAACCTTTTATGGCATTAGTTTTTGACGTTGAATTATTAGAAGTATTGTAAGATGAAAAAAATATTTTTATTTATTCCCGCTTTTCTTATACTAACTTCTTGTGGAGATAAAAAAGTAGAGGATGAAATTGTAAAATTAGAAACACAAAAAGATAAATTATCGTATTGTATCGGAGCAGATCAAGGAAAAATGATCATGGAATCAAAAGATCCAAATCTGAACAGGTATAATTTCGATTTAATTGTTGAAGGATTTGAAAAAGGTTTCAATACAAAAGCAGCGAATGATGCTGAATGTGAGGCAACTTTAAAAAAATTATTTGGAACTCAAGGTCAAGACTTTGATACTACTTATTTAGCTGCTGGATGCTTATGTATTGGAAAAACAGTTGGTTCTCATTTTTATGATAGATGGTCAAAAATTGGCGCTATTGATAAATTAGACTTAAAAATGGCAATTATTGGTTTTAAACATTCTTTACTTAAAAAAGACACGCTTGTATCTACAAACGAGCGTATGAATATGGTCAAAGGTTTTGTTGTAGATTTAAATAAAATGCACGGTGCTAAAATGTTAGCTGATGCAAAAAAATTACCTAATATTCAAATTCTTCCAAGTGGAATGATCATTCAAACAATTCAAGCTGGAACAGGTGCTTTTCCTGGTGCAACTGACGATGTAAAAGTAGATTATATTCTAACAAGTGCTTCAGGAGATACAATTCAAAGTTCATTTGATTATAAAAAACAATCTGGTAAAGATGTTCCAGCTTTCAATTTAGGTGGACAAATCATTGCTGGGTGGAAAGAAGGATTTCCTTATTTGAAAAAAGGAGGGAAATACAAACTTTTTATTCCTACTGAATTAGCTTATGGAGAAGCGCAAGGAAGTGAATCTCTTTGCTTTTATATTGAATTTCATGATTTTGGAAAAGCAGGTAGCTTATTAAAGCCTGAGCCTAAAAATACTCAAGAAAGAATGTAATATTATAATTACATTTGGTATAAAATAAATTGTTAAATACACATCACAAAAAAAGGTTGTCTTAATTAAGACAACCTTTTTTTGTGATTTCAAATTTGAATTTAATTTATTTAATTGGAGGTTTAGGTTTTACAGTAACAGGAGCCTCAACTGGCTTTACTTTTTCAACTTTTTTTATTTCTTTTTCTTGTTTCACTTCATTAACCTCTTTACTTTCTACACGATTAAGTTCCTGAGATTTAACATTTTCTTCTTTTTGAAGATTTTCTTTTTTTTCTAATTTCATCGGTTTCTCAGTTGAAACTGGAACTGTTTTTTCTTCTTTTTTTTCGTTCACTACTTTTTTCTCAGTTGTTTGACCAAACGAAATAGAGCTTATAAGACCAAACCCTATAGCTAATTTTAAATGCTTAATATTTTTCATATAGTAAATTATTAAAAGTTGTGTAGTAAATTTACAAAACTTATGCCGTAAATTACAATTGATGATAAAAGTTTTTTTATACCCACTTCCTTTCGCATTTTTGCTAGCTATAGTTAATTGGATGTATTGGAAAAAACAAGGATATACTTCTATAAGCTCACTGTTTATGAGTTTCTTTGTTGCGTATGCTTTGATGTATGTTTTGTTCAAAAAGATTTTGTAATTATTGAATAACCTTAATAGAACTACCATCGGAATATACAATAACTACTAAACCTCTATAATTTTCATTCACTTCTTATCCTAAAACATTTGTTTTCATTACAACTTCTTTGGTTGAAGAATTCAAAGTATTATCGACAGCAATAACTTCTGAAAATGTAAATTGTCCGTCATAATCCGTTTGTTTTAAACGATAGTAATTTATTACTGGTCTAACGTTGTAATCTGTTAATATATAATTAGAAAATTGAGTTGAATTTCCTGCACCTTTTAATTGACCAATGAATTCGAAATTTGTTCCATCATACGTTTTTTCAACTGTAAAAAAGTCATTATTCAATTCGGTAGCAGTTGTCCATTTTAACTCGTTTTCAAATGCTGTTTTATCAGCTTTGAAAGAAATCAGCTCAATAGGTAAGGTATTAACAGCAGAAGAACTACCTAATGCCCAATAAGAAGTTGTTGTTCCTACTGTTGTTGCTGCAGTTGTTGGTAAATTTCCAGAAGTATTATCACCTGAAGGTGAAGAAGCAATTCCTACCCAATCAGCCCCATCGTATTTTGCTACTTTTAACAACGTATAATCTGTAACACCTGTAGTTGAAATCCACGTTAATTGGATAGTAGAATTTAAATTGACGGATTGATTTAAGGTCCAATATTCATTAACACTTACTCTCGCTATTCCGTTTAATGTTAAATCAGAATAGGCAGATGGAGTGTAACTAGCTGTCCAATTAGATGCTGTAACCGCACTTGGAGTAATGGTGATTGGTCTATATCTTGTCCCATTTCCAAAAGGAAAAGTAATTGCAGTAGTTGATGAATAATTTTTCACAACAGAAGCTGAACCAGAAGTTACAATCATTGTGGAAGCCGATCCTCCAGAAATACCAGGATCATCAACATCAGTAATCGTAAGTGTTTTAGTTGTTGCAATTACTAAATCTCCAGAAGACATGGTTAATGTTCCAGTTACTGTAGCACTACTAGAAAGCGCAACGTCACCAGAAGTATTGGCAATTGTTAAATCATGAAAAGTAGTTGATCCTGCGCCAGATATTGTTTGAGCTGCGCCACCATTTAAATTAACTAAACCTGAAGTGGAAGCTGTAAATGTACCAGTATTAGTTAAATCCCTTCCTAAGTTTAATGTAGACGCAACAACATCAACTGTACCAGCTACAACAGTTAAATCTCTTGTAATTGTTGTTGTGCCTGCAAATGAATACGTATAACCAGAGCAACTAACTTTCAAATCATAAAAGGTATAACCAGTAGCCCATGTACCGCTAAAAGCAATGTTTTCGTAAAAAAGACCTGTCCCACTATTCCATCGTGCTGAATTAGGATTCGTTATTACACATCTCGCTTCAAGTGTTCCTGAATTAAAATTGAGCGTCCCTTGTTGCTCAAAATAAACTGTTGCTGTATAATAATATGAACTCAGACTAAACGATGTTGCAGCAGAATTATAAATTTTCAAATCTCCAATTGTAACGTTACTTGATAATGTCGTAGTTGAGCCACTCCATAAATAAATTCCTGTTGTGGTAAATACTCCTGTTCCTCCTAATGTTTTACCTACCCCATTCAGGTATGTATAAGCGGTTCCTGAATGATTAAACGTGCCATTATTAGTGAAACTTCCATAAATATCAAGTATACCAGTAGTTGTAGCATTTGTCAATATAGCGCCATTATCTATCGTGAGATTTAAAGCGTAAGCAGAAGTAGCCGCAGAAATTGTTGGGTCATTTGCAACATCAGCTATTGTAACATTATCAGAAGAAGTAGGCACAGCATCTCCTGACCAATTAGTACCAGTAGCCCAATTAGTACTAGAACTTCCATCCCAAGTTATATCAACAGCAAAACTAAAATTTACACAAAAAAATAAAAATGAAGTGAAAAAAAATCCTTTTTTACAACTTATATTAGTTCCCATTTTATTTATTATTTATTTCATTATGAATCCTAACTAAATATAAGAATAAAATTTAAATAGTCAATATTTAATCTATCTTAACTTTTTAATTATAGTATTTTTTTCAACTTTCTAAACATCTTCATCATCAATTTAATTAATAAAAAGAAAATTAACTGAATTCAAGCGTTCTCATTTCAAATGTTTATCTTTATTCGATAATTTTAGAATTCAATTTTTGAATCATATCTTTAATGAATTGAAATCGAATAAGTAAAACATAAAATGGATAAACTTTTTTCTGATTTCCCAACTGTTTCGAAAGAAAAATGGGAAGAAAAATTAATCAAAGAACTGAAAGGTGCCGATTTTGAATCTTCACTAAAAAGAAATGATGATATTGAGGATTTCACTTATTCAACATACACACACAACAGTGAAAGTTCAAATTCAATTGAAATTCCAGGGAAATCTTCCTTTAAAAGAGGTGGAAAAACTAAAAACAATGATTGGTATATAGGAGCTTTAGTTTTAGTGGAGGACGAAATAGAGTCGAACAAAATAGCATTGGATTTATTAATGACAGGTTGTACTTCTTTGATTTTTGATTTAAAAAACAACCCATCAAATTATTCCGTTTTATTCAATGAAATTGGATTTGAATTTATACAAACACAATTTATCATTTATTCTCTTGAACAGTATATTACTTTGAAAAATCATTTCAAAGGACATGAAAACTGTGAAATTTTATACCGATTAGATTTTTTATCTTGTGAATCATTAATGTCTAAATTCAATGAGTTTACTACTATTGATTCATCTAAAAAAACTCGTTTTTGTCATGTAAATACTTTTGGTATTCAACAATGTGGTGCAAATGTATCACAAGAAATCAGCTTCGGTTTAGCTTGCGGACATGAGCATTTAGTTAAATTAATGGAATGTGGTTATTCTATTGATCAAGCAGCAAATTGCATTCACTTTTCAATGGGAGTTGGTGCCAATTATTTTTATGAAATTGCTAAAATTAGAGCATTTCGTGTTTTGTGGTCTAAAATTATTCAAGCATATAATCCGAAAGAACTTTATTCAGCTAGTTGTTTTATTACAGCTGAAGTGGGGCATATAAATAAATCATTGAAAGATCCTTATACGAATCTATTAAGACAAACTACTGAAGGTATGTCAGCTATTTCAGCTGGAATTGAAACTATAATTATTCATCCTTATGATTCAAAATCAAAAAATGGAATTTCCGTTTTATCGAGTAGAATGGCGCAAAATATTTCTTTAATTTTAAAAGATGAAAGTTATTTTGATAAGGTAATAGATCCAATTGGTGGAAGCTATTCAATTGAAAAGCTAACTGATATCGTAGCGGGAAAAGCATGGAGTTTATTTCAAGAAATTGATTCGAAAGGAGGAATTCTAACTTCTGAAGCTATTGATTTTATCAAATCTACTATTACTATAAAAGCTGAAATTAGAAAAGAGAAAGTAAAATCTGGAAAACAATTAATAATAGGAATCAATAAATTTCCAAATCCATTAATGGAAACAAATTCATGGCTAGAAGAAGAGACTTATTTTGGGTTGAAGAAAATTGTTTTTGAAAGAGATATTTAAGTGTTAGGTATTAGGTGTTAGGTATTAGATTAGATTAGGTTTTAGCTGTTAGGTTTGATTATTAAGAGCAGTTTAATAAAAAAGGATATGGTACGAATTTCGTTTAAAGATATAAAATATACTTCTGATAATACGAGTAGTGTTGGAGAAGCAGTTGTTTCGGGTGAGACAGCTGAAAAGATAGATTTATTAAATTTTTATCAAGCAAAAGACATAAAAGAAACGGAGCATATCGGTTTTGTATCTGGAATTGCTCCATATTTGAGAGGACCTTACTCATCGATGTTTGTTATTCGTCCTTGGACTATTCGTCAATATGCTGGATTTTCAACGGCTGAAGAATCAAACGCTTTTTATAGAAGAAATCTAGCCGCAGGACAAAAAGGTCTTTCAGTAGCATTTGATTTAGCAACACATAGAGGTTATGATTCTGATCATGAAAGAGTTGAAGGAGATGTTGGAAAAGCGGGAGTAGCAATTGATTCCGTTTTGGATATGAAGATTTTATTCGATCAAATTCCATTGGATGAAATGTCTGTTTCAATGACAATGAATGGTGCTGTTTTGCCGATTTTAGCTTTTTACATTGTAGCAGCAGAAGAACAAGGAGTAAAACAAGAATTACTGTCAGGAACAATTCAGAATGATATTTTGAAAGAATTCATGGTTCGGAATACGTATATCTATCCGCCTGAATCATCAATGAGAATTATTGCAGATATTTTTGATTACACTTCTAAAAACATGCCGAAATACAATTCTATCTCTATTTCGGGATACCACATGCAAGAAGCTGGAGCAACCGCAGCAATAGAGTTAGCGTATACTTTAGCTGATGGATTAGAATATTTAAGAGCAGGAATTAAAGCAGGAATGAGTGTCGATGAATTTGCTCCACGATTAAGTTTTTTCTGGGCAATCGGTATGAATCATCACATGGAAATTGCTAAAATGAGAGCAGGTCGTTTGATTTGGTCAAAATTAGTAAAACAATTCAACCCAACTTCTGAAAAATCATTGGCATTACGAACGCATTGTCAAACTTCTGGCTGGAGTTTAACAGAGCAAGATCCTTTTAACAATGTTGCAAGAACTTGTATTGAAGCAATGGCAGCCGCTTTTGGAGGAACTCAATCCTTACACACAAACGCATTGGATGAAGCGATTGCTTTGCCTACTGATTTTTCTGCACGAATAGCAAGAAATACACAAATTTATATTCAAGAAGAAACTGGTATTACTTCTTTCATTGATCCTTTTGGAGGAAGTTATTATGTAGAAAAATTAACCGAAGAATTGACAAATGAAGCTTGGAAATTAATTCAAGAAGTTGAAGAGTTAGGTGGAATGGCGAAAGCGATCGAAACAGGCCTCCCTAAAATGAGAATTGAAGAAGCAGCAGCAAGAAAACAAGCACGTATTGATTCTGGAAAAGATGTTATTGTTGGTGTGAATCGTTATCAACTAGAAAAAGAAGAACAGATGGATATTCTAGAAGTAGATAATTCAAAAGTTCGACTTTCTCAAATTGCTCGAATTCAAGAAATGAAAGCGAATAGAAATGCCGAATCGGTTGAAAAGGCAATTGACGCTTTAGCGAATGCTGCGAAAAATGGTACTGGAAATTTGTTGGAATTAGCAATCGTTTGCGCTAGAGAAAGAGCTACTTTAGGTGAAATTTCCTCAGCAATGGAAAAATCTTTCGGAAGGTATAAAGCAGTAATAAGAACAATCAGTGGAGTATATTCATCCGAATCTATGAAAGACAAAGACTTTGAATTAGCAAAAGAAATGGTCGAACATTTCAGTAACATGGAAGGACGAAGACCTCGAATTTTGGTTGCAAAAATGGGGCAAGATGGTCATGATAGAGGTGCGAAAGTAATTGCTACTTCTTTTGCCGATATTGGTTTTGATGTTGATATTGGCCCACTATTTCAAACACCTCAAGAAGCTGCAAAACAAGCAGTTGAAAACGATGTCCATATATTAGGTGTTTCTTCATTAGCTGCCGGACATAAAACACTTGTCCCACAAGTTATTGCCGAACTAAAAAAGCTAAATAGAGAAGATATAATGGTTGTAGCAGGAGGAGTAATTCCACAGCAAGATTATGATTTTTTATATAATGCAGGTGTATTTGGTGTATTTGGTCCTGGGACAAAAATATCCAAAGCGGCTCAAGAAATACTGGCTTTATTAATTAAAAGCAATGAGTAAAAAAAAACATATTTTGTAATTTAATTATTTTTTCATAATTTCGGAACAATTATTGAAAATTCTGCTAGAAACAACTAATTATGAAATAAATCAAGTTCGAATTTCGTTCTATGAAAAGGATTAATATATCTTGATTTTTCAAATTAAAATTAAAACTAAAACAAAATTAACAACATGAAAAATGTATTCTCCCTGTTCATCGTAGTTTTTACTACTTTTTTAAGCTCAGCACAAGCACCAGATTATGATGATTTAAAAATTTTATATGCAGATGGGAAATATGAAAAATTAATATCATCCGCTGAAAAATACACTTTAAAAGATAATTTAAAAAAAGATCCGTATCCATTTATGTGGCTATCTAAAGGATGTTATAAAATGTCTATTTCTGGAACTTCAGATGAAAAGTACAAAACTGCTTATAAAGATGCGTTAAGTGCCATGTCAAAAGTTATGAAATTGGATAAAGATTCTAGTTGTGTGAATACGCATAGAGAATTTGTAGATGAATTACAAATGAGTTTAGCAAACATGACAAATGACGCTATTTCTTCTGATAAATTTAAGGAGGCTTCAGGTTTTGCCGTAAAATATTATAAAATTTCAGGTCATTTTGTTGGTGCTAAATACATTGAGGCTGCAGCTAAATTTAGATCAGGTGACAAAGCTGCTGCTGATTTAATATGGAAAGAATGTGATAAAATTCTAACAGCTACGAAAAGTATCGAATCATGGACAGAGGCAGACAAAGTTTTTTTTAGATCAGGCGTTTTATTTTCAGCTGATTGCTATGTAAATGCTCGGCAAAAAGATAAGGCTGTTACTTTATTAAACAAAGTTGCTCAATGGTTTGAAGAGGATGAAGAATTTAAAACAAGATACAATGAAATTGTAAATTAATCTATTATTATAAACAATTCATTTCTTAAAACAATCTCAATATTAATTATTATTCTTTGAGAACCAATGTATCTTTGTAGATAAAATAAAAATTAGAATGAAAAAATATTTAGTGTATTTTAAAAATAAGTTTATCCTAACAAGTTCATTCTTTTTCGTATACGCTCTTTTTTTAGATGATATAGACGTATTCTCTATGATTAATGATGCAAATAAATTAAAAAACATAGAAACGACCAAATTAGAAGTTACATCTAAATTAGTAAAAACAAGAACAACTTTAAAACAGTTAAGATATTATTCTGAAATCGAACGTTACGCAAGAGAAGAAAAGTTTTTCAAAAAGGATAACGAAGATATTTTTGTTATTTCGTATGAATGATAGAAACTACAGAACACATACACTATAAAACCATCAAAATAAAGAGATTAAAAAATTATCTTCTTAAAAAACTTTGCGATACCCTGTGTAAATCCGTGGTAAAAAAAATGAATTTGCCTTGATTCAAACTAATCAAAACTTTTCAAACTCAATTATTGCTTATTTTCAAAATAATTTAGTGCTAATTCATAACTCTTTAAACCAAATCCAAAAATACACCCAACAGCAACTGGTGAAATTAAAGAGGTGTGTCTAAATTCTTCTCTTGAGGAAATGTTTGAAATATGAACTTCTACTACTGGAACATCAATTCCATGTATACAATCTCTAATGGCAACACTTGTATGAGTATAACCTCCAGCATTAAAAATAATTCCATCATGAGTTGAACCGTGAAGCACATTTATCAACTCTCCTTCAACATTTGATTGAAAATAGTCTATTTCTGAAGAAGTTTTCATTTTTAATTCTTCCAAATACATTTCGAATGATTGATTACCATATATTTGTGGTTCACGCTTGCCTAGCAAGTTTAAATTTGGTCCGTTAATTATTAAAATTTTCATATTCATGTCTACTTGGGAACGCTATATTAAGCATTTTGTTTCGTTTTTAAAAATCGAAAAAGGATTAGCTGAAAATTCTATTTTTGCCTATCAGAATGATGTAACCAAATTAGCTGACTTTTCAATTGCTAGAAAACTAGAAGTCAAAGATTTAACTTTCGAACATTTAAAAGGATTTATAGCCGATTTATACGAACTCGGTTTAGGAGCCAGAAGTCAAGCTAGAATTATTAGTGGTGTGAAACAGTTTTTTGGATTTTTAATGCTCGAAGATACGATCAAAGACGATCCGAGTGAATTGTTAGAAATGCCACGATTAGGAAGGAAATTACCACAAGTCTTATCAATTGAAGAAATTGATCAATTAATTGCAGCAATCGATATGAGTAAATCCGAAGCACATCGAAACAAAGCAATTATTGAAACGCTTTACAGCTGTGGATTACGTGTTTCTGAATTGGTAAATCTGAGGTTTTCACAACTTTATTTTGAAGAAGGGTTTATTCGAGTAATTGGAAAAGGGAACAAAGAAAGATTAGTACCTGTAAGTGAAAGTGTAGAACATGAAATAGGAATTTACAACGATCATGTTAGACGACACCAAAATATTAAACCTGGAAATGAAAACATTGTCTTTTTAAACCGACGAGGATCTCAATTAACCAGAGAGATGATTTTTACAATTATTAAAGATTTAGCAAAAGCTATCGATTTAAAAAAAACCGTTTCACCACATACTTTTCGACATTCTTTTGCAACTCATTTAATTGAAGGTGGAGCCAATTTGCGAGCAGTTCAAGAAATGTTAGGACATGAATCAATCACAACAACTGAAATATATACCCATTTAGATCAACGTTTTTTGAGAGAAGCTATTATTTCTTTTCATCCTCGTAATATAGACCTGTAAAGAAACAAATTGTTTTAGAATTGGTAATGAATCCCTACTCCTATTTCTGAAAACAATCGTTTACGTTTAACTCCATCCCAATTAAGCGCAGGAGCTAAATCATACCCCAAATTTGAACCAACACTTACTCCAAATTTTCCAAATTGATAGCGAATCTGTGGACGAATACACAATTTAAAACCTAAATTATGAACTGTTTGAGTTATCGGATACAAATCTGTCGTTACTAATTTTGCTTGTTGGTATGAAAATAAAAAACCAGCTGTAGCATCTAAGTAAAATTTAGATCGTATTTGCTGAGTGTATCCAATGTAAAAAGGAATACTAAAACCAGTTTGACTATACACTTGAACCCCTTTATAACTCGACTCAATAAAACTATATTTAGCAACAAAACTTGTGTCAGCCATATTTGGATTTGCTGTATCTGAATATGTCAAAACAGTGTCATAACCAGTTAAAACATTATCTGAAAAAGATGATGTATATTTAAAATCAGTTGAGATCT
>Ga0209515_10002612_pt1 | contig 27357 bp, 33 predicted proteins | sample Subgroupgradi54m_FD_187454 | JGI IMG/M metagenome (GOLD analysis project Ga0209515, IMG submission 187454) | Subsurface groundwater microbial communities from S. Glens Falls, New York, USA - GMW60B uncontaminated upgradient, 5.4 m (SPAdes)... ... | reverse complement strand
GGCTTGACCAACGAAGAGTTCATCAAGCGGATGGAAATCAAGGTGGAAAGGACACCTTGGACAGACGACTACAACAGCGATGCGTTTAACGTGCCCAGGAAGGAAACGGAAGCGAATTTTCTGGGTCCGTTCGAAATCGAAAGCAAGAATAGGCTTCCCGCAACCTTGATCGAGAAGGGAAGTCGCAAAAGGAGAAATGATGACACCTAAAATGCATGGGGAAAATCGTGGCCATACCTAGAGACATCAAAATTCCTCTGAAGGACGGGGCCTATGCTCCAGACTACGAGACACTTCGGAAAACATATTGGCTGTATTGCCGTCACACCTCGCTTACCTACATCAATCGATTGACGGAAATGTTGGAGGTGTTTACCAAAGGATTTGCAGCCTATCTTGCAAAAGTTCCTGATCCGGGAACGTTTGCGGATTACTTGCGAATCTGTTACGAATGCTTGGCGGAACAAAGGGAAGGCTTGGCCCGGTTAAGGAAAGCCGACCTAACGGGATTCAAGATTCTTCGGGGAGCGATGGGTTTTCGTAATCCGTTTTATCTTCGAGCCGATGATTTGAATTTCGACCCGCTAGGGTATCATGGGAGTGATGCTCCGGGCGAAGCGCTTTGGGCCTGGATGGAGAAGATCATTCCAATGAGTCTTGAAATAGAAGGCGCACTCTGGGGCCAATTGTCCTACCCATTATTTGATGTTTCGAAATATCCAATTCCGAACCAAATCGGTGGCTATCCATTCGCCCTGGACATCTACGTTAAGAACGGAGACGATATCCCTGTTACGGGTGTATGGCAACCCACGGGACTCAAGGGAGGCTGCCCCAACTTTTTGCTTAAAGGGGAGAAGGCTCCCAAAGCAAACCTCCCCATTGTCCGCATCGACACACCTGCGTGGGATCAGAAATGGCCCAATGGAAGGATGGAACATCATGTCGCCCGGTCCACTTTCGACCTAGGTGAGTTTCCAACGGTCTGGCGGCTCATCTGGGAAGATGATCGCTGGCGGGATGGACGGGAACCCCTGGGCGAATACGAATACCTGTTGGATCCGGCAACCGAGTTGCCCACCGAACCCCCGGTGGCGCTGCACAGCCCATGATATTCCAGGATGGACGCCCGGGTCCGCAATTTGAGGGGTTGGTCATTGGAGGCGGTTTTTGACGATTATCTCTCCAAAATCGTTACCGGCGAAAATATTAAGCCGTCAAACGTAGGTTAGCGAAATCAGGGGAATATCTAAATTCATGGTCGGGGATATCACATCTAAGGAGTGCGTTTTGTTACGGGTGAAACTTGTCAATCGGATTGGTTTGGCGTTCCTGGCAATCATGCTTTTGTGTTTTATCCCGCAGGCTCACGCCGCCTTTGGCTTCAATCTGGAAGGAACCCTCGACAAGGCGGCGATCAGCCACGCCTATTTTGAAGGGGAATTTTCCCGAGTTCTCCCTCCATTGGAGGCATACCGCCAATCCTTCCCAGGCAATGCGAAAAAAGAGGATTCGATCTTCGTCTATAAGTACCTGAGCGTGATCTATGCCGCCGACCCGAAAACAAGGCAAAAGGCAGAGAGCTACATGGTCCAGCTTATTAAGCTGATGCCGACCATAGAACTGATTGACCTCTATATATCGGATAACATCGAATCGATTTTCAAAAATGTCAAACAGAGTTACGAACAGCAACAAGCCTATGTTCGTGGTCATGATGAATATGGTCGCGATAAGAATCACGGAAAGAATGGCACTGAGGAAAAATCGGTAGCCCCCGTCAAAATCAAAGAAGAACGGTCGCATAAATGGATCTGGTGGACCTTGGGCGGAGTCGGCACTGCAGCCATAGCCACTACCGCTTATTTCGTATTGAACGGCGATCACACTGCCGCAAAGCAACCCTCGGATTTCAAACCCTAAGGCACGAATATGAAAACCAAAAAGATTCCCGCCTTCGCTTTCGCCTTTTTCTCTTTAGCCGCTCTTTTCTTCCTCGTCGCCTGTCCGACAACGGATGAACCCGGCCGCGTCTTGAACATGCATATCGACAAAGACAACGACAGCTTAATGACCTTCGACTCGCTTATAGTCAAGGTCTACAGCAAGGACAGCTCCTACACGCAGGTAGTCTTCCACGGAAAATTGACGGATCCGAAACAGGTTATGGGTATGCAGCTTGATCCGCGCATGAGCCAAGAGTATACGGTTTCCATCATCGGCTACAAGGGCGGCAAGGTGGGCGTGAACAAGGTGATCACCATCCTTGGAGCAAACAATTTCAAATCCAAGGATCTGCCGACGCAAAAGGGAAATGACACGATCGTCATCGAACCCGCGATCCCGGAAATCCTGGCCCCTTCCGATACGTCCGTGGCGGAAGGTGATTCCTTGCGGTTCCGCGTCAGCGTCCGCAATCCCCTGACGGGCGCGACCACGTTAACGCTTAAAGACACCTTGCCCGGCGCGGCACTCGATACCGTGGGCCGGGATCCCGGTGATGGCTATTTCACCTGGAGGCCCAATTATAACCAGGGACGCATCGAGCCCTATGCCGTGACCTTCGTTTATGCCTCGGCGGGAAGGCGGGTTGAGAAAATCGCGCGCGTAAAAGTTTTGAACGTGAACCGGCCACCCAAGATCACCGCCTTAGCGGATCAGAAGGTCAAGGAAAACGAAACCCTGACCTTCAAGGTGGAAGCCGCCGATCCCGATCAAGACTCGATCACCCTGGCAAGCTCGGCCCTTCCCGTGGGCGCGACCTTCACTTCCGGCTCTTTCAGTTGGAAAACCCTGGTCGGTCAAGCCGGTAACTATTCCGTCAAGTTCAAAGCGTTCGATGGGAAGGACTCGGATCTGGTTGCCGTACTCATCACCGTGGGTAACGTGGATGTACCTCCCGCGCTTAATGTCAAAATCACTTCTCCGGCGCAGGATACCTTGATCAACTTCACGCCCATCACCGTCCTGTACACGGTGAATGGGACTTTGCTCCAAAAGAAATTTCCCCTAAAGGAAGGCAAAAACAGGATTCGGATAGACACCACCGTGCAGAGCCGGACGGCCTTCGACACCATTCAGATTACCCTGGATACCGTGCCGCCGGGCAAACCCACTGTAAACGGTGCTTCACCCGTTCGTACGCGCACGCCCTCCTGGACTTGGAGAAGCGGCGGGAACGGTGTTGGCATCTATCGCTACGGAGTAGACAACGAGGATATGGCTTCCGCCACGACCTTAACCGACACGGCTTATATCGCACCCAAAGACCTGGATCCGGGGACGCATACCCTGTTTGTCCAAGAGCGAGACGCGGTGGGGAATTGGTCGCAGGCGGGCAGATTCTCAGTTCGTATCGACACAACCAGGCCCCCGCCACCTACCGTAGCCGCCGAAGTCTCGCCGACCCGCAACGTACTCCCGACCTGGACTTGGCAAGGTGAGGGAGAGGATGCGAACGATATCTATCGGTATAAGCTGGATAATTCCGATCTCCGCACCGGAACGGTGGAAACCAAGGCAACCAACTACACGCCGGAAAACGCGAACGCCCTAAAAGAAGGCTCGCATACGCTATTTGTCCAGCAACAGGATTCCGCCGGTAACTGGTCCAACTCGGGCAGCGCGGTAGTTATCATTGACTTGACGCCGCCGGGCAAGCCCAAGGCGACGCTTGCCCAGACCTCCCCTACCAACAATCCCCGGCCCACATGGAATCTTTCCAGCGGTCAAGGGGGCATGGGTTTCTACCGGGCAAAGATCGATGACAGCACCTTGACCCAAGGCGGGAAGTCCGGCGCTTTTACCAGCTTCACGCCCGACTCCGCTCTCTCGCAAGGGATGCATACGCTTTTTGTACAAGAGAAGGATTCTGCGGGCAACTGGTCCGCCATCCAATCCCTGGCTGTGGCCGTCGATCTTACTCCTCCCGCCGTGCCGGAATTTGATGCCACGCCACCTACTCCTTTAAACAGCGTGAAACCGACCTGGACTTGGAAAAGCGGCGGGGGTGGCACGGGCACCTACCGAGTGCGGAAGAACGACACGAATTGGACAAGCGGAGCCGACACGATAACGGTCGGAAGTTTCACTCCCAAGGATAGTTTGAGCGAAGGCTTGCACACCCTCTATGTCCAAGAACGGGACTCGGCTAGCAATTGGTCCCCTGTCGCCAAAAGAACGTTGGTTCTTGCTCTACGCGGAACTGTTGGGAAGCCCGGTTTCTCAGCGGCAGAAGCTTCCCGTATTTCAATTAAAGTCAGTAGCGCCGGTGTGCCATATATCGCTTTCAGAGATTCAGCCAATGGTGAAAAAGCCACAGTAATGCGGTGGAATGGCAACGCTTGGGTGAGCGTGGGCAATGCTGGTTTCTCGGCAGGCCGCGCAGAGAGAGTTTCACTTTCTCTCAATGAATCAGGTGTACCCTACGTTGCTTTTCCAGATGGGGCAAATGCCGATAAAGGTACTGTAATGCGGTTCAACGGAAGCGCATGGGAAACAATTGGAGGGCTTGGTTTCTCCGCTGGACGTGCCGATGATATTTCACTAGCACTTAGCAATACAGGAATACCCCATGTTGCGTTTCGAGACTCTTCAAATAAAGTTACCGTGATGCGATGGAGTGGGGTTTTTTGGGAAAGCGTAGGTAGCGCCGGATTTTCACCGGAATACATAGAAAAAATTTCCTTGGCTATTAGCAGTACGGGAGTGCCTTATGTCTCCTTCGTCGAATTTGTCTATGGCAGTAAGATATCGGTTATGCGATGGAATGGGACTGCTTGGGTAAACGTTGGCAATTCCGGCCTTTCGCAGGGGAGCGCACATTATTCTTCTTTGTCGGTAAGTGGTACTGGAGTGCCTTATGTTTCTTTTTGCGATGGAGCCAATAGAGAGGGTGCTACGGTCATGCGATGGAGTGGAACAACTTGGGAAAACCTAGGCGGCTACGGATTCACGCAGGGACCTGCATATTTTACGTCTTTGGCATTCAGTAGCGCAGGAATACCTTTTATCGCTTTTCAAGATATGGCACAGGGACAAAAACTCACGGTGATGCGTTGGAGTGGGACTTCTTGGGAAAACGTGGGCGGTGCTGGACTTTCAGATGGGCGGGCGGATGAAATTTCCATGGCAATAAGCCCTACAGGAGTACCCTATATTGGCTTTCAGGATGGAGCTCATGGCAACAAAGCCACGGTAATAAAAACTTCATTCGATCCCTGACACCCGCCCGTACTCGGTAGATGCATCGAACCAGGATTGGAACTGAACCTCCCGGTTTTGGCGCAATGGCAATCGCATCGAAAGGAATCCTCCTCAGGATCCTTTCGCATTACCGGCATCCCTGATTAGAATCCGTGATCCCGGTGTGGGAACGCGCCTAGAAATCGGTTCCTTTACCTATAGGCAAAAATTGGGGAGAAAAAATCCTTATTCTGGATTATTTTCAATTTCGCCGGGGGATAAAGGGAGAACTCGATGATTCGGTTATGGACGAATAGGTATGCAAAAGGCCGTCCTTTTGTTTCCTGGTTATTTTTAGTTGCGTTTTATGCAAGCTCAATTTCAGCCCAGGAAAGTACTTGGGTAAAAGTATTTAATGGCACGGATTTAACGGGTCTTAAAAAGCATGGAAATGGAACCGTAACCACTACTGGCGGCCTCATCGAAGTGAATAAAGGCGATGGGTACCTTTATACCGAAAAAGAGTACACCCACTATCGCGCCCGGGTCGAATGGATGAATATTGGTAAAGGGAATACAGGATTTCTATACCACATCAACGAACCAAAGCAAACTTGCACGTGGCCTGCAGGACTGGAGCTACAGATGGCTCGGGGCGATGTGGGCAGCATTTGGACCACCGATTGCAAGTTTAACTCCACTGAAACTACAGTAAACCAATTTGATTCTGCTGGTAGGGCTGTTACTGGCATGGGCATATTTGGATGTCAAGGCCGCAAGCATTTCCTACGCTCGGTGAATAAAGAAATTACCGAGCAATGGAACATGTGGGAAATATTTGTCAAAGGTGACAGTCTAGAAATTAAAGTGAATGGTTCCGTGGTTATGCGAACCTCCAAACTCAGGACTACCGGTGATGTCCCGATGGTCAAGGGTAGCATGGGCCTTCAAATCGAAGGTTCCCAGGTCCAATGGAAAAACTGGGAGGTCATGGACTTGACGATACCCGTGACCATTTCCCAACACCTCTCATCCAAAAACCTGATGGCCCGAAGTGCAACACTCCGTCCCGATCAGGCTGCCGGAGTCTACTTCTCCCGCGACGGCCTACTCTCGGGAACTCGGTTTGACATTGCAGGTAAGACTTTACGGATTAAACTTCTGCCTTAGCATCGAACCCAGGCTCGGAACCCGCTCAGATTCCCTGCCTGGATTCACCCTTCCACCGCCAAGATTTTCAAAAGAGAGTCCATCAAAAAACCGACTGTTCAGGGCAAGCCGAGAAGGATTTTATACCCAATTGCAAATTTCCGGACCTCGCCTGTGGCTGCGGCGGGAGTGCTATGTGCGTAAATCGGGCTTACCCGGTACCCTGTTTGTGCGTTTGACCTTGACCTGCCCCCCGTTGGTGTTCATCCGGCCCAAAAAACAGGTTGCACCCGGCAGGGAAGTTCATGCGCGAAGCTGGGTTCGCTGGGGAAAGGTGCCCCCGGCGCATCCGCATAAGCGGCCTCCACGGGCTCCAGCGCCGCCATGGTGTAAAGGGTGCCCATCATTTCGGCTGCGGCCTTTCCATCGGGCGCGGTGAAAGTATATTGCCCGTCCTCCCCTTGCACGGTGTACACCACCGGGCGGAATTCGGTAAGGGGCGATGTGATAGAGGCAATCTTGGTGGCCATGGTCATCCTACATTCCTTCCCTTGGCGGTCGTAGTCGTTAGCGACGGCCAGAAATTCCGGGATCTTCGAAATCGGGCGTGAGGAGGATTGTGTATTTCGGCTAGTTGAAAGCATCGGCCTCCAATGCATTCTTGAGCACGGCCTTAGCAACCCGCCGGATGGCCTTGGCGCGGTCGGCTTGTGATTGCCAATCGAAGCGCCCTGGATGGTGGTCGCGGTACACCTGGGCGGCTTGGAGAATGGCTGACGCAGCAGCGTCGATCCCGGCGTTTGCCGGCTTGACTTCACGCGGGTCCAGGAAGATCCGCCTTTCCGCCCAGGCTTCCTTGCGCTCCGGCGTGGTCCTAATCGGGTCGGCTTCTTCAAGTTTCCGGAGTTTCTCCCTGGCCGCAGCTTTATCGGCAGCGGCCAGGAGCGGATATTTATTCAAGGCGTCGATATTCATGGTTCCTCCTCGTGGTGCCTTACCTGGCAAGCCTTCCGCTTTCCATCAGCGAGCCACTTTTTCCATTTTCGGGATACAAACCGAAAACCCGCATTCGCCGTGATCGCTGGAAAGGAACTCCGCGAGTTCGCGTGTCCAATCTTTCAAATCCACTTTCCAAGCCGAGGCGGTACCACCGTCCGGCATCGATTGGGTAACGCTTTTCAACTGAGCAATGGCGGTCTGGATAAGGCTTTCCGCGTGCTTTATTTTTCTGATTTGTTCGTTTGTCATTCCGAACCCCCTTTCACTTCGCTTCGTTATTCGTAAACAATAAAGCCCAGGGCGCGAAGTGCGGTTGGGTCCAATCGGACGGGCAACAGGTTTGCCACCGCCTTCAGGAAATCCTTCGGAAGAGTGCGGAGTTTCAAATCCCCATAGCTGTCGTTCCCAAATAAAACCTGGATCCCACCCCCGGAGATAACGATGCAGGCATCGGAATCCGGAACCTCGGCGATCATCGGTTCGGAGCCGTCCTTGAAAGGCTCGGCCCCGGAAAACGCAGACCAATCGCTCTCGGTGAAGGTTTTGAAATCGAATCGTGCGTTTTCCATATTACCCCCCTCGCTTAAGTTCAGGTTCTTGGATCAGGCCACTTCAGCAATAACCGTGAACCCGCCAATCATGGCGGGCGCAATCCGAAACATTCCCTCTTCGTACCCGGCCTCAAAAAGGGCGGCTTCGATTTCCATCCGCGTTACCTTGCGGTTGGTGAGGCGCGAAACGCGGACGGCGGCACCGTATTCGGAAACGGGGAACCCGGCGTTTTTAAGATCCTCCGCTATCATCCTGGTTTCGGTTTTCATATTTGGCTCCGGTCCTTAAGTCCGGCGTTATTGCCGAACCCGGTACACACACTGTACATCCATATACCTACATCATCAACTCCAATCGACCTCTATTTACGCTCCTTTTTGTCGAATTTAAGCACTTTTGCGGGGGCCTTGAGCAGGGCCTGGACGGCCTTTCGGGCCAATTGCCCGGCGGTTACCTTGTAGCCGGTCCGCTTTGATTCCTTTTCCGCCAGGACCTCCAAATCCTCCCATTCAGGACAATAAAAGGTGTGCTTTTTAGGATGCGCAGCCATACGAAAACCTCCTTGGTTGGCAAAATCAATGTACCCCTATGTACCTACAAAGCCAAGAGGGGAAGGAAATTTTTGCACCACGAAATAGGTCAGCCAGGTTTATTTTTCTGATAGTTCCGTAAACCCTGAATCAGCCCCACGCACAGGGCTACCGCCCCGGAAGTTAGGACCACTTTGGGCCGTAGCTCGCCGTCTTCTATTGAACCTACCGCCCCCGCCAGAAACGTAGCCCCCGCCCACGCTGCAGCCTTCCGAAGCGTGATCTTCCAATCGTAAGTTTTCGGTTCCATCATCCCGCCTTTCTTGGATCGATGATAAGTTTTCCATATTCCCAGCTTCCCCCGCCGGGCTTTTTCGTGCCTGTCCAAAAGGAATATTCCGGCCTTAGATCCAGGTGGAAGGAATAGATCAATCCATTCCAGTAAATCCCGATGCCGTGAAATCCCGCTTTGACGGCGCACTTCAAAACATCTTCGGCGGTGATAGGGCTCGTGATGCCATCCAGCCCAGGCACGAAACCGTCGACGGCCAATCCTGATGGGTGTTCCGGGGCCTTGTGCTTCCCCGTGGTCATGCCGTCCTTGATCAAGTTGAAGGGCCGTCCCAGATAACCCCGAAACCTGTCCATGGCAACGACGAGCGATAGCTGCACTTTTGCGATATCCGCGCCCGTGGCTTCGATTTCCTCGGCCGTGAAATGTTTGATACCCCAATCCTTGAAATCATGACGATTCATTACGCCTCCTTAGTGTGTGACCTTATACACGATGAAACTGACGAGTACGGTTTGGATGATCGCGGACACGGCCACGATACCGGCGACCGTGGATCGAATGTCCGTAACGGTTTTTCGTAAACCATCAATCGCGTCCCACGCTTCCGCCTGACTTTCTTTTTGATTGGCTATTTCCACTTTTTGTCCCTCCACTTTCAAGGCCAGATTATTTTTATCATGGTGCGTTCGCTCCGCATAAGATTTAAGGTCTTTAAACTCATCACGGCTAACGTAAGGTTCCAGCATGTGCTTTACCTCCTGTTGCAAAAGTTTAAGCCACCAGCTCGTTGTCGGCCAAATAGGAAACCCATTGCGCCTCCAATTCATGCGCAGTCGAAACGATGCCGCCGATAAGAAGATCACCGCCAGAAGGCCCGCCCGATGGGAACGAGCCGCTCGTCCATACCGGGGTCGAGGTTCCATCCGATAGGATGATTTTAGGGCGGGAATTGTTTTGCCCGTGCAGGAACGGAGGTAATGCTATGGTTACAACGTTCGTAGGACCGCCATCGATGGAAAGGCCGATGAAGGGCAAATAAAGATCGATCTTGCACCCGCGCTTTTGATAGAACACGGTAACATTGGTGCTGCTTACCGGATCGGTATAATCCACCGTGGTATCATAGGTTCCCGAATAAACCCCGGACATGGGAGCCCAGTTATAATTAGCGGCATCATCATCGAGGAAACAATAAAATTGCTCGACCGCGTGGTGAGCCATCATGGAAAGGCATCCGCGCCGATCCTTGATCTGAATAATGCCGCTTGCGCTGTTTCTAATCGTGATGATGCGTCCGTTATACGCGACATCATTCGGAAATACCACGTTAAACCCTGGGGAAGCGATGCCCCCGGCCCTTTCGATGCGAAGAAAATTTTGAGCGAGGGTGGGGGCCAAACTTGTAATAACGCCGGTTACGAGGGTAACCGTAACGTCTTCGGGTTGCACCAAAGGCAAGCGTTTTATCGCCTCGGTTAACTGCCCCCATGCCCCCGACTCATCCAGCGCCCCGGTCGTGCGCAAGGTTTGCCCGGAATTTTCCACAGCCAAGGCCAACTCTTCCTGTACGGCGTTCATGATATCTTTATCAATGACCGTGGCCGGTAACACTTCACCGAATCGGCGGTTGCCGCCCACGGTCACGAAATCGGGGCCTTCGGTACGATGCATTTTTATCCTCCTTCGGGTTTTAGGTTTAAGGGGTTTAAGTAAAGGTGACTTCGGTATGCGCAGGCTTAAGACGCCGCACACATATTTTGAACTTGGCAAGCTGTGAATTTGGATCGGCGGTAACTTGAATGTTCCAGATAAAGATGTTCCCTGGGTCGTTCGTTCGGCTTAGTCCCACTCGGGCTATCCCCACGCGGGCGGGTGCCCGTGTACCGCCTTCCGTAATCGTGATGGACATACCCAACCTTCCTGCCAGCGTTTCCCAGAACGTTTTCGAAGGCCCGGAATAATGCGTCGTCACCTTGGCCGAGGCGACCTGTTGCCGCTGGCTGTCCGTTTCGCCGCCAAGGGGGAGTTCATCCGGAAGCAACGCCATCTGTTCCCATTCTTTCAAAAGGTCCGCCGAAGTCGAAGTGCCCGGACTCGATTGCAAAACCAGGTCCTCCGAGCGCCCATGCAGCCGGTCCAATTCAACCGCGAACGATTCCAGGAACAGCTTGAAAATGGTATTGAGGTTCCGCCAGGGGAACCCCTGGGGTAAAAGGTTCACCATCATTTTGCGGTAAGAAGCCGTGCGCGAAGAGGGGCTTCCGAGACATAAATCCGGGAAGCCTGGGGAACCCGCGACATAGAAATAATACAGGTACCCCCGATGCACGGAATCCAGATTACAAAACAGCCGAGGTTCCACATAAGTTACCGGCTGCAAATAAACCGGAACGGGGGCCGTATAAACGAGTACGCCACCCACGTAATAATTGATCTCATCCACGTACACGTCGATGCGGAGCGTGACCTCCAAGGGGTAGGCCGTGAACGCTGGGAAAAGGGTCCAATTCTGGTCCGCGCCGAACGATTCCGAAGTCACCACCTTGTAGAGCGCCGGGTTTGCGGCATCGCGCACTATCTTGAGGAGGACCCAGTTCAAGAGGTCGGGAAAGTACGCCTTGATCCCAAACGCGTCATAGGCCCCGCTCGTCGTAGCCAGGTTCACGGTATCCACGCGGCCCCGTGTTTCCAGGGTAAGGTGGTCGGAGGGTGCGAAGCCCAAGGTCTTACCGGTCCATTTGAGTTCCAGCTTGGAGCTTATAGGGTCACCGGCGTTGAGGGTGATGAAGCCCCCTTCCGCATGAAACGTTCCCACCATCAATTGCCAATTGAAAGGAAGTGTTGTCCCCTCGAACTCTTCCAGGAACCAGGACGTTTTTTTGCCTAGTACACACGCAGATGGATTACCTGGGTAGTTGGTACGGACTACGGCCGGGAACGGATCCGGCGTGGGGCCACCACACGTGGAAGGAAGACCCGAACCGATGAGGTAAAAACCACCGAATTGCATTTCGGCCAGGTAGGTATTGTTATTTCCAGCAGTGTAGTTGCCGATGTCCCTCCAAGAAGGCGCGCAAGTTAAGGTGTAGGGTCCCACAAATGCGGCATGGTACGCGGAAAGGATTAGGACGCCGTCGATATAGGCATCAAAGATGCCGGAGTTTTCCGCCGATTGAATCAATTTCACAGTGCCGGTGCGCGTGATGCCCGTTTGCGGCGAGAACCCGATGGTATCATCCGCCGACGCTAGGACCGTGGACGCGGAGTTCACGACACGTTTCCTAAGTATCAGAACACCTCCGGTTATCATCCACGTGAATTCGAAATAAAGGGTGTTTCCGCCAATGCGTAACCGGGCCGTCTGAAGCGATCCGGCCACGGCCCCGCGCATGCTGAACGTGCAATTGTAGGTCGCTTGAAACGTGGCGAAGGAAATAAAGCCGGTCACCAAATTTCCCGCACGGGTTCCCGGAGCCGTATTATTCTGGACCGCTAAAAAGTTTCCTTTCGAGATGCAGGCATTGAGGCTCACGGTGGTCCAAAAAGCGGGGTCCACGCCGTTTGCGCCGCTATCGTACTTGTATGTTTTGCCTACCGGGCAATTCGCCGGAAACTGAGCCATGTTTTCTTCCTTTCCTTTATCCTTCAGGGCAAGGTGGCAAAGGTGATGACGCCGAGCACGGGATATTCCAAACCGGTAAACGCGATATTTCCCAGCGCGACCGGAACGCCCTCGACGTAGATTTGTGTGATCGTGAAATCTTGCAAGCCGGAAGTCAGGATGGCTTCGTGCAGATGCGAGATCAAGAAGTTCTCACCGGGTGCGGCATCACTCAGGAACAGCGTATTGAGTGCAAGGGTGACGGCCCCGCGAAGTTCGGACGTATTGGCCTTGATCGAGATGTCAAAGTCGACTTGTCTTTGCACTATGGCCTCCACTGTCACGGCGGCGGTGACCGGGCGCACCGTATCGATATACCCTTGCACTTCGGCAAGGAGTGGGGCTGAAGGAACCGGGTTTATATCAGCGGCGGTAACGACCACGACCACGGTTCCAAGGCCATGGTAATTGGCAAATACCCACGCGCCCGCGACCCCGGTGATCGATTTCGCCCAGGCGATATAGTCTGCAGTGGACCCGCCCGCTGGGGGATTCTGAATGCGGGCCAAGATGCGCACGCGCAGGGCCTCATCCGTTTCCTGTTCCGAACCCGCCACAATCCCAGGGCTTGCCACGGTGGCGGAGTCATTAAGCCCCAAGATCGGCGTTTCGACTTGGAAGGAAAGACCGGTATCTGAATTACCCGTATCCCCGGCGGTACTGCAAGTGACGGCTACCATGACCGAGCCCCCGGTTAAGGACGTCACGGCGTTGGTCGTAAATTCGACGCCGTCTTCGCGAAGGAAGAGCGTCCCCGCTGGGATGAGGGTGCCGGGCACGCCGGTTAAAAGAAGCTCCCCCGTGGCGAAGGACGCCGAGGCCCTGGGCACGCCCCAGGTCAAGGCATGCCGGTCCAGGTACTCGGATTCCGCCGAGTCAATGAACAACTGCTGAGCGATAAACTCCAGGTACCCGTGCAGGATATGGATGGCCCCGGCGAACACGCGTGCGAGGATGGCGAGAATAGACCGGCGGAGCAGGGCCGCGCCACCGGTTAGTCGGGAGGTGATATCCGCTTCCACGCGGGTTACCAAGCTGGTTAAGCTGGGGCGTGTCCAAGGCATTTTAGTGTCCTTGTCTCATGGCTTGGGATTCCCAATTGAAGAAATACTTGAACGTGATATCGCGGGCTCCCTTTGGGCGTGTGATGACGACGTCTAAAGAAAGCGTATAGGTGCCCGTTCGCGATACGGCTACCGCCACGCTATCGGCGACCCCGTCCTCGACCATCCATGCTAAAGCCTCCTTGGCGTAGATTTCCGCGTCTGTATTCGTGGCGTCTTCAATCTTGGAACGGGAAAGCAGCCATAGGCGTGACCCGATTTTATCCTCCAGGGTTGCGTCGCCCCACCACCCCCGAAGATCCTTGGAGCTATCCGGCAAGGCATCTTCCAAATCCGCACGGCGATCCGAGAACAGGGAAATTAGGACAGCGGTTTCGAGTCCCGGATCCCGCGCCAGGTCGTTTTGCACAAGACCCATCCCCCCCTCCCCGCCTTCTAGGTGGAACCGGATATCGCCCGAAAATAAAGCATTCATGCTGGCACTGTTTCCCATGTTTTTCTCTCCCTTTCATCCCGTGTCATCAGGTGATGACGCCATTGACAAGAGTCCCCGTCCCTGGCCCCGATACACCGGTACCAGGGGTGATGCCGGACACGCTGGCCACGTTGATCGGGCCGCTGACGACGGCGTTCGTTTCAATCTCCGTGACAATGGCGGAAGCCAAGGCATCCACAAACTTGGTGTTCATGGCTCCCACGCCGAAGGTGAATCCCTCTGCGGTAAGCGCCGTCTTGATGGCGGTGGCAAGTCGGGTCGCGCTCAAGGCCATTAGATTTTCTTCGCCTTTACGATTAAGGATTTATCCGCATGCGGGGCTCCCGTGAACGGATCCAGGCATTGGCCGGTCACCACTCCATCCTCTGCAAGTAAGGGCGAGCCGTCGCCCATATTGATGGTCCCATCGGCTGCGAGCTTCACCACCGCTCCGAAGGCGTTATATACCGCCACCTCGCCTTCACCTAAGTGAACGCGGAAGTTCCCATCCTCGCAGGCGATGATGATGGGATGATCCCGGTTTCCGTTTACGAACAGGACCACGGCCTGGGCATTTGGCTTGGGCACGCTCGTCAGCCCAAAATTTTGGATGCGTTCGATTTTGCTTTGGATATCCCCGTTGCCGAGGTTCAGTTTCACAAGCTGAATCGCGGTGGAATCAGACGTGGATAGTACCACGCCACGCCGGATCATACTCAAGATCCGCACACGCCAGGGCCGGAACCACCTGTTTAGTTCATCCAGTAAAGGCATCGAACCCCACCTTCTTTTGCACCTTGACCTTGGCTTTCGCATTCGAGAAATGAAAGGCATCCGGGCGCTTAAGGCGCATCCGGCAAACGGTGCCGCTTTCACTCAGGAGGTAATGGACCTCGCCGATTAATAGGTCCTGGTCCACGTAGGCTGGAGGTATTTTGCAGGATACCACCAAATTGAGTTTCCAAAGCGCGCCGCTCCTTTGCCGCCACCCTTGCACAAGGACCTCCACCCCCTCGGAATTCCCGGCCCTGAACAGCGCCTCGACCTGGGCGCGCTTTTTTAACGTGCCGGGCGTGGCCGCGCTATCCGCATGGATGACCATGGGCCGGTACCGCTTGACCCCGGCGTCTTCCGCCGAGGCGGATACGGAGAGCGACCCGCCGAACGTTTCGGCCAATTCCGCGTCCGCGCCGCCGCGCTGACCCGTGAGTGTGTACTTTGAGAACCGGTTGGTATAGTCGTAGGAGGCTTTCGCCGAGAGGATGTTCTTCCCGTAAACGAGGCCGTCAGTGGCGCGGGTACTGCCGGACTCTGTGATGAGGAGTTCCCCTTTTTCCGTGGTCACGGGAAGCCAGCCCCTATCTTTGCAAAGCCTGATGATGACCTCGGCGGGCGATTCCCCTTCCCCCGCTTTCAAGACCTCGGTCGATTTGTTGGGGAGCAAATCCGTTATCAGTTTTACCGTCATAAACGGGGAAGCGATGCGTCTAAAAAATGAGAACACGTCGGCCCCTTTGGGGGCGCTGGGAAGGGGAAGCGGCACGGCGCAATCGACAAGGTCGCACGTGCGGTCGCGCCCACGTAGGGTGGCCGTGTGCGCCTTTCCGTCGATGGAGAATTCCACGGAATCGATGAAGCCGCTCAAAACAAGGTCGGAGTCTATCCGCACCTCGGCTTCCGCCTGGGTGAGCAAGGAAAAATCTTCACCGGTAAGCCGGTCCGATAAGGTCATTTCGAATGCGCCGCATACCGCTCCGAGGCTTCGCGAAATGGAAAGGCTTTCCCAACCCGTGAAACGTTTTCCCCTAACCGATACGGTGACCACGTTCTCCTTAAGCATCCGTTAGCACCTTGATGGGAATGCCGAGGCCGCTGACAAATCCGGGGTGCCGCACCTTATTGCGGGCGAGGATATCCGCTTCCTGGTTGATGTTTCCGTAAAGCTGGTTTGCGATGACGAGCGCGGGAAGCGCCTCTGCACAGGAGTATTCAACCACGCGGGCCAAAGTGGCGGCGCGTGCGTCAATATCCTTTTGCACGCTGGCCCTTAAGTCCGTGAGGGCAGCATAAACATCATCATCGAGGCCAGTTAAGGCCACCCTATCCAGGGCCGTGAAAACCTGATCGCGGAACAGATAGGCTTCCTCCACGGAATCGTATTTGATTTCTGAAGTGATCGCGGCGGTCGTATTGATCGCGGCCAGCTTCATCAATTGCACGAAGGCATCCGAACTTTCAGAGGGCGCTTTTAGGCTGGGGGAGAAGGTGTACAGGGCGGTCAGCCCTTGGAACGATTGCCGCAGGTCCGGGATGGCGTCGCCGTTTTGATCGTCATCCAGAAATCCGAAGCCGATGAGGTTTTGAAAGGAGTCTGCCAATAAGCGTGCGTCCAGGGCGATTTGATTCAGGGCCCCGCCGATATCTTGCAAATCCTTGGCGAAATCCGAAACCTTATTGACCGCGCCTTGGGCCTCTCGAATCGCATTGCTTGCCGATTGCAGAGCCACAAGCACACTTTGCGTTTGCGCGTAGGGAAGCCCCGCGAAATCATACACTTTTGCAAAGGCGGCTTTGACCCTCCCCTTGGTGCTTAGGGCGGCGGCCTTGACTACAGCGACGGTATCGTTTGACACCTGGGGTAAAACGGTTTCGCCCGATTCCACGAAGGAAATTTGAAACCGGGCCATGCGCGTTTCCGTGCTGGAATCCCGGACCTTGACCCCTTCGACGTGTACGAGGATGCGTCCGTAGAGAGGATGCACCAAGGGGCCGGAACCTTGTCTTTCGAGGGCGGCCAAAAGAAGGTCGCGGGCGGTTAAATACTCATTGCCAAGCACATAACATTCGACCGAGAACTTACGCGCCTTGCGCCCCAGGTCCTCGACGAACGGGGCCTCCACCTGGGGAAATTCATGCGACACCACGCGGCGACCAAAATCGGAATCCGCCGCATCGATAAAGAATGCCGCACCTCGGAAACTTCCCTGTCTGAACCGTTCTTTCCAGCCCATACCGTTATCCTTTAGAAAGCGAGCCCTAGCTCGGTGCCCAGCGTCATACCCTTGCCACCTTTGGTCTCGACCCGTGTCCCCGCTGGTGCGCCATGGAACCGCACGTTGACTTCCGCCGTGGCTTTGCCGCCCACGCCCCCGCCCCCGTTCGCGGCAGACAGGGCCGCAGAAAGCGCGCCAGGGCTGCCTTGGACCTCGGAAAGCGTGGGCACCCTGGCGGCCTTCCCTGCTAGGCTGGTGTCGTATTTCTCCATCAGCGCCACCACTTGGTCCGGCGTTTTCCCCATACCTTGCAATTGCTTTTCCAAATTGGCCCGGCGGTCTTTGGCCGCGTTCTTGGATTCCCATACGTCCATGAGGGTTTGAATCCCCTTTACCGCTGCGTATGCCGTGGTCAGTGCCCCGGCAATGGCCAGAATAGGAAGACCCATGGCAGAGAGCCCAACTCCGATTGCAGGAAGCAAAGGGCCGATGATTTTAAGGAGGGTAAGGATACTGGAAATGGAACTGGCCACGGTACCGAGGCTGACAAGAAGCACGCCCCCGCCGAGAAAAGACCCGATGGTAAAAACCGTGGCCTTTATGGCGGTGGTGTGCGTGTTCATGTACCCGAGGAGGCCATTGATACGGCCAAGCCCGCCTTCGAGGTTCGGGAGCGCGGTCGTGATAAGCTGGATTTTGAACTGCTTCCACCTTTCCGTCGTCGTCTCCATCATCGTGTTGAAATCCCGGTTGACCACGCCATCAGATGAAGCAATCTGCCCGCGCAGCTCCCCGTATTCGCGCACGTTCTTAATGAGGTCCTGCACGGCGATTACGGATTCTTTGCCCTTGAAAAAGGTGCCGAGTTTTTTCGCATCCCCGCCAGTCAGCCTGTCCATCAACTGGATCAGATCCAGCATTGGATCTTTGCTTGTCCGGATAATTTTGAAATAGCGTTGCAGAGAACCGGCTGCGCCCTTGGCTCCCATATCCTCAAGTGCTTGAAGTGTTTTCGTTATCTTGTCTTTTCCCAGGTTATCGAAAACGCCCTGCAAGGTTCCTACCGCTTCGCTGGAGGAGTTCGCCCCGCGTGAGGTGATTTGAAGCGCCGCCCCAATCTGGGAAAGCGCCTTCGGCCCTTTTAAGCCGAGAAGGCCCGCGTGGCTGGCGAGGCCGGTCATCCCACTAGCCATATCCTCCAGAGTCACCTTGCCCCGTTTGCTGGCTTCGGCCATCTCGTCAAATGCCTTGCCCATCTCCTCCGGGGCAATGCCCAATCGATCCCGGAATACCCCTGCCGTATTCGCGAGGGTTTCCATTGGGACGCCCGTGGCGGTCGCGGCCTTGCCTATTCCATCCAGCATCAGGGTCGTTTCTTCCGCCGTGAACTGCATTTTAAGCAGCGAGGCCGCACTGTGTTCCACGTTGTCGTCGAACTGATTGGACGACTTTGTCGTGCGCATAATAGTCTCGTCCAATTCGCGGAGGGCCTTGCCGCTTAAGCCAGAGGCTACGCCGATGCGGGCGATGCCGTGTTCCTGTTCCAGCGCAATTTTGGGAAGCTCCTCCAGGCCCGTCCCTACGGTTAAAAGGCCACCGCCAATGGTTAAGAGGCCACCGGCTTTTTCGAAGCTGTGATGGAACTTTTCGACCTTCTCCCCGATATTGTGTATGCCCTTTTGGGCATGCCCAAAGATGCGGGAGAACTGGTCGATGCCTATGATGGGAATGCGAATCGGATCCATTCAACTTATCCTTTTTACGCGTCCTCTTAAAGTTCCTTCTGCAATTCAAGAAGCACCTTATTGGCCCGCTCCATCCAGAATAGGAGTTCGTCGGCGGATAGATTTCCAAGTTCCGACGGGGGCCATTTGAACAGATAGGCCAGGTGCCCTAGACAAGTTTCGAAGTCGCCGGGCCACTCGACAAAAAAGAGTCGGCCACCATGCAAGCGGCGGTGAAATCCTCCGCGTCCATTTCCTCCAGTACCGGGGAGGGAATATTCACGGCGCGGGAGATGAGCATCAGGTAATCGTCGAACTTCATCCCGCCGATGCGGATGCCGAAGAAATCCCGCGCCTTGAGGCGGCGGCGGAACTCCAGCACCTTATACACCTCCGTGCCGAAGGTGATCGGGTGCTTGAGTATCACGGTTGCTAGGGTATTTTCGTTTTCCATGGGAATCAACCTTTCTACTTAAGTTCAGATTTCCTCGCCGCTCATGCCTTGAAACTTGACTTCGATATTGCCTTCCTCCGTTTGCACGTTTCCTTCGCCCGAATACCAGGCTTGCCGAAGGATGAAGGACTTGCCGTTCGCGATTTTCAAATGAATCGTGGCCTCCTCGATATTGAGGAGATCTTTCACTTTTAGCGTCCCGCTGTCCGTGATTTCCCCTTCGATATGCGGCACCTGGGGAAGCTCCTTATACCCGTGGACCTTGTCATGGCCGACCAGCGCGTCCCGCTTCGGAGCCCCGAGGTTGTAGGTGAAACTTCCCTTCGCGTCATACTGCACGCCGTTGATGAGGAGGAACATCACCCCGGCGCGTCTGTTGGTAGCCATTTCTTTTTCTCCTTCCCGTTATTTCATCTGAAGGTTTAAAGCCGAAACTTGATCGTGGCCGCCCCGACCACGAATTGATTGACGAGGTCCGGGGGCAAGGTCCATTCCAACCGGTTCACGTCCGTGGTGCTGCGGAGGCAAACAAGGTCGGTTTTGAACTGGTCCAGGTTTTCAACGAGGCCCAGATCCCGCATTTGCAGGAACCAGGCGACGGCTTCGTTCTTGCCAATCTGCGGCGTAATGATCGATTGCCCCGCCGGGACCGGGGTTCCATCGTCCGCCAGCTTGGCGCGGGCGTACCGGGACAGGATATGATTGCGGAACGAATACCGGAGGTACATGAGCGTGAGTCCGGTATTTAAGTCCAGGTATGCGGTGTCATCGGCGTTCGCGGCGTTCTTTTGATACATGGTGATGAGGCGCTGGAGGCGCACGACCCCGCCTTGGTCGACGTAGAACGTAGAGATGCCGTCATAGAGGAGGGAATTGTTATCGGCGAGGGTACGGCGCTCAGTAATAGCACCGGGATAAATGCCGGCAAGGGCCAGAGTCTGAAAGGGTCGCGCCGGATCCGTATTCCCCTCGATGGCGATTTGTCCCGCCGCCCCTGCAGCCATTTGCGGCGGCGTGCTCAAGACCTTGTTCGAATCCATGACGACGACGGCCTGGGAATTCCGGCTTGCCCCGAACGTCGATTGTGAGGACACATTGCCGATACGGGCCGTGATGTAAAAGCCGTCTATCATGCGCAGCGCGCCTGCGCGGGAGGCAAGTTCGGTCTCAATGGCCGTGAGATTTGCCGCGTCCTGGTACGCGCCGACCACCAATTGGAACCAGTTATCGGCCCAATTGGCAATCGCCGTATTAAGGCTCGGGGCCGTGGCCCCAGCCACGCCTGCGGCCACAGCCACGGACACGCCGGTCGGGAAGGCTTCGCCGTCATTGTAGTTGGCTCTAATATCGATGTCCGAACCCGTCGGGCCTCGGTTCTTGGCGGTCAGAGTGACCACGTTCAAAAGAACGCTCGCCGTAAAGGGCAAGTCCGTGAGCGCGGTCAAGGCCGCATTCATCGCGGTGGCGATGGCATTTTGCGCATCACCGGAAGCCACGGTGACGACGACGCGCATGCCCGCGATGTACAGGGAAATGGCGCCCGCCGCCGTGGCGGGACCGGTCACGGTTAAGGTGAAGGTCGCCGCCGTGCCCGCCGAATCATCGATGGGCTGGCCGTACACTTCCGTGGTCCTGTTATTCAGGAACCAGGAAATGAACATGAGGTGTAATTGCGAACCGGCTCCGAAGAAGGTGCGGGCCTCGTCCGGGCTCGTGACCCGGTAAATACCGTTCGCGGCCTTGCTGCCCGTCCCTAACATGCCGCCCAGCAAGAGTACCTTGTAGGGCAGGAGTGCCGGGCCTTTGCTGGCAAAGCTGGAATCGAATTCCACGAATACAAACGGAACGCGGAGCGTGGACGCGATGGTCATGAGGGCATCTCCTTATTTTTCCTGGGTCTATCGTGAATCGGTTCCACCTTGACCACATCCCCGAACAGGATGCGCCGGAACCAGAATTGTGTTTCCGGAACCTCTTCCCCTTCGGCAGAGAGGGGACGCATATCCCGTTCCGGGATTCGTATCAGTGCGCCTTCCACGGCTGGCTTTACAAACATGCGTGCCTCCTTATTTTCGGCAGTTATGGCGTGTAAATTCCCGTCACTTCATCCTCGGCCTCGGGCCCTACGTGCCCGTCCCCCTCAGCTGCATCGATGTTGTACGAGACCCTCATCGAATCGAAAGTTTCCGGAACGCTGGGGAAGTACACGTCCGTGCTATAGGTGGCCTCGAGCGTCAATTGGCCGGAAGCGATGACGTTGTTTGCATCCTCGCCCACGAAGACGATATCCGTGCCCTTCATGACGAGGTTGTCCGTGAGGTTTACGCCTGGGCTTACCGGGTCAGGGAGAAACCAATGCCGAAGCAAAAGCGCTTCCACCTTTTCGGCAATCGTATCGATGAGGTCGTCGAAACCACTTTCCACTTGCACCAGGATTTCGAGGGTGATGATGAGCTTGCGGTTGTACCACTTCGGGATCTTTTCATCGTCGCCGGGCGTCGTCGTTTCCGTCTTCGTGTAGATGCAAATCGCCGGGAGTTCCACTTCCCAAACCGGCGTGGGACGGTTCGGATAAATTCGTCCCTCGACTTCCGTAATCGGATAAGCGGGTGAGGCGGGGACAGCCTGCGGGTTCCCCAGTAGGATGTTCGCTACCGCATTTCGGGTAAGCTGTCTTACATGCGCCACGTCATACCCCTATTTGTGAAGCGCCAGGGACAGGACCCCGACGCCATTCGGTTCCGCGCTGATGACTTTGAAGGTGTTGCCTCTGACCGTAATCCTGTCCCCCGGCTTCGCTCCTCCCGCTAATTGGGTTTCCCGCACCATGACAACGGGTGCGCGTGTTTGAACCTTGGCCCCGCCGCCCTGGGGAGACGGGTCGGCACAGGGGTCGTCAAACAGCACGTTCAAGGCATACGAAGCCCCCGATGCGGGCAGGTATAGGGCGGGTTCGGTGAAGTCCCCCTCACCGAAGAACACCTTCCCCAAATCCCCGTCCAGGGCATTCACGAATTCCTGGCTCACCGGCGCTTTCCTTTCGGACGATCCGCCGAGGGAGCGCCTTCATCGATAAATGATTCCGGGGGCTTATCCAACAGAGACACCGGGGCCATTGGTCCTTCCGGAAGCACTGGGAGGACCTCCCGCTTGGCTCCCGTTTCCGTGACTTCGTACTCGGGCGTGGCCGCGATGGGCTGATTGAGATAGGGCGTGACCACGCCTTTCTCTATGAGGTGGTCTGCCGATTTTTGATCCGGCATTTCGAAGACCGTACCCGGCAGAATTTCAATGCCGCTCCGAATAATTGTCCTGCGTGCTCGAACGGCGATACCCATCAGAGACCTCCGTTCAAGACGTCGACGACGATAATGGCCTGGGTTTGGTGCAGGGCCATCATGGGCGCGGACTGGACCATGAGCCAGCGCACGGACGGATCCTCCTCCTCCCAGGATTTCGGGAAGCGGGGCACGGCGAAGTTGGCGCGGAGGTCGCGTATCGCGCCGTAATGACGGCCCGCGCGCATGTTCTTGCAGAGCATGATGACGTTGCCGCTCTCGATCATGGCCTTCTCGCCGCCATCGGCGGGGTCCAGGTAAAATTCGTCGTAGGCCCAAAAGTTGAGGCCGACTTCATTGATGTAGCCGAGGAAGGTGACGCCGGAATCCTGCGCCCCGTAGTCGAGGACAGGCTGGATGGTGCCCATGTTCATGCGCCAGAGGTCCATGTGCTTTTGGATCTGGACGTTCTCGTAGAACGAATCCACGACATCGCTGGCGAGGAACACGTCCGTCGGGGTCAGGCCCGAATCCTGGATGATTTGCCGCCGCCATGCGCGGAGGTTGTTCATCGGGACGCTGGCTGCTTGGCTCCAGCGGGAGGTGCCGGTTAAGGTGATGTTATGCATTCCCGGCAAGCCGAAGTCGATGACCTCGCTCAAGCCATCGCCGACGATGTTGTAGGAGCCGTTTTGAATCAGGGACGCGCATTGGAATTCTTCCAAGCGGTCGATCATGTCGTTCATTTCGATCATGTCTTCGCCGACCCTGCGGGCGGCCCTGGCCATGGGCGAATCGCCGGGGGAGAAAATGGTCTCGCCGGGCAGACGCCGCAGGAAGTCCTCGGCGGTCGTGTCCGTTTTCATCTTGACATACGGCGGCTTGTAGGAATTGGTTTTGTATCCGATGCGGTCGATGACCTTGGCCGCGTGCTTGGGCTTCACGTACACGGCGGTGCGGCGCTTGCCCTCGTACACGTCGATCATGACTTGCTCCGTCATCGACTGCTCGATGCCGGAAAAGAAATTGTTCCGAAGGAACGTCTTCGGTTTCTTCGCTTGCTCTAAAACACGTAACATCGTCTGGTATTGGAACAGGTCCAGGGTAGCGGTCATGTTTCCTATCTCCTATGGGTTTACTTATGGATGAAAGCGCCGTCTTAATCCGTTATTAAACCGTCAGGCCACTCCGCTCGTGTTCATGGACCGGACGAAATGGATGCCGAGGTCGCGGCAATGCTCCCGGAGGGTTCTCCCGCCGACCAAGGTATCGAGTGTGGCTGGAGCATCCATCGTGATGGCGCGTTCGTTGAACACGCCGGTCGTATATCCGACGCTGGCCTTGTTCGCCAAGGACGCGTCCATGTCCTCGGACTGGATATGGTCCGGCAGCGCGCTGCCGTCGGTTGAAGTCACGTCCAGCCTTCGGCTTTGGCCTCCTCCCGGAGCCACCGTGAGAATGAACTTGTCCCCGACGTTGAAGTCGGGTGCGCCATCCGCCAAAGTGAAATTGAGATGGGCGGATACAAAGGCCACGCCCACTTGCCCCATTCCCACGAGGTTCCCTTCCGGATCTTTAAGGATAAAGTCCCCGCCATTCGCGACGGTACGCACAAGCGTAAGCAAGTAATCCCCCGCTTTCGCCAGAATGCCTTTGGTTATTGCACCCATGACGCCGCCGCCGGTATTGCCCACATGGGACTCGGTCACCCCGGCGGTTTTGACGAGGCCCATGAGCGCACCGCGACTCATATCGGCGGGCTCTCCTAAAAGGACCGTGGTCTTCTTGGAGAGAATCGGGAAGTCTCCGCCGATGAGGTTGTTGTGGATGAAGGTATCGAGGGGATTGGCCATGTTCTTTTCTCCTTTTTCTTGGGTGTCCGCTACCGGTCGTTATTTCCGCTTTGAGTTCGCTCCGGCGAGCATGTGGTGAAAAATCACATCCTGTTCGCTTGCCTCTGGCAGTTCGCCCACGTTACCGACCGCAGCCGCGTGCTTGGCCAGATCGAGGGCGTCCTCTTGATGCGCCTTGCCCTTCATCTGTCTTTGCTTTTCCTGCTCCTCCAAGATGAGGGCGGCCATCTTGTCACGGGTCATGCCCATATCCCATTTGTGCGCCGCGATAAACGCCTCCATGCCCGGTGCCCTCACCGATTCGATGGCACGGATGCGCTCCTGCTCGGCGGCGATGACCGCTGCGGTTGCGGCAGCCGCAGTCTCAGCACTGGAGGGAACCGGGAGCAAAGCCGTCGCTGGGAGCGAAGCCGCCTCTTTTGCGGGGGTGGCAGGGATGCTTTCTTGTGCGGACATGGGGAATCCTCCTCTATGGGTTTGATTTTGCTGCGCTATCTTGGTTTCAAACGCCTGAACCACCGAGTCGAAGGTGCCGACGCGGTCCGCCATCTTGCGGCCCACGGCCTTTTGGCCCACGAACAGCGCACCCTGGCCAAAGGTTTCCAGAACCATTCCTTCCGAAACCTTCCGGTTACGAGCCACGGTGGATACAAAGACGGCGGCGATGGCATCGACCACTTCTTGGACTTGGGCGCGGCCCGCTTCGGTGGACACGTCCGGGCGCTTGTGCGGGCTTTGCGACGACACGATTTCGTGGGTCACGACGCCGCGCTTTTTTTGCGCTTCCTTGTCGTCGGAATAGGCCGCGACCACGCCGATGGAGCCCACCTCCCCGACGTCGGCGAGGACGATTTCGTCGGCGGCGCTGGCGATCCAATACGCCGCCGAGGCCGCCATCCCTTGCACATAGGCGGTGATGGGCTTCTTCCCGCGTGCATCGTACACGGCCTGGGCGAATTCGGAAACGCCCGTGACCTCGCCGCCAGGGCTGTCGATGGACAGCACGATTCCGGCGACGGTAGGATCCTCGAGCGCGGCTTTAAGCCCCGCCGTCAAACGGGAGATGGACGTCCCGCCGGAAATGGAGGAGAAGAGCGTGGCCCTCGGAAAAATGGGGCCGATGATGGGAATGACCGCCAGCTGGTCCCCGGATAAGGCCGACGGAGAGTAACCCATGGAAGGGGCGCGATCCTCGTAGGCTTTCCTTCCGGCGAGGGCGGCCTCTAATCCGCCTTGGCGGTTCACCACTTGGAGAATCGTTTCCAAGTAGCCCGGAAGAATAGCCCACCGGTGATCGAAGACAGCCTCGATAACGTAAGGGTGGGAATGGGAGGGATCCCGCATTTCTTCGCCACTATTAAGCACCTAAGCCTCCCGCGTCCGTGGAGCCATCGCCATTCTGCTCCAGCGAGGTCCCCTGCTGCGGTGACATCCCTTGCTGCTGCGGCTGCATCGGTTGCACAAGGGGGTTGATGTCCTCTGCGAGTCCCTTTTCAACGAGGATGGCCCGCTCCCGCGCCAGGCGTGAGGCGCGGCCCTCCCAATTGCCGCCGCTTAAGGCCACGGCCTCATCCTCGTAGGTCGAGAGCGCGGTCTTAATGCGCAGTTCCGCCGCTTGCGTTTCCTTCAAGGGGTCGATTTGGCCTTGACCCGCGCCCGACCATTCCGCCCCGCACCATGCGGCGCGAATGCGGACGTCGTCAAAGAAACCGGGAGCCTGAATGCGCCCCTTGAGTACGGCCTCGGTGAGCCATTCCTCAAAAGTCGGCTGGCAGAAATTCGCAGCCAACCAAACGCGCCATCTTTTGTAGAACTTCCAGGCTTCCAGGAGCGCGGCGCGGCTGGCGCTGTAGCTGGCGGAAAAATGGAGGAGGAGTTGTTCGAAGGGGATTTCCAGGGCCGCGCCGATTTGCTTGCACATCGCCACGAAGAACGGTTCGAAGAGCGCGCTGGGCCGCTTCGGGTCGGCAAGCTCAATTCCTTCCTCCTTGTCCAGCTTGATGATGTTGCCCGGAGCCATCTCGTAGCTTTGGGCATCGCGTGGGTCGTTCGGATTAAGGACGCTGTCCTCGCCTTCGAACGTCGCGCCCAAAGGATTCAGGCCGGGCACGTTCTTGATGAACACGGTGAAGAACGAAGCCACGACCGCCGCTGCCAGTTCGGCCTCCGAGAGCCGGGTAAGCTGCTTCAAGATTTCCAGGACCGGGGCCAGGAACGGCATGCCGCGCCGCTGGCCGGGCCGGTCCGTTTCCATGAGGTGGAGGACATTGCGCCTCCCGGACTTGGGACCGTAGGCGGGCACGCGCTCCCACGTCCCGAGGTAATGGGGCACCCCTTGCCCGGTGGCGTAAATGGTGATATCGGGAGGCAGCGACCGAATCCAATACGCGACCGGCGCACCATAGGTATCGGTTTCAATCCCGCTGGAGAGCCGGAGCGTTTCCATCTTGTCGATGGGGTTCGAAACGTAATCCGCCTCCAGGATTTGCACCCGCAGGTCGTAGGGCTGCCCTTGGCGCGGGACCATCGGCAAGAGCACGAAGGCGTCGCCGGACATGAGGGTTGAGAGAAGCGCCAGGGCTTGCAGTTCGGCAAAGTTCTGCTTTCGGCGGATATCGCAGTCAACCGATGCGGCCCAGAGTTTGAATTCCGCCTCGGTGTTTTGCTCCCAGGCATCCGCCGCTTCATCGGATAGCCCCAAGGTTTTCCGGTCGATGCGGCTTTGCAAGGAGAGGCCGAAGCCGACGATGTTCGTCCGGCAGCGCTTTAACGCCGCCGTCGCCAGGGGCGTGTTCATCCAGAGGTCACGGGCTCCCGCGCGCGAGGCTTCCAAAACCGGCAGGGTATCGTAATCGACGTGGTTGGCGGAAGTGAGCCAGCCCCGCATGGATTTCTTGTGAATGCCGGGGGTGATGTAGCCCGCGCCGGAAAACGCGGCCACGGCCATCTTGGCCCGGATGCGCTCTATTCCCGCTTTAGGGGATGCCCAGAGCACGGCCTTGTCCAGGATGTTTAGCTCAATGCGTGGAACCGTGGTGGGCATGCATGGAATTTACCCCGATTAAATTGGGGCAGGATCGTTTGAAATGGAACGACCCTATTTATTGGTTCACTTGACCCATAGTTAAAAACTACCGGTCACGGGG
>Ga0209515_10002611_pt1 | contig 27363 bp, 28 predicted proteins | sample Subgroupgradi54m_FD_187454 | JGI IMG/M metagenome (GOLD analysis project Ga0209515, IMG submission 187454) | Subsurface groundwater microbial communities from S. Glens Falls, New York, USA - GMW60B uncontaminated upgradient, 5.4 m (SPAdes)... ... | reverse complement strand
TTTTGATTCTGATCGTGATGCACAAAGGAAAAGATGTCGTGGCCATGAAGGAATTGGAACATAAATACGGTCGATGGATGAGATTATTGATGGGGGTTTTGCTGGTCGTGGTCGGCTACTTGATCATTTTTCGCTAGGATTTATCCTGTAGAGTTGCAATCGAGGACGTTTTTGGTACAATTTGAGGCTAATATGGCGGCAAAGATGATTGAGAGGCGGGAAAAAAGTGGGGCGGATCCTTGGTTTATGAGCGAGCCGGTTTGGCAAGCCTGTATGAGGATGTGTCTACGAGAGGATGGCCGGAGTTCACAGGGGTACGGAGCATTATTGGTCGACCAGGAGGGGAGGCTCGTGAGTGCGGCAAGGAATATTATCGTCAAAACGGGGGAGCCGTGGTTGCGGATGGGTTATGCGACACACGCCGAAGGCATGGCCATTTCTTTAGGAGAACTATTTGGGAAAAAAGTGGAGGGAGGTAGAATTTACGTCGCCGGGATTTTGGAAAGCGGGGCGCCGTTCATTCACGATTCAGAAAAACCAAGATTCACTTGTATTCGTTGTGCTAACCTGATGGTTTCATATGGCTTGGCCGGTATTAATATCCCGACAGAAAAAGGTTGGACCTTTTTGACTTCGCAAGAAGCTTGGGAATCGGCAGCAGAATTCAAGGCCGAGTCGGCGAATAATGCCAGTGGTCGTGAAAACGAAACGGTTTTTGGAAGTTACGATATGAGGGAAGAACTGCTTGAATCGGTGCTTGGTCACTCCCCGATGACTAATGTAACGAAATTGAGGGAGTCGGGACTACGGGTTACCAGGGAGGCGAGTGCGCTTTTGGGACTAACAACTCACGGTTACGTTCCCGCGACTGACTTTAAGAAGATGGTTTATTCTTTGATCGGATAATTTGACGAAAAGATTAGAATAAAGGTATGGATGACGTGATTCCTGGCGAAGGAGGTGAGTAGAATTGGATATTGCGGATAAAAATAAGCCGGCATTGGCGAAGGTACTCGTCTACTTGTCGGTGGTGTGTGTTGTGTTGGCGGCAATCGGAGCGACGGGGAACGACCTTTACCTGGCAAGTACACAGTGGCTGTTGATCGCGATAGTTCTCTCGGTTTGGGGAATATATATGTTGGTCGAGGGATACTTGAGAATGGACCGCTAGCTTTGTTTTACCGACCTAATCGGGTAAAATCAAAGCATGACAGACTTGGAGAAGAAGGTTAGAACGGCGCTAAAGAAAGTGGTGGATCCGGAGCTACGGATAAATATTGTTGATTTGGGTCTCATTTACGATGTTCGTGAAGAAGGCGGTGAGGTGGAGGTGGAGATGACCCTAACCAGTCCGGGGTGCCCCTTGGCGAGCGTGATCGACGCAAGGATCAAAGAGGTAATGGGTAAAATCAGAGGAGTGAAAAAAGTAATGGTGGAGATCGTCTGGGACCCACCATGGACTCAAGATATGATGAGTGACGAAGCCAAAGCGGAGCTGGGGTTTGATTGAGGTAGAATATGAAGAGATGAGAATAATTGTTGGGGCAGACCATGGCGGATTCAAACTGAAAGAAGAAATCAAGAAGTGGTTGGTGGAGCAGAATTATGAGGTCGTTGACGTAGGAGCGGAGAGTTTGGTGAAGGACGACGATTATGTTGATTATGCGGCATTAGTTGCTGAGGAAGTGGCTGGTGATGGGGACGTTCGGGGAATATTGTTTTGTCGGAATGGCTATGGCATGATGATCGCGGCCAATCGTTTTCAGGGAGTGCGGTGCGGCGAAGCTTTTGATAGTGAAGCAGTAAAGCGGGGAAGAACAGACGATGATATTAACTGCCTGTCAATTCCTTCTGACTACATTAAGGACGGCGATGTCAAAAAAATGATCGAGGTTTTTTTGAAGACAGAGTTTTCCGGAGAGGAAAGATATAAAAGAAGGTTGTGGAAACTGGAGATGCTTTCTGATGGCGGGTGTTGTGGAGGAGGGTGTGGTGGAGGAGGCTGTTCCCACTCCACCTAGGCTTCGCGGGACGAGGGGAAACTGGTAATATGGAAGTATATGATGACTGTCATTCCGGCGATAATGCCAAAAAGTTTGGGTGAGCTAGAGGAACAACTGGCAAAGGTTTGGGCTTATGCCTCGAGAGTTCAGTTAGATGTAATGGATGGAATCTTTCGACCTGAAAAAACGATCGGACCGGAGTTGCTGAATCAGATCGATACGATCGTGACTTGGGATGTTCACTTGATGGTGGACCAACCGGAGAAGTGGATTAAACAATGTGTGATGGGCGGGGTGGATCGGGTTTTTGGGCAGGTGGAGATGATGAAGGACGTGACGGCATTCATTGCCGACGTCCAGGCAGAGACGATGGCGGTGGGACTGGCCTATGATATTGATACACCCATTACTGGTTTGGAGAAGGTGGTCAACGATTTGGATGCGGTGCTACTGATGAGTGTCAAGGCCGGTGGTCAGGCGCGCGAATTCGATGATCGGGTGCTAGATAAAATCAAGCAGGTTAGGAAGATGAATAAGAGGATACCAATTGTGATTGACGGTGGTATCAATGAAGAGAAAATGAAGGAGTGTCTAGCGGCAGAGTGGGCGGAGGAGATCGAGGAGGACGAGTTGAACCGTTCGACTTTGGGAATAGAGTTCGTGGTTGGGAGTCACTTGTTGACGGCCGGAAATGTAGAAGAAGAACTGAATCATTTGCGGTTGATGCAAGAGCACGATCATGAATAACACGAACATAGGAAGGTTTAAGCGGTTAAAAGCGATAAGTTTGTTTGGTTTTGCTGATGCTCAACCAGATAGTGAGTTATATCTCTCGGCTTTTGAGGTCGCCAAGAAAATCGCGGAGAATGGTTTGGAGGTGGTCAACGGCGGCGGTCCCGGAATAATGAGAGCGGCAACCGATGGGGCGCATGCTGGCGGCGGCAGAGTGACAATCGCGACATTTTACCCCAAGTTTATTAACCATTTCGAGGGTAAGGATCAATTAAACAAAGCGGATAAAGAAATTATTGAAGATAACTATCTGGAAAGAACCTTGAAGTTGCTGGAGTTAGGAAATGCTTATGTAATTTTTAACGGTGGAACGGGAACATTGTCTGAGTTTGGAATGGCCTGGGGTTTGGCTTACTTATACTTCGGACACCATAAACCACTGATTCTTTACGGCAGTTTTTGGCACGAAATCATGGAATCATTGGTTTCGAATATGTTGATCGCCCAACAGCGGCCGGAGTCGTTGAAGGTCTATAAAATTGTGACGACACCGGAGGCGGTGATCGAGGCACTAGCAGAACACGAGGCGTATCTTGAGAAACATCCTGAAGAAGTGCATGCGCCAACTGATACAGGTGAAGAAGCCTTTTTGGATTAATTACCCTGATGCTGATGCTAAGATTAATGATATGCTGCCCATTTCTTTTGATGATTTGACGCTTGCGGCGAGTGAGTTGCGACAAGAGGTAGTGAAGATGCTCACTAACGCCGGGACAGGGCACTCGGCCGGACCACTGGGGTCGGCTGATTTTTGGACGTTACTTTATTTGGGTGGCCTCATCAACTATCGGACCAGCGAGCCGTGGTGGGAAGAGCGGGATAGAGTGGTGCTTTCGGCAGGACATTATTGTCCAGTCCTTTATGCGGTCTTGGCGGCGGTGGGTTTCTTTCCGAAAACCGAGTTGATGACGCTACGACAGTTGGGATCGAGACTACAGGGACACCCGATCGCAAGAATGTTGCCCGGGGTAGAGACGACCAGCGGACCCTTGGGACAAGGAATCAGCCAAGCGGTAGGAATGGCCTTGGCGGCGAAGTTGGATAACAAAAAATGGCGGGTGGTTTGTTTTATGGGGGACGGCGAGCAGGATGAGGGACAAGTCTGGGAGGCTTATTTGTGTGCGGCAAAATATGCGCTTTCAAATTTGACGGTGGTGATCGACCGAAACAATATTCAGATCGATGGGCACACGGAAAATGTAATGCCTTTGGGGTCAATCGGGGCTAAACTAGCCGCGTTTAACTTTAATGTAGTTGAAGTGGACGGACATAATTTCTCGGATATTGCCGAGGCAATGGGGCGGGCCAAGGTTACTTTTGAGAAACCGACGGCGATAATTCTACGGACGATACCGGGGAAGGGGGTCGACTTTATGGAGAACGAACCAGCGTGGCACGGCAAGGCACCGAAACCGGGGGAGGCAGTGATGGCCTTGGCGGAGTTAAAGAAAATCAGAACTTTGGGAGGGAGAATCAGTAATGATTAGTTCGGAGATGTTTTTGATCGACGACTTAAACAAGGCGGAAAAAATGGCGATGCGGGATGGTTATGGAGAGGGCTTGGCAGAGGCAGGAAAGATAGACCAGAATGTGGTGGTGCTATGCGCTGACTTAACGGAGAGCACTAGAACGGATTTATTTAAGGCGGCATTCCCGGAGAGGTTTTTTGAGATGGGGATTTCCGAACAGAACATGATGGGGGTGGCGGCGGGGATGGCGGCAACCGGCAAGGTGCCGTTTGTAAATTCATTCGCTTGTTTTTCGCCGGGAAGGAACTGGGAGCAGTTGCGGGTGAGTGTTTGTTTATCACACAATAACGTCAAGATCATCGGAGGACACGCTGGGGTAGGTAACGGAACCGACGGAGGCAACCAACAGATGTATGAGGATATTGCTTTGACGAGAGTCTTGCCAGGACTAATGGTGGTGGTACCGGCGGATTACGAGCAGGCAAAAAAAATGACGCTGGCGATCGCAAGCGTCCATGGTCCCATCTATATGAGGATGACCAAACCAAAAAGGGAGGTGGTGACGACAAAGGGAACACCTTTGACAATTGGTAAGGCACAAGTATTGCGACACGGAAAGGATGTCACAGTGGTTGCCTGTGGAGCGATGGTTTATGAAGCGCTCATGGCGGCAGAGGAACTTTCCGGTAAGGTTGAGGTTGAGGTCGTCAATGTTCATACGATCAAGCCTTTGGATAAGGAGACGATTCTGGCGAGTATTTCGAAGACAGGACGAGTAGTCGCGGCAGAAGAACACTCGGTTATTGGGGGTTTGGGGGGGGCGATCGCGGAGTTACTAGCTGAGGAGTTGCCAACTAAGATGAGAAGAGTAGGGATGAAAGACAGGTTTGGCGAAAGCGGTGAGCCAGAGGAACTGATGGTCAAGTTTGGGATGACCAGAAGAGAAATCATTTTGGCAATAAGCGAACTGGTTTAGGCCTGGCCAGCACAACCAAAGAGAGTCATTTTCGTTTCGACGACTTTTGTGACGGCAGCGATGACAGGGGGCATGATCTTGTAGATGGCGAGTTCTTGATTCTCTTTTAAAACTTTTTCGAGAGTGGTGCGAAAGGCAAGACGGAGTTCGCTGTTAATGTTAATTTTGACAACGCCGGTGCTGATAGCCGATTTAACCTGGTCCTCCGGCATATCGCTACCACCATGGAGGGAAAGATAACAGGAGGTCTTTTCCCGGATCGCCCTTAATCTTTCCAGGTCAAGATGTTTGGGGGTTTGGTATAAGCCATGGATACTGCCAAAAGAAGCGGCCAGGGTGTCGGTGCCGGTTTCCCTGACGAATTCGTTGGCCTGATCGGGGTCGGTCATTTTGGTCTGGGCGAGTTCTTCTTCGGCAGTCATGGGGTGCACCGAACTACCTCCGGGGATGGTATCCAGTTCGGTTTCGACCAAGATGCCCTTTTGGTGGGCCAAATCGACAACTTTTTTGGATGCTTCTTTGTTTTGTTCGTAGGACAAAGTGCTGCCGTTGAAGTGCACCAGGTCGAAACCCCAGGTGATCCCTTGAAGAGCCGCTTGCTCGGTGGGGGCATGGTCGAGGTTACTGAAGATGGGGAGACCGGTGTCCTCGCGGGCATTTTTGATAAGAGAAACAAAGTTCTTGCCGCCGAGGTATTCGACCTCGCCGTGAGAGGCTTCGATGATGACCGGGGCGTTTAGGTGTTGGGCGGCGGCGATGATCGCCTTGATGGTCTCGATGTTGGCGGCATTAAAGGCGCCGATAGCAAAGTGGCCGTTTTTGGCTTGGTTGAGGTAGTCTTTGGCGGTCATAATTTGACTATAACATTAGTCGGTGGAGACGAGGTGGAGAAATTTGCCGAGACGATGGCCCCATTTTCGCCAGAAGCCATCGAAATAAATGGCGTTTAGCATGATGAGAGCAATCAAGATAATGGCGTCGTAGGTCGACCGGTCTGTGTAGACGTCGTCAAGTTGGATCCACATAGCGAACTCGTCAAAAGCGATACCGAGGGCAAATCCGTAAAGCAAAGCTAGTTTGAGAACAGTCTTTCTAGGACGGGGTTGGGTGATACTGAGAAAACCGGTTAAGGCAAGCAGAATGAAACCATAAGCAAAGTGGTGTACGTGGATACCCTTGACGCTAATTTGAAGGTCGGGAAACATGGCGGTCCAAAGCCGGGAGATGGCAAATGAGGCAAGGAAAGTAATCAAAATCAGAAAGGGAATTTCCTTACCATCTTTGGGTTTGAGGAATTTCAGCTTGCTCACAGCTGATATTTTAGCTTAAGAAAAGTTGTTGTGTAAGAGCTTGCTCGTTATGCCAGAATAACTTTCGTTATTTTTCTGGCTCCACTGCGCTTCCTCTTATAGTCCAGCATAATCCGCAGTAGCTTAATTATTTGCTGAACTATAATATAAATTGATGAAGAAGGTGCTGTGTGTCGGTTCAGCGGTGATGGATATTTTGGTTCAGTCTGACGACCTACGGGTAATGAAGAGTCATCAAGTTCCCGGCGGAGTAGCGATCGCGGAAGTTTATGGGGGGAAAACGGAAGCCCAAAATATCACCCTGCAAACCGGTGGGGCCGGGACAAATGTGGCGGTGGGACTGTCGCGGTTGGGTTTGGTGAGTGCGTCATTGGCAAGAGTGGGAGATGATTGGATGAAAGATTTGGTTCTTGATGACCTGAAGCGGGAAGGGGTGGATATAAGTATGGTTCAAGTTGGCAAAGGCGAGAAGACGGGAATGTCGGTGGTATTGGTAGCGGCTGATGGAGGCCGGTCAATTATCACCTATCGGGGAGCCGCAAAAAAAATGAATTCTGCCGAGGTTGATTGGAATAAAGTCGCGACTGCCGATTGGGTCCAAATCGCAGCCTTGGGAGGAAACCTATCTCTGGCAGAGGACTTAGTGAGTTTTGCGACCAGCAAGAACATTCCTGTTGGCTGGAACCCCGGGAAAGGGGAGTTAACCCAAAAAGAAAGAATGATCAGGATCTTGCCAAAGGTCGAGTTGTTGATACTTAACAGGATGGAAGCGTCGCAGCTGGTACACCACCCGTATGAGGAGATGAGACAAATGGCAGAGAAGATTGCAAACTATGGAGTCAAAAAAGTAGTGATTACGGATGGAAAAAGGGGGGCTGGAGTAATGGTGGAGGGAGTTTGGACCAGTGCTGCCGCATTCAAGATAAAGTCGGTGGATGACACTGGGGCTGGGGATGCCTTTATTGCCGGAATGGTGGCGGGAATTTTGGATGGCAAGGATGTCCACACAAGTTTGAAGATGGGTTTGGCTAATGGTGCAAGTGAGGTGATGGAGCTAGGGGCGAAGGCGGGATTACTCCGGAAAAATGAGATGGTAAAGTGGTCGCGGAGAAGGCTAAAAATAGTGGAAGAGAGGAGTGTAAACTAGACGTATGACAAATACAGGCTCATTTAAGGTGGTGGTGGTTGGTTGTGGCAAGGTGGGAATGACGGCGGCCTATGCGATGATGCTGTCGGGGACACCGACAGATATCGTCCTTTTTGACCGTAATATTGAAAAAGCGACTGGGGAGAAACTGGATCTGGAGCACGCTCTATCTCTGCTTTCGAGTTATGTAAATATCGTGGCGACGGACAATTACGGTGATCTGGCCGATGCAAAACTGATCGTCTATACGGCCGGTGTTTCCCAGCAACCAGGGCAGACACGACTAGATCTCGTCAGTACAAACAAGAAAATTCTCCTGGAAATGTTGCCAAAGATAGACCAGGCGGCGCCCAAAAGCGTGATTTTGCTGGTGGCGAATCCGGTAGACATTTTGACCTATTACGCCCACCAATTAATTTCCAACGCGAATGGGCGAATCTTTGGTTCGGGAACCTTGCTCGACACAGCGCGTTTCCGATTTTATCTTTCAGAGATCTTGAAGATCAATCCCCACAGTATTCATGCTTATATCTTGGGAGAACATGGAGACAGCTCTTTTCCGGTTTATGCCAACACCACGATTGGAGGTCAGAAATTACTTGAGGTACCTGGAATGTCCGAAGGAGTCATTGTAGACGCTTATCAAAAGACAAGGGAGGCGGCTTACAAAATTATAGAGACCAAGGGAGCAACTTATTATGCGATCGGGGTGGTCGTCACAAAAATAATGCAAGCGATCTTTTCTGACAGCAAAACAATTTACCCGTTATCGGTTCCGTTGGTCAATTACCAGGGTTTTTCCGGGGTGGCGTTATCGGTCCCCTGCATTTTGGGAGAGGGGGGTGTGGAGAAGGCAATGGAGGTTGATTTATCAGTGGCGGAAAAAGCAGCATTTGAAAAAAGCGTCGCCGCATTAAAACCTTACTCTGTTTAAGATGGATACTGAGGAGCCAAAACAACTAAAGTTGACCAACCGGACTGACGGCGGAGTAACTAAGGAAAAAAAAGAGAAAAAGGAAAAAGAACCTAAGGCAAGTAAGTGGGTGGTGGTGACGATACTAGTCATCACGGTGGCCGTCAGTTTGGTGTTTTATTTTTCCGGCAGACGGAGACGACCGATCGAACAACAACCGGCAGGATCCCAAAATCAAGAAAGCCCATTGGGGGGACAAAAGGTTTACCAGTTCTAACCCCGACGGGTCGGGATTTCGGAGTACCTCAAAATTTTCCGAATTCATTTTTGATGAAGACCTTAGGGTCATGGATAGTGCCGTGGGTATGGTAATAAATACCAGAGCGGATCATTTTGTAAAGATAAAAGAGGCGGCCTTCTTTGTCCAGGCGGCGGACAGAAAACTTTATCGAAGGACGACGGAAAAGATGATACTTATATCCCAGGCGGTGGACGCGTTTGATGAGATCAAAGTCCTCACCGAAATTGGTGGTTAAGTCGAAGCCACCGACGCGGCAAAGAACGTCTTTGTGAACATATAAAAATGCTCCGGTGCCTCCGGGGGTAAAGTATTTGGCGGTCTCGAGATAGACATGGTTAAAAAGACCAAAGATGACCCGGTCGGCGAGACGGTCGCTTAGTGGGTTTAGCCATGAGGAAGCAATAGAAAAGTGATGATCAATCAGGGCGCGATCGATATTGCCAAGAAAATTTTTATCGACGACGACGTCGGCGTCAAAGAAAATCAGATGATCGGCGGCCGCCTTTTTGGCAGCCAGATTTCGTTGGTAGGAGATATTTCTTTGGCTGGAATTTACGACGTGAAGGTTTAAGCTGGTTTGATAGTTCTTGATGAGAGAAACAGTTTTGTCATCTGAGTGAGCGTCGACGATAATAACTTCAAAATCTGTAAAACTCTGGGCTTTCAGAGAGTCGAGGAGATGGCCAATATATTTTTCTTCGTTGAGGGTGGGAATGAGAACTGAGAATTTCACTTTAGTTGGCGATACTTTTTCAATATGTGGCAAGACATATTTTAACCCATCGATCATTTTAGTTAGTTCGGGTAGTGGCAGCGCCGTTAAGGATCTGACTGGTGTTAGTGGGGGTGGGGGTAGCTTTGGCCTTTTCTTCGATGATCTTTTTGACGTCGTCGGGGTTACAGGCTACCTTGGGTTCGGTTCCCTTGGTGAAGTATTCGTTTCGGGTGGGACAACCGGAGCAGGTGAGGGTGCCGGTTAAGGTACAAATGGGCAGACTGACAAGGGTGTCCGGCATGGCGAATGAGGTGTTATGGGTGTTGTTTTTGAGGAGGTTGGTCATGATCGCCGACCAGATTGGAGAGGCCCCGGTGATGCCGGAGGCAACGTGGCTCATTTGTGAGTTGTCGTTGTTACCGACCCAGGTGGCGACGAGGTAGTCAGGGGTATAACCGATGGTCCAGTTATCCCGGAGGTCGTTACTGGTGCCGGTTTTGACCGCAGCAACATATGGTTCAAGATTAAGGACGGAGTGGTAGCCGAAGGCGGCTGAGCGGGCAGTGTTATCAGAGAGGATATCGTTTAGAAAGAAAGCCGTTTCTGGTTTGAGGACAGTCTGGCTTTGGCAGTGAAGTCCGGAAAGACAAGGGTCAAAGGCCAGGGTTTTGCCGGAAGGGTCTTCAACCTTCAGAATCGGAGTTAGGGGAACGGTAGTGCCGTTATTGGCGAGGGTACCGTAAACAACGGCCAGATCGACCATCTTCACCTCAGCGCCGCCGAGAGTAAGGGCGAGACCGTAACGACCTGGGTCAGTCCAGGTGGTGATACCCATTTTTTGGCCGAGGTTAATCATGTTGGCGACGCCATTTTTGGCGAGTAGCATGATAGCGGGAATGTTGTAAGAGTTGGCGAGGGTGTAACGAATAGGCAGAGTGCCATGGAAACGGCCGTCGTAATTTTTTGGAGTCCAGGTGCCGGAACCGGGCAGGTTAAAACTGATGGGTTCATCTTTGACTAAAGTATTGGGAGTAGCGCCATTTTCAAAAGCGAGGGCGTAGTTCACTACTTTGATGGAGGAGCCAGGTTGGCGCAGGGAGGTAGTGAGGTTCACCTGGCCGTCGTGGCCAAGGTCAAAATAATTTTTTGAACCAACCATGGTGAGGATCTCACCGGAATTTGGGCGGGTGATCAAGACGGCGCCGTTTCCAACATTCATACCCTTAAGACGGCTTAGTTCCTGATTGACGACATCTTCAGCTTTCTTTTGAAGATCAAGGTCGAGGGAGGTGGTGACTTTGAGACCGCCATGACTGACCAGTTCCTCACCATACTGGTCGACCAAGAGATCGCGGACGTACATGACAAAGTGAGGTGCATTGATCTCGATCTTGGGAGAGGCAAACTCAAGTTTGGTGTTGGCGGCTTTTGCCTGTTCTTCTTTGCTAATATAACCGGCCTTTTGCATCAGACCCAGGACGAGGCCCTGGCGAGAGAGGGAAAGTTCTGGATTGAGATAGGGCGAGTACTTGCTGGGGGCTTTTGGCAGTCCGGCCAGAAAGGCGGCTTGGGATAGGGTCAGGTCGGAAGCATTAACGTTGAAGTATTGTTTGGCCGCCTCCTGAATGCCATAAGCCGGTCCGCCGAAACCGACTTCGTTGAGATACATTTCTAAGATCTGGTCTTTGTTGTAGATGCTTTCGACGGCGATGGCGAGGATGAGTTCTTTGACTTTTCGCTGCCAGGTTTTTTCGTTGGTGAGGAGGGCATTTTTGACTAACTGTTGGGTAATGGTGCTGCCGCCTTCGGTTTTTTGTTGGCTGATGTTGCGGTAGGTGACACGAAGGAGTGAAGCAAGGGAGAAGCCCGAGTGATGGTAAAAGCCGTTGTCTTCGATGGCAAGAAAGGCATTTTTGACGTAGGCGGGGAGGGAGTCAAGACTGACAGGAGTGCGGTTTTCGTCCTGATAGATCTTAAAAAGCAACTGACCGTTTCGGTCCAGAATCTGGGTGGTGAGTTTTTGGGATCTTTCTTTAAGTTGGTAGGGAGAAGGCAGGCCGACGAAGATCTGGACATAAAAGTAGTAGGACCAGCCAAGGATAAGAAGAACAAAGAAGATGAAGCGGAAGGGCGGGAAGCGCCATGGTCTTCGTTTGACGGTGGGCTTAGGTTTGGGAGGAGCCTTCTTTTTGGGTGGCTGGTATAGAATCGAGGTCAGGAAGTTATCCAGAGAAAGAAGGAGTTTTTGGGGGGAGAATCTGAGTTTAAGACGGGGAAGTTTTAGAGAGATAATTTTTCGAAGGAGGCGGTGGGCAAAAAAAAGTAGGAAAGCGAAGATGGTAATAAAGAGAAGCAGTAGTTTGAAGAAAGGTCTACCTAAGTAAGCAAGTGGATTAAGGCCGGCTTTAATTGTTTTGGTTTTGTTTTTTCCGGCTGGTCTCATCAGTTTTTTCTTGGCTTCTGACGAGGCTAATTCTAGCAAGACTAGAGGTTATAATCTATGGCCTGCCAAAGGTTGGTGTAGGGAAGTTCGTAGCCGAGGGCCCAGATAGCCAAACCGGCGAGTTTGGCCTGGTGAACGAACTCGATTTTTAGTTTGAGCGAGTTTTCATCTTCATAGTGGATCTGGTAGGTGTTGCCATCCTTGGTATAAGAAAGATAAGGGGTAAAGGTGGTGCCGGACCAAGTGGCGGAAAAGGAACTAATGGTGTCGTCGCTCATCAGCCCCTGGATCCTTTTATAAGTAGCGATCTGACCGGTTTTGGGATAGGTTCTGGCCAGAAATTGGTTGTCAACGGTTTGCCACTCGTAACCGTAAAAGGGAACGCCCAGGAGGATTTTGTAGGCGGGAATGCTTTTGGTGATATCACCGATGCTCGTGATCACATCATAGTCGAGACATTTATCGGAGTTGGTGCATTTACCCCGAAGGGGGGACACGGGACCGGACTGGGTACTGCTGGGACGATAAAAGTCGTAGGCCATGACGATGATCTGGTCAACGATTTTGCCAAGGGAGGACAGATCGTAAAGCCGTTCTTTAATAGCGGAGTCGGCCAGAATATCGAGGGAGACTTCACACTTTTGGTTTTGGTTCTTGCAGCTTTGGGTAAGGTCTTTGACAAAGGTGGTGAAGTTGTCGCGGGTGACCTGGCTGGGGAAGCCCATGTACTCAAAGTCGATGTTGAGGCCGTCAAACTGTTTGTCGTTTACCACCGCGAGGATCGAGTCGATGGCGGTGGTTCGGTTGGCCTGTGAGTTAACTAGATTTTCGATCTGGTTGGTATCCATTGCTCGAACCACCAAGATCAACTTCTTACCAAGGAGTTTGATCTGATGGGCAAGAATAGTGAAGTCGGTGGAGTTGAGTTTGCTCCAACCGGGCTCTTTTTCTCTCGGTTTATCGTATTTTTTGAGACTGCCGTCCTCGTTAAGGTCAATGCCAAAGTAAGCGAGGTGGGTCAGGGAGTGAACGTAAAGCTTGGTGGAGTCTTTCATATTCCAGAAAGGTAGAAAGCCAAAGACAAATTTATTGCCCGGCTTGCGGTAGGTTGGTGCCAACTCGCGGAGAGACTCGATCAGATCGATGGGTGAGACGAGGGGGAGGTTCTCCTGCCAGAGCTGGTAAAGTGAGAGGGAGAGATAGATAGCGGCAAGGAGGCTGAAGAGAAGGAGAATTTTCTTCCCCATTAGCGGTTCAGGTAGTTCTTGGGACTGGGCGGGTTAAGACGAAAAGTATCGTAGTTGATGGTAGTTTGAGGCCAGGTAATCTGACTTTTGTCGTCCAAAGGATATTTGCAGTCAATGCAAAAATCCTTGACGAAGGGGTCAGACAAGACGAGATGTTGTTCAAGATCAAGGTCGACAGTGGTGTCACCAGGGAGGAGGGGATATTTGTCTGAGCGGCGAACCCAGATCTGTTTTTGGGTTGGGATATTGTTTCCCGGAAAGTTATCTTTTACAAAAAGTTCGCTTCGGGTATCGCAGGGATTGTCTGGGGTAGGCAGCAAACCGGTAATGTTACAGACGTCGTGGTTGACCACGCCGTCGGGTTGGGTTGGAAAGTGGTCTCTTCTATTGTCGAGAGCGTGTTTCATGACCTTGTTCCAGATCGTGGAGGCACCGGTAACGCCGGAGGCGACGTAACTCATAGGGGAGTTGTCATTATTACCAACCCAGGTGGCGACCAGGACGTCCGGGGTAAAGCCAATGGTCCAGTTATCGCGGAGGTCGTTAGTAGTGCCGGTTTTAACGCTGACGGTCTTATTGGGAATGACGAGTTGGCTACTGGGGCCAAAGGCGCCGATGCGGGCATTATTGTCCAGGAGAATGTGACTGATAATGTAAGCGACCTCTTCAGGCAGGGTAACCCGGACGGTTTGAGCACCGGTTTCGGCGGAAAATGGATGGGTTCGGTTCCAGAAAGTGGACCAATTCTCATGGAGAGTACTGACATAATCGGCAGTTTCGGCGGGATGATTCTCCTCGAGGACTTTGCCGTCATAGGTCTCAACCTTGAGGATGGGACTCAGGGGGACGGTGACGCCGGCGTTGGCGAAGGTACCGAAGGCGACGGCCATGTCGGTCATCATGACTTCGCCGCCACCAAGGGTGAGGGAGAGGCCATATCGAGCCGGGTCGGTAAAGGTAGTGATACCCATGGCACTAGCGGTGGCGATAAAAGACTCGAGACCATTGAGGGAGAGCATTTTAACGGCGGGGATGTTTAAGGAATTACCGAGAGCAAAACGCATTTGGACCCCTCCACGGAAGGTGTTGTCATAATTTTTGGGACAGTAGAGTTTCTGGTTAATGACATTGAAGCAAGTGGGCAGGTCGAGAAACATGGTACTGGCGGTCCAGCCATTTAAAAGGCCGGTGGCGTAGTTTATTGGTTTGATGGAAGAACCGGGTTGGCGGAGACGCGTGGTGACGTTGACGTTGCCGTCATGATCGGTATCGAAGTAATCGACTGAGCCAACCATGGCGAGGATCTCACCGGTACTGGGTTTGGTGATCAGAGCGGCGCCGTTACCAATTTTGAGTTTGGCGAGTTTTCTAACTTCAGCGGTGAGAGAGGCTTGGGCATAATCCTGAAGATCAAGGTCGAGGGTGGTGGTGACGCGGAGGCCGCCAAGGTTGACGAGATCTTCGCCGTATTTATCGACCAGTTTATCCCGGACCAAGAGGGAGAAATGGGGTGCCTTGATGCTGGATTTTTTGGAGGCAAAGGTGAGTTTTTGGTTTTGGGCTTCGTCGGCCTGTTTTTGGGTGAGGTAGCCGTCTTCGGTCATACGACGGAGAACTTGGTGTTGCCGACTGATGGCGAGGTCCGGGTTGGCGCCAAAGGGACTGTATTTGGTGGGTGACTGGGGAAGTCCGGCGAGCAGGGCGGCTTCAGCGACAGTTAGGTCCTTGGCGTTTTTGTTGAAGTAGACTTGAGCGGCGGTTTGGATGCCGTAGGTAGTGCCGCCGTAGGGGGCCTGGTTCAGGTACATCTCGAGGATTTGATCCTTGGTATAGACAAACTCGGTAATCAGGGAAAGAACAGCTTCACGAATTTTCCTGGTAATGGTTCGATGGGGGTCGACCAGGAGGGCATTTTTGACTAGCTGTTGGGTGATGGTGCTGCCACCCTCGAGGCGTTTACCAGTGAGAGTGTTAAAGGCAGCCCGAAGGATGCCGGTAAAGTCCAGACCATGATGATGGTAAAAATTCTTATCCTCAATACTAATAGTGGCTTGTTTGACGAAGGCGGGGAGATCGGCAACTTTGATCGGGTTGCGGTTTTTGCTGCCATAGACTTCGTAAAGCAACTTGCCGTTCCGGTCCAGGAGTTGGGTGCTGATTGGGGCGGGATTTTTGGTCAGTTTATCGGGGTTAGGGATATCTTTGAAGAGTAGAACAACGTAAAGAGTCAAAAAAAGAACGATCGCCACAATGGCGGTAAGGAAAATCTTTGCCTTCATGGTTTTGCCCCTGGTGGACTTAGCGAAGGCTTGGTAGACAGCCTTCAGATCCGCCTTTTTGTTCTTGCCTGGCATGATTGCTATTATACTGGTTATGATACGATGGGTTTAGCCATGACTAAGAATCTGAAGCGGCTACTGTTTTACTTCGGTTATGTTTTTGTTGTTTGGGGAAGTTTTCGGTATTTTGTTCGGTTGCCTGAAGTGGTGGAAGAACTATGGTTTAAGCCAGTGATTTGGTTAATGCCGCTTTTGTGGTGGCAGTTTTCTTTGGGAAAAAAGATAAAGTTTTTTCAGGGGAGGTGGTTTTCGACGTTGCTTTATGGCCTATTGGGCGGCCTGATCTATTTTGTGGTATTAAGACTGATTGTTCAGACGAGGTTTGTTTTTGATTTTAACCGGGCGGGGATAGCGGCGGTGACGGCGGTGGTAGAAGAACTGACCTTTTCGGGATTCATACTGTCGTTGTTATTCCTGGAAACCAAACAGGAGGAAGTGTCTCTGGGTTTATCGGCGCTTGGATTTGCCCTGATCCATCTACCGATCAACGTTTTCGTTTTCCATCTGTCGGTGCCGGCTTTGGTGGGAGCGTTTTTACTCGCTTTTTTTGTCGCATTGATCAATGGACTTTTACGATTGAGGTCAAATAATGTTCTTTCGTCGGTGATCGCCCACTTTGTTTATTTACTGTTGGTGCTTTCTTAACAGATCGGAGCAGTTTTTGCGGAGATCAGCCTTGATGTTCTGGTGTGATACACAGATTACTAGTTGATGTACTGCTGGTAGTGTTTATAGTGATGATTTAATACTAGATATAGTGATGATAAATGAACTGCCCTTATTGCGAAAACAAAGAAACAAATGTCCTGGAGAGCCGGGTGTTGCCTCTCGGTGAAGGGATGAGAAGGAGGCGGGAGTGCAAAAAATGCGGCAAACGTTTCACGACTTACGAGAAGGTAGCCAACTTGGATCTTAAAGTGGTGAAGAAGAGTGGAGCGGTTGAGGAGTTTGATCGGGAGAAAGTGATGAAGGGGATCAAGAAGGCTTGTTGGAAGAGACCCGTGACTGACGAACAAATGACAGAGTTGGTGGACGACATTGAGCTAAAGCTTTTGAATCGGAAAACAATCAAGATCCCGAGTTGTGATATAGGAAAAATGATCCTGTCCCGACTGAAGAAGCTGGATGATGTTGCCTATTTAAGGTTCGCCTCGGTCTATCTGGAGTTCGAGTCGGCGGCTGATTTTGCCAAGTTAATTACTAAACTAGATTAATAAAATGCCCAAAACTGCCACAGTTTTTTCGAGAGTTACCAAGAGATCAAAGAAGGGAACTTTGGGCTCGATCAAGATGGTCAGCGACGGAGAAATAAAAATCGAGATCCCGATAACAATCATCAAGAGAGACGGCCGGGTGGTGGAGTTCGAGATCGGCAAGATCGAGAGGGCAATTAAACTTTGTTTTGAGGATCTGAGTCGGGAGCCGTCAACAAGCGTATCGGAACTGGCTAAAAGGGTGGTCAACATCATTGGTGCCAAGTATGCCAAACCTACCGTTGAACAAGTTCAGGATACGGTGGAACTAGTTCTGCAGGCGGCTGGGGAGTTTGCGGCGGCGAAGCACTACATCCTTTATCGGGCGGAGCACGCCAAGCTACGTGAGGAACGACCGATCCCAACGGAGGTGGCCGAAGCGTTTGCGACCAGTGACCAGTACTTCCAGAACCCAATCCAGAAGTTTCAGTTTTTTAATCACTACGCTCGGTTTAACTGGGACTTGGGGAGACGGGAAACCTGGAAGGAGACGGTTGACCGGGCGGTGGACTATTTAGCGGAACTGGCCGATGGGCGATTGGATGCCGAGACTTTTGCTCGGATCAGGAGGACAGTCCTAGAGATGAAGGCGGCCCCGTCGATGAGGCTTTTGGCGATGGCGGGAGCGGCGGCGAGAAGAAATAATATTGCGATCTATAACTGTTCGTATCTGCCGGTCGATAGCGTGGACTCGTTTGTGGAGGCACTTTTAATCTCGATGAATGGTTGTGGTGTCGGGTTTTCGGTTGAGGGTAAGTATGTGGAGAATCTCCCGCGGGTGAAGCGGCAAACTGGAGCCGAGGCTAAAACCCACCTGATCGAGGACACAACTGAGGGCTGGGGAGAGGCGATCCGCTTGGGTCTGTCGACGTGGTTTGAAGGTGGGGACATTAAGCTTGACTACTCGGCGCTACGGCCGGCGGGAGCGATCCTACGAGTCAAGGGAGGAAGGAGCAGTGGACCGGAACCATTACGGCAGACGATGGAGTTTGCGAGGGCGAGGATACTTTCTCGCCAGGGAAGTTTCCTGCGGCCACTGGACGCCCACGACGTAATGTGTCAGGTGGGAAGTGCGGCGGTTTCCGGCGGCATGCGGAGGACGGCGATGATCTCGCTCTTTGACTTTGATGATATGGAGATGCGTTTGTGTAAATCGGGCGACTTTGAACGGGAGAACAGCCAGAGGTGGAACGCTAATAATAGTGCGGTTTGGCCAGAGTCGGGGCTAACCCAGTTGGAGATCACCAAACAAATGTTGCAGATGGTAGAGTCGGGCAGGGGTGAGCCGGGAATCTTTAACCGTCAGGCGGCAATCAATCTTTCGCCGGCGCGGAGGAAGCCGGCGGATTTTGGCTGTAACCCCTGTGGGGAGATCAATCTACGTCCGTATGAGTTTTGCAACTTGTCAATCGCGATTGCCCGGGCGGGAGATACTTATGAGTCGCTGAAGGACAAAGTGGAGGTGGCGACGATCATTGGTTCGATCCAGTCGTTGGCGACGAACTTTCCGGGGTTACGGCCGATGTGGAAAGAGAACTGTGAGGAAGAAAGATTGTTGGGAGTAGATATCACCGGCCAGTTGGATAGTAAGGCGGCCCAGGATCCCTCGGTGCAAAACAGGCTAAGGCAAGTGGCGATCGAGACAAACCGGTCCATCGCCGAGAAACTGTCAATCAATCAGGCTGCAGCGGTGACGTGTGTAAAGCCGTCGGGGAACTCGGCCCAGTTGTTTAACTGTTCTTCGGGTTTACATGCCCGATGGTCGCCATATTATGTTCGGAACATTCGGGTGAGTACCCACTCACCGATCTACAAAGTCTTGAAAGATGCGGGAGTGCCGATGGATTCGGAAAACGGTCAGACACCGGAAACGGCGATAACTTGGGTGATTCATTTTCCGGTGAAGTCGCCTGATGGCGCGATCACCAGGACGCAAAGAAGCGCGGTAGGGCAGTGCGAGTACTGGCTACAGAATAAGATCCATTGGACAGAGCACAACCCCAGCGTTACGATCACCTACCATCCGGACGAAGTATTGGACTTGGTTAAGTGGGTTTGGGAACACCGCGACCTGATCGGGGGGATGTCGTTCTTGCCTTCTTTCGATGCGGCGTATGCCCAGATGCCGTATCAGGAAATTGAGAAAGAAGAGTATGAAAAATTGGTGACGGTCTTTCCGGAGATCGATTTCTCGAAGCTTTATCGATATGAGGAGGAAGATTACACCAAGGCGGCGCAAGAGTTGGCTTGTGTTTCCGGAGCATGTGAAGTCGAGTACAACGAGGGCAAAATTGAGAAGCACTAGATAATTGCCTCTTGAAAAGTTTGTCGAAAAATGGTCTACTAACTATAGGTAGTCTTACTATCACTTGGTTGGTGCCACTGCTAGGGGTGGGGGTTGTTCGGTTTTTAATTGATGAGTCAATCAAAACATCAACCAAATCTGTTTTTAATTTTCACCAGTTTAACAAGATTGACGGGGTAATGGCTAAGCACTATAAGTATTGACTAAATATAGCGAAGTATATCAAATGAGAACAAACAACTCAGGGTTAGTTTACGTATTTACAGGAAACGGGAAAGGAAAGACGTCAGCGGCGCTGGGAATGGTCGTCAGGTCTTTGGGTCATAACCAAAAAGTGGCATGGGTCTCCTGGTACAAAACGAGACAGTGGCCGATCGGCGAGGTTAGGTTGCCAGAGATGCTTTCGGCGATGTTCCGGAAAAGAATCAAGATGTACTGGGTAGGGAAAGGTTTTTATCTGCTGGACTCGAAAAAGAAAAAGGTGGGGAGAACTGGAACCGTTTACGATTTCGATACCCCGGAGGGGCATAAGTTTGCGGCTGAGTCGGGACTAAAATTGGCCAAGGATCTTTTAACTGCGGAGATACCTACTGGGGGTACAAAGATTGATCTATTAGTTCTCGATGAAGTTCTGGTGGCAGTTGAGGATCGGCTCCTAAGTAAGAAAGACATCATAGGACTAATTAAGCTAAGAGGCAAGACAAATATAGTCCTGACAGGAAGGGGGAAAGTAGGTTGGTTGACAGAAAAAGTGGATCTGGTTTCGGAAATTCAGAAAGTGAAACACCCTTATGACAAGGGCCTTTTGGCGGTGCCTGGAATGGATTTTTAGAGGTGCGGAGAGAGGTTCGAGTTGATATAGTAGAGGTATGCCTGTCATGGGAAAAGAACTGGAACCAAAAACGGCGGCGGAGAAGCTAGCGGAGCAAGAGGTTGATGGTTACATCGAACGAGTCGAGAAGCAAGCTGAGACAAAGGTGCCAACGGTGACGTCACAACCAACACCGGCGGCAAATGCGGTCGCTTTGGCTGATGCCGCGGCTAAGAAAATAATGGGTCTGGCGCCGAAGCCGCAAAAACAGACGATCATTTTGCCGTTGGACGAGGACGGAGTAAAGCAAGGGTTACATCGTAAGGTTATGGACGCGATCAGGTGGTTGGCAGAGTGGAGTGTTTATATGATTAAAAAATATCCCGGAAGAGTGTTTTACCGGCCTAAACAAAGTTAATGCCAAGTAATATCGATTTGAATTTGGTGATGGCTCAGTTGGCCCAGTTCGTTCTGGTGACAGTTTTTGTCTTGGGGATCCTGGTTTTGCTCCTGATCGGGGCATCACTGATCTTGTTACAGTATTTACGTTTTCGTAATCGAGAGGAAGTAAGTTTGAATTTTGTTCTTTTGGAGATTGCGGTACCACACGACAACGAGATAAAGATCGATGCGGCGGAACAGATCTACGCCGCCCTGCACTCAGTGAAACAGGGTGGTTTTTGGCAAAGATTCAAGGCGCAACAACACCTTTCCTTTGAGATCGTCGCGAAGAAGGAGAGTATTAAGTTCTATGTTTCCTGCCACCGCAACAATATGGAGCTCACCGAGAAGTTGCTGGCTGGCGCTTATCCGGGAGTACAGGTAAGGGAGGTTGAGGAATACAACATCTTCAACGAGACCGGTAAAGTAGCCTTCACGGAGATGTCACTGCGGTTGGAAAGCTATAAGCCAATCAAGGTATTTAAAGAATTGACAACCGATCCGCTGTCGTCGATCACAGCTTCCTTAGCCAAATTTGGTGAGGGTGAGGCGGCGGCGATACAGATTATCATTGTGCCGGCAGAGAGCGACTGGCAAAAGGCCGGCGAGGGCTATATTAGCAAGACGAAGAAGTCAGAGGCTGATCCGGAGAAAGCGAAGTTTAAGATGAGTCCGGCTGACTTTGAGGCAATCGATAACAAGGTAAACAAACCAGGGTTTTTGACGGCGGTCAGGATCGTGACGGTGGCGCCAAGTGAGAGTATCGCCAAACAAAACTTGGGGAACCTGAAGGGGGCTTTTGCTCAGTTTAATGGGAGTATGAATGGATTTAAGGGGAAGAAAATCCGATTTAAGAACGGTTTCATGGTGGATTTTATCTATCGGTATCAGTCGATGTTTGGGAATAACTCGGTTCTGAATACTGAAGAACTGGCCACAATTTGGCACATGCCCAACAAGACGATCGAGACGCCACATATTTATTGGCTGAACGCCAAGAGTGCGCCGGCGACGGGTGGTTTCCCAACGACAGGACTTTATTTGGGGAAGTCGATTTATCGGGGGCAGGAGAGGCCAATCTTTATTTCGGAGGAAGATCGAATGAAGCACATGTACATCATTGGCCGCACTGGTACCGGAAAAACGGAGCTTTTAAAAACAATGATCATCCAGGACATGAGGGCGGGAAAGGGCTTGTGTTTCCTGGAGCCGCATGGCGATGGTATCGAGGAACTGCTGGAGTTAGTGCCACCAGAGAGGGCGGAGGATGTGATCCTGTTTGACCCATCGGACACCGAAAGACCGGTGGGTTTTAACCTATTGGCGGTCAATACGACCGAGGAGATGATGATGGTAAGCAGTGCCATTATCAACCTGATGTACAAACTGTATGACCCGCACAAGACCGGTATCATTGGACCCCGTTTTGAACACAATATCAGGAATGCGATGCTGACAGTGGCGGTAACACCGGGGGCATCGTTCGTCGAGGTGGTTCGGGCGCTAACCGATGATAAGTACGTTCAGGAGTTACTGCCAAAGGTAACCGATCCGATCGTCCGGCGGTACTGGACGGATCAGATCGCCAAGACCGATCAGTTTCACAAGAGTGAGACGCTTGACTATATCGTGTCTAAGTTTGGCAAGTTCATTACCAACAAGATGGTCAGAAACATCATTGGCCAGTCAAAAAGTACTCTTAATTTCAGGGAAGCAATGGATACCGGCAAGATAGTTTTCCTTAAACTAGCTAAGGGTTTGTTGGGAGAAGAGGATGCCAACTTTCTCGGCCTATTATTAGTGCCGAAAGTACTGCAAGCAGCCTTATCGCGGCAGGATATACCGAGGGAACAGAGACGGCCATTCTATCTTTATGTCGACGAGTTCCAGAACTTTGCCACGCCGGACTTTGCCCAGATGTTGTCAGAGGCAAGAAAGTACGCCTTAGGGTTAGTTTTGGCGAATCAGTTTGTAAGTCAACTGGAGGAGACGGTCAAGGATGCTATCTTTGGGAATGTTGGGACCTTGATGAGTTATCGGGTTGGAGTACCGGATGCTTCGATTCTGCAACATGAGTTTACCCCGATCTTCAATGAAACGGACCTGACCAATGTCGATTTTAATAATATTTACGTGAAGACGATTGTGAACGGGTCGCCGGTGCCACCATTCTCGATGAATGTATATAAGGATATGAAGGGTCAAAAGGCGATGGGAAGTAAGAAGGTAGCGGAGATGATCCGGGAGCTCTCGCGGCTGAAATACGGTCGGGACAGGGAAGAGGTGGAGGCGGAAATTGAGCGACGAGCCAAGCTATAGTGGGCGACCCAGGGCTCGAACCTGGAACCAAACGTGTATAAGGCGTTCGCTCTACCATTGAGCTAGTCGCCCTCTCAGGGCCGATGTATTTTATCAGATTTAGCCTACTAATTTGTTGATATTGTCTGAAATGGCTTTTATGCCTAAGATTACTTTTTCTGCAATATCTCGATCGTGAACCATGATATTGCATGTGCCATGGTTAAAGCCCTTATATGTTAATCCGGCAATGGTGGTTTGTTTGATGTATGGCTTGTTAAATTGTTCTATCGGTATTTTCGTAAGGTTGCTCCAGAAATCAATTTCCTTCTGTTCGTCCATATCTTGATATAGATGTATTTTTATTCGTATTTTACTTGTTGGGACTTGAAACACACTTGTGAGCCAATATACAAAAAATTTAATCATTAGTGGATTTGAATTACTTAGGATTGTTGAATATGGTGTGGTCTTGTTTCCCTCTCCCCAGTAAAGAAGCAGGCCTGCTATGTATAGTTCTTTATTTGAAAGAGGTAAAAGATATTCTTTTTCTTTCTTGTAAACCAAAGCCTGCCGATTTTCTCTCTTAATTCTCATGGTATTTCGAAAACTTTCAATCCTTTTCTCACTAAAATCTCTAAGTTCTCGAATTCTTTCGGGCGGAAGGGGATACTTTTTCAGCCAGCCACTCAAAGTACTCTTGCTCACCCCCAACTGGTTTTTGATTTGAGAATAACTGGCCCCCTGAAGTCTTAGTTTAATTACTTCTGCCTTAGTAGCTATAAGTCTGTTAACCATACGAACTAGTAAATACCTATTATTGTGTTATATTTCAATGGTACGACATTGGGTTGAAATAGTAAAGTTGAAGCTGGTATAATCAGGAGGAGAATGAAGAAGCCAAAGACTCTGACGGATAAATTGCTGGTGGATTCGCCTATTCTGGACCAAGATGAGGAAGGGATGCTATCGATGCCTTCAGGACTGGCGGTTACGGGGCAACTGAACATTGGGAAGAATGGAAATCCGGTAACAATCTACATTGAGGACGAAGAAACGGGAGAGACCTTGGAGGTGAACCATGTCAAGACAGCCTTATTGGTGATTGAGGACTCTCGAAAGTCCTCCAACGGTTGGTTGTCGATAGCGATTGGAAGTTTGTCAAAACTGTCAGGGGTACTAGAATTCCTATCCAAGGTGACCCTTTCTGGACTAGAGAGATTGACTAAGAAAACGAGGGACTAAAGCTCTTCGAGGCGAAGTTTTTCCTTATTGCTCTTTTCGGAGATGAACTCGAGGTATTTTTCGGTCGTTGAGAGGCGTTTGTGACCAGCGAGTTTGCTGACATAGACGAGGGGAGTGCCGGCCATGAGTTGCTGGGCGATGAAGGTATGGCGAAGGTCATTGACCTTGGCATCCTTGATACCGGCAAGCATAAAGAAGCGGTCGATGCTGGATCTGATATTGCGGACGAGGAAGGGGTTGCCAGTTTTGGTAATAAAGACGTTCTTGGCACCACCCTTGGGGCGTTCGGTCAGGTAGTTCTCGAGAGCGGCTTTGGCGGCGGTATTTAGGGGGATTTCACGCTCGGGGTGAGATTCGTAGGCTCGGACAGTGATTTTGTTGCTAGTGAGGTCGAGATCGGCCATGGCGAGGTTGGCAAGTTCAGAGATACGCATGCCGGTTTGGAGAAGAAGTTCGACGATGGCGGAGATGCGGGGATCGGTGCGGCAGGCGTCGCGAAGAGCGCGGTACTCGAGTTTACTGAGGACGCGGGGCGGTTTGAGGTCGTATTTAGGATGGCTGACGGAAGCAGCGGGGTTAACTTCGACCAGATTTTGGCTCTTAAGGTAGCGGAAGAAGGCCTTAATGGAGTTAAGTTTACGGCTGATGGACTTGGCGGTGTAGTGTTTACCGTCGAGATCGGCCTTGAAGTTGTCGATATCCTCTGAGGTAATTGAAGAGGCGGTGAGCTTGCCATCTTTCTTCAAGAAAGAGGCTAACTGTTCGATGTCTTTGGTGTAGGCTAAAATGGTAGCTGAAGCTCGGCCTTGGGTTTCGAGTTGGCCTTTGAAGCTCTTAATACTTTGGGCGAGATCAGTCTGATTTTGGTCCATTCTTTTGATAAACTAACTATAGTAAATATATTACAGGTTGTATGATACAAGCTAATCGTGCGCATGTCAAGGAAGGTAAAAAGGGACGAAATTGGCTGAAACTGCTAGCTTTGACGGTGGGAATTTACCTGACTTGGACTTTGGGGAAGGGAGTCCTTGAGTTGAAGCTAGCTTATAGGCGAATTGACGAGGCTAGGCAGATACTGTCTGCGGAAGAGTCCAGAGCGGCTGAGTTGAGGAAGAAATGGACTGATGTTCAAACCTCTGGTTACATCGAAAAAGTGGCTAGAAATGACCTAAACATGCAAAAAGAAGGGGAAACGGTTGTAGTATTGCCCTCAGTTGGACAAAATATTGAGGCTAGCCAGCCTCAAAACAAGGAGGAAAAAAAGTTGCCTAACTATCTCAAATGGTGGAATTTGGTGAAATAGTCCCGATCTGCGGATCGGGATTACGGTTCGACTAGCGAACCTAGAGTTGCGGGGCCGGGGTTACGCCCCCCGGTTAAGCAGGATTATGAGCCCTGCGAGATACTTACCTCCCCCCCGCAAATGAGGATCACCCTTATTTTAGCACAAATTGAGCCTATTTGAGGTCTTCGCTCGTTTTTTTGAGCGGGCGCCACCAACTTTGGTTCTGTTGATACCAGGCGACGGTTTCAGCCAACGACTCCTCAAATGAGTATTTGGGTTTCCAACCGAGCATTTTTTCGATTTTTTTAGTGCTGATGGCGTATCTTTCGTCATGACCGAGGCGGTGCGGGATTGGTTCGATCCAGGATTCATCTTTTCCAAGGAGTTTTAAAATCGTTCTGGTAACCTCCAGATTGGTTCTTTCGCTCTTGCCACCGACACAAAAAGTTTCACCGGTGATTTTTTTATCTTTCAAAGCGGCATGAATAATTAGATCAATGGCACGGCAATGATCAAGGACGTAGCACCAGTCACGCACGTTTTCGCCCTGGCCCATAAGGGGGACTTTTTGATCTGATAGAAGGTTGGTGATGAAGCGGGGAATCAGTTTTTCGGGGTCATGGTAGGGGCCGTAGTTGTTGGAGGTGTTGGTGATGGTGATTGGTAGGTCGTAGGTATCGTGCCAGGCCCGAACGAGGTGGTCGGAGGCGGCTTTAGAGGCGGAGTAGGGGCTATGGGGGCGATAACAGGTATTTTCGTCGAATTTCAGCTGGGGTTTGTTTAATGGCAGCGAACCGAAGACTTCGTCGGTACTGACGTGGTGAAAGAGTTTGACTTGGTATTTAAGGGCGTGTTGGAGAAGAACTTGGGTGCCGATGACATTCGTCTTGACGAAAACTTCTGGTCCGAGAATGCTTCGGTCAACGTGGGACTCGGCGGCGAAATGGACCACGACATCAATATTCTTCATAGCCCGATCAACAACAGATGGGTCGCAGATATCGCCTTTAATAAAGCTGATTTTCAAACCAGCCAGACTTTGTTTATGGCCGGCATAGGTTAATTTATCGAGAACGGTGATCTTATCTTTAGGATATTTTTTCTGCCAGTAGCGGACAAAGTTGCTGCCAATAAATCCGGCACCGCCGGTGGTCAATAGTTTCATAAATTAAGACCCTTCTTTTTGGCCCAGTAAGCATTGGCGGCAAAGAGGGTTTCAAATTTGCCAGCATCTGTCCAGAAACCGGAAAGTTCCTGCCAACTGAGTTTGCCGATTTTGATGTATTGATTGTGAATGTCAGGGATTTCCAGTTCTCCTCTAGCAGAGGGACGGCATTTTTTGGCAAAAGGCAGCCAATTTTTGTCGAAAAGATAAAGGCCAGTAACGGCGTAATCTGATTTCGGTTGTTTTGGCTTTTCTTCCACCTTGATTATTTTTTTAGGATCTTTTTCGTCAAAGACTGGAACGCCGTAGCGAGATGGGTCGGGAACTTTTTTTAGGAAGAGGAGCGCCCCCTCCTTAAAGGTGTCAACTGCGGGAGAGATATCGGTGTCGGTAGTATTATCGCCTAAGATGAGGGCAATCGAGTCGTCACCCGCAAACTCTTCAGCTAAAAGAAGAGCATCAACAATGCCGCCTTCTTTTTCTTGATAGGCGTATTCCAGGTGGGTCAGACCAAGTTCTTTGCCGTTTTTTAGAACCCGAATGAAATCTCCCGCATGGGGTCCGCCGGTAACGATCATAATTTCGGTAATGCCAGCCTTGATCAAGGTCTGGATTGGGTAATAAATCATCGGCTGATCGTAGATGGGGAGAAGATGTTTGTTGGTGGCGAAAGTGAGGGGATAGAGTCTGGTACCTAAACCGCCCGCCAAGATGACGCCTTTCATATCGGTATTAATATAACATAGTGGAACCTTGAGGCTATGGGGCACGAAAATGATAAAATAGGCCCCGAAGGGGCCTCTTCGGGGCTGTTTGGCGGGGTAGCTCAGTTGGTTAGAGCACAGGATTCATAAACCTGAGGTCGTGGGTTCGATTCCCACCCCCGCTACTTTCGGTACCGTTTC
>Ga0209515_10002610_pt1 | contig 27369 bp, 26 predicted proteins | sample Subgroupgradi54m_FD_187454 | JGI IMG/M metagenome (GOLD analysis project Ga0209515, IMG submission 187454) | Subsurface groundwater microbial communities from S. Glens Falls, New York, USA - GMW60B uncontaminated upgradient, 5.4 m (SPAdes)... ... | reverse complement strand
AATGTTGCGCCGTGAAGGAGTGAAAATGGACAATAATCATATTGATTTGAAATTGTACGGATCAGGCAGATTTTATGATCATCCCGAAGAAAATTCGTTAAAGAAATAAACGCATGATTGAAGAAATCATCAGAAAAATTTTTGAATCTCCCTCGGTGATATTGGAAAAGGGAATAGAGTCAGCGACGGATATTATAAATAATATTTTGCACCGAAAGCCGGTACGCCAAGCAGGGGCTTATTGGCGTATGCTGGGTCCCGGTCTTACGACCGGAGCGGCGGATGACGATCCGTCCGGAATTGCTACCTACTCACAAGCGGGTGCGGCGTATGGATTTAAACTTTTATGGCTTGCTCCTTTTACCTTTCCTTTGATGGCGATCATTCAGGAGATGTGCGCGCGTATCGGGCTTGCCACCGGACAGGGGCTTGCGGGCAATATCAAAGATCACTGTCCTCGATGGATGCTGTACTCCTGCACTATACTTTTGTTTTTGGCCAATACCTTTAATATCGGAGCTGATCTCGGCGCTATGGCAAAGTCTGTTGAGCTGATAGCGCCAAAGGTTGATTTTGCGCTGATCATTATGATTATTGCGTTGTTAACACTTTGCCTGCAGATTTTTACCACCTATGAGCGCTATGCTCGATATCTCAAGTGGCTTGCTCTGCTTCTTTTTTCGTATGTCATCTCGGCGTTTGCCGTTAATATCAATTGGGGAAGTGTGCTTACTCATTCTTTTATTCCTTCTATTACATTTTCTAAAGATTGGATCTATCTTGTTACTGCGGTATTGGGAACAACGATTTCTCCTTATCTTTTTTTCTGGCAGACATCGCAGGAAGTAGAGGAGGAGATGCTCAAAGCAAAAGATACAAGCGATCCTCGCGCAGTAAAAACTACTCATGAAATAACGAATATGCGGGTTGACGTATGGTCGGGAATGTTTATTTCAAATTTGGTGATGTTTTTTATCATTGCAATATGCGGGGCAACGCTTTTTCCTGCGGGCGTGCATTCGATCGATACGGCGTCTCAAGCAGCCTCCGCGCTCCGTCCGCTTGCGGGCAACGGCGCGTACTTTCTTTTCATGCTGGGTATTATTGGAACCGGCATGCTCGCGATCCCGATACTTGCAGGATCTACTTCTTATGCACTTTCCGAAAGTTTCGGCTGGCCGCGGGGACTGCACCATAAGCTCAAAGAAGCGCAGGCATTTTATGGAGTTATTATTGTAGCTACGGGCATTGGAATCGCGATGAATCTTATGGGAGTTGATCCGATTAAGGCGCTGGTATATTCGGCAATTGCTAATGCTTTTGTAGCGCCTTTGATTATTTACTTGATCGTTATGATCGCAAGTAATGGACGCATTATGGGTGAATGGAAAAATGGCAAGGTGACAAGTTTTTTTGGTTGGATAATTTTTACGTTAATGTTGGGAGCGGGTGTGGCTACTCTTGCTGCGTGGCTTATGTAAGAGGCGCAATATACTAGGCAACAGATCTATTTAAAATTTGAGAAATGAAAGAGCCGCGATCAAAAAGATCGCGGCGTTTCTGTATGTGGGGCAGGAGTCTTGGGGGGGGGATTAGTACCAAGGCATTCCTATCTCAAGGCGGGACTTAGCCGGCGGCATGAGGGCTCTGTATATATACGGCCAATATTTCCGTTGAGGGTAGATTAATTCTATCGGCTTTTCGGCGAACCATTGTCCTTTATCCGGATAGGCATGAGTGAGGGCGCAGTGGAGCAGGATGGTTACATCGTGGAAGCGTTGGTTGTCGGTATTATTGAACGTACTTAATTGTCGGATAGCTTCCACGGAGACATTGATCTCGCGCATGGCGCAGCGATACACTGCTTCGGCAAGTACCTCTCCTTGCTGGAGATATGTGCCGGGCAGATGCCATCCTTTGAAGTGCTCGTCCTCGCGCCATGTCATAAACACTTTATCTTTGTCTATGATGGCGAGCTCGACGGCGGCGTGAACCCCCATTTTCTTGAGGGGGATGAATGCGGCTCCCCACTGTTCGGGTTTGATACGAGCGAGAAGCCCGACGAGTAAGTCGGTACCGAGATTATTGAGGTATCCTTCGTGGTCGACGAGTCCGAAGAGCCGATCAAATATTTCTACGTGTTTAGACATTCTAGTACCTCCTTCTAGTATCCTATTCTCTAAAGAGCAATTTTATAATATACTTAAATATAATAAAAGTCAATACTTCGTCATATCATAGAGTCATGGATGCTAATAACAAAAAACCCGCCCGAGTGGGCGGATTTTTTTGTATTACGCATTGGCATGCTTGATGATCTCGGCGAATATCTTTGGCTGGGTGTCAGCGATTTCAGAGAGTACCTTGCGGTTGAGCTCGATCTTCTTTACGTTGAGGAGATTAATGAGCTTGCTGTAGGAAGTGCCGTTTTCTTTTGCGGATGCTCCTACGCGCTGCTGCCAGAGTCGGCGATTCTGTCGTTTCTTCACCTTGCGGCCTTTATATGCGTGGCTCCATGCATGCAGGAGTGCCTCATGCGCCATTCGCTCTTTTGATTTGCGGCCCCACTTAAAACCCTTTGCTGCTTTGAGCACGGATTTGCGGCGCTTATTTGCAATAACTCCTCGTTTGACTCGTGTCATATTCCAATATTATTACCCGATATATCGTTTAAGTTTTTTTGCTACTGTAGGATGAACGCTGGTCATGCCCATCTGGCGCATTTGGGTTTTGCGGGAAGCTTTTGCATTCAAATGATTCTGCCGTGAATGACGGCGAAGCATCTTGCCATTTTTAGTGATGCGTATTCGTTTTAATACTGCTTTTCGTGACATATAGTTTCCAGATAAATCTGTCGAGCTACTTTTTCGTTATTATTGCGAGGAATCCTTGAGGCAGCCGTTTGGGGGGAAGTTCAAGCTGATATTCCGCGGTGATCATTTTCAGGAATTCGTTGAATTTCTGAAGCGCCAGAGGGCCATGAGCTTTCTCCCGTCCGGTCAGTTTCATCTGGATGCGGACTTTGTCGCCGTCACTTAGAAATTTTTCAATCTGGCGGGCACGCATTTCGAGATCGTGCTTGCCGGTAGTAAAGCCAATGCGCACACCTTTCAATTCAACTTCTTTCTGTTTTTTGCCATGCTCGCGTTCGCCCTTTTCCTTCTCGTACTTGAATTTGCCGAAGTCCATGATCCGACATACGGGGGGTTTTGCGGTAGCGGATATCTCGATCAAATCAAGATTGCGTTCAATAGCAATACGCAGTGCTTCGGAGGTTTCCAAAACTCCGAGATTTTTCCCATTCTCGTCGATGACGCGGATGGGGGTCGTGCGGATGTATTGATTTATGCGATAGCGCTTTTGAATAGTGGCTTTGGTACTTGATAAATGAACCGTTTCGGAGCAAAAGCGCCAAAACAGTGAATAAAAACAGTGTACGCGATTTGTTTTATAAAGTCAACTGCACGGATGGTTCAATGGAGTCATGTGGGGCAACTATTCGTGTATATAGGTAAAAATATACCCCCGCCTAGGATAAACCGAGGCGGGGGATAATGCTAGTTATATTTGGCGATTTCGGCTTTGTGCCACTGCATTGTGCGTATGCGTATGGCGGCAAGAACCCGAATGCCGCTATCCGCAGACTTGAACGGATTATAGACATTGGTGTCTATTTTACCGCAAAGGCGCCTTCGGTCTTCAATGAGTCTTCGCTCGTCGCATTCATGCATCAGTCCGAAGTAGATGTCCCATGCCTGTTCTTGAGTGATGGCGTGCGCTTCCAAGCTTTCATCGGCAAACGCTTCAGCTTGGGCGATCTCGCGTAGCGCTTCTTCATTGCTTAGATTCCGGGCACGCTTCATGTTTCTGATATCGTTGGGAGAAAACATACAGCCCTCCTTGCTGTTGACGAAAAGTATGTATCGAATCTGTAACAAGATAATGCAATAAGTCACTTACATTTGCAAGTTATGCTAAAAAGAAGCCCCACCGTATGAAGCGTGGCGCTTCTTCTTGTGGGGCGTGGGCGATTTAGTCCGCCTTCATCTTGGCGAGATAGGCCACTGTGTAGTGATGACCATTGACGCCTAATTCGGTCTGGATGCGGAAGACCACCCATCCAGTTCTGATCAATGCGCTGAGGCGGAAGCGATGAGACTCATTGACATAGCAGTCGGTGTATTCTTCGACTTGCTCATGGTCGATATTCCTGTTCATCAGAATTGACGGCTCTATCCTCGCTTCGGCCAGTGTTTCATTGGCGAAGGCCTCTTTGATCATCTCGGTGGCGCTGGTCATGATGCTCTCCTATGGGTTTGTGCGGATGCGGCTCTGTCAGTTCTTAATGAAATACCTGCTGTCGTTTGCATACATCTGATCGGACACGTATGCGTCGTGGATGAAATCTTCGAGCGGAACGAAACATTGGCCGTCCCATGGCGGCATGGTGCAGTGGTAGTAGACTACTCTGTATCCGTCACCGCTGTTGCTCAATTTGATTGGCTCTTCGTCGAGTTTGATGGAAATACATCCGGGCGCATGGCGGGGGGAAAGGCCGACACTTGAGGTGGCAAATCTGCTCACATCAACCAAGATGAGCTCCTGATTGGGAGCGAGATCAACTTCTGTAACAGGGCGATAGCCCCAGACCTGCATGCCGGTTTTTGCCTTGGTGAGATATTCAGAGGCGGCTTGAGGCATAGAATCTCTTCCTTTCGGCTAGATTTTCAGGGAACATTATACGATATAATTATACTATTTAAATTATTACTTGTCAAATCTCTATGGTGAGTTTGGTGAATAATGCCCTTTCTCTGTCCACAGGATTAAACCATCATCCCCGACTGATCGGGGATCAAGACCCCCCTTTTTTTCTTCAGAGAATCTGGATTCCCGCTTCCGCGGGAATGACAGAAAGGGCCGTAAATATGCATTATTCACTAGACTCATATGGTCGCATAAAACAAAACTACCCGTCCGTGGGGTAGTTTTTATTTTGTATGGAGATGGGGAGAATCGAACTCCCGTCTGGAATGAGTCGCGAGTAAAACTTTTTACGGGTGTAGTAGGACGCCCTGCCTGCCGGTAGGCAGGCTTGCGGCGCGAACGGGTTTTGCCTGCTAGTGTCGTTTCTCTCAAGCAGGCGTCGGAGAAACCAAGCTCGGAAATATAACACCGGTGATCTCCCTTACGAGCGTACGGAGGCCGATGACTTAGGCTCTAACTTACGTTAGGCGAAAGCAGGCGCAAAGCTGTTGCCTCCGAAAAGGGAAGCAAAAGTTGTCTTTGCGTTTGAGAATGCGTTTGCACGTATTCGTTTGCAGATGTTTAACGAGTGTCCTGCGAACTCGACCCGATTTTAAACGTTCATTATCCCATCGAAGCCAGTCATCCCCCTAAAATATTTCTTAATGAAAACTTCTCGACTTCCTCCCGTCAGACGGGACTCCGCTCGAAGAATATTTTTGTATTAACAAATACTATAGGGGAACTACTTCTCGCTTAATGTGCGTCGGACTTCTCTTTGAATGTCGCGCTTCTTGATGGTTTCTCGCTTGTCGCGCTTCTGTTTGTTGCGTGCAAGTCCTATCAAAATCTTTATCCGACCTTTTTTATTATACACCTTTAAAGGCACTATTGTCAACCCTTTTTGTGCGGTTTTTCCGATGAGTTCTCGAATCTCTCTTTTGTGCAAAAGGAGCCGGCGGGTGCGCATGGGGTCGTAGTTTTTTGGTGCGTTTTTGGGCTGGTGGGCGGGGACATTTGTATTGAGAAGAACCGCCTGCTCATCGCGGATGATGACGAAAGAACCGGTCAGGTTAATGTGACCGGTTTTGATAGCTTTTACCTCAAATCCGAGCAGCTCAATGCCGGCCTCGTAAGTGTCGAGGATTTCATAATCGAAGTTCGCGGTTCTATTGACAGCTATATCTTCCATGGTATTCTGATGCTACCACATGAATATGTGTGGCGTATAGCTCTCTAAAGGAGACAGTATGTTGTTAAGCGTAGTGTTTCTGGCGCTGACCGTGTTAGCCGGTGGCCTGTGGCTCACTGGGGCTACTGCGCTCATCGTGAAGGTGCTGACCGTCGTGTTTGCGCTCCTTACCGTCTGTGGTTTTTGCGGTGCATTCGGCGGCAACAAAGGCCGAGGGACCCCTCCGCCTCCGTCTTCAACCCGGCGCTACTAAATACCTCTGCCCCAAGGTCGACAGTTAGTTGCAAGACAAGCCCGATGCCAAAGTGCTCGGGCTTTTTTATAACTGCTAGCGAGGAGCAAAGTGAAAGCTTGCTTTCACTTTGTCCGAGTGACGCAGTTTCAAACATTGCAGCCGCAATGTTTATTTTTTACGCTTCCTCTGTTACAGTTATTTTATGCTTCACGCAAAACTCAAAAAGGCGATTTTGCAGGCCGTGCATACCGCGTACGGTGATATTTCTGTGCCGGATTTTTCTGTTGACGTACCGGAAGTGGCGGATTTTGGCGATTATGCTTCCAATATTGCGATGATGCTTGCTTCGCTGCTGAAGAAAAAACCAATGGATATTGCAGGCGTGCTTGGCGAGGTGCTTGAGAAGGGCGGGTCGGGGCTTATTAAAAAAATTGATATCGCAGCGCCCGGCTTCATTAATATATCCGTTGCTGATGATTTGATTATTGCATCGGCAAATGAGGCGCTCAAACGGCCGGGGTCATGGGGCAAGAGCACGGAAGGGAGAGACAAGACTATAGTAGTAGAATATTTCCAGCTCAATATCGCCAAGCAGCCGCATGTGGGACATTTGCGCTCGGCGGTCATCGGCGATGCGCTCAAACGCATTCTCCATGCGCGGGGATACAAGACGGTTTCCGATACGCATGTGGGAGACTGGGGTACGCAGTTTGGAATTTTGCTGTACGCCTACAAGAAAGCAATTGAGAACAATAAAGATTTGGAAGAGAATATCAAAGAAGACCCGTTTACCGGACTGCAGGAACTCTATACTGCGGCACACAAAGAAGAAGATGCAAAAGAAAACGGCAAAGCGGAATTTGCAAAACTTGAACAGGGAGACGTTGAGAATCGCAAAATTTGGCAGTGGATGGTGGATATTTCCATGCAAAAGCTCGATGAAAGCGCCACACGATTAAAGCTTCTCGCATTTGAAGAGCACATGGGTGAGAGCGCGTATGAAGATGCCATGCCCCCGATCGTGGAACTTGCGCTGAATAAGGGAATTGCGAAAAAAACTGATGACGGCGCAGTTATTGTTGATTTGACTGAAGAAAATCTTGATGAAGCGATTTTGATAAAATCAGACGGCGCTACGACCTATCTCTTGCGCGATCTGGCTACTATCAAACATAGACAAGAGAAGTGGCATTTTTGGAAAAATTTGTATGTGGTGGATAATCGTCAGTCTCATCATTTTCGCCAAGTATTTCGCGTGGCAGAACTGCTTGGTTTTGAAGGAGTAGGCGCAAGCGAGCATGTGGATTTTGGATTTATGAAATTGCCGGAAGGTGCGATGAGTACGCGCGCAGGCAATGTGATCTCGCTAGACGCGGTACTCGATGAAGCAGAGCGCAGAGCGCGGGAGACTACAAATGAAAAAAATCCCAATCTTAAAGATGCGGATATGGTGGCAAAAAAAGTAGGGCTTGGAGCCATTAAGTTTTTTGATCTTGCGCATAATCGCAAGTCCGATGTTGTCTTCCGTTGGGAAGATGCGCTTTCATTTGAAGGCAATACCGGTCCGTATATTCAATACACCCATGCCCGCTTAAAAAGCATTTTGCGCAAAAGCACGGATGAAGTTGGAGAGCAGTTTCCTGACAGTACGGAATTTGATAATGCCGAGCGCGCGCTTTTGTTTACGTGCGCACGATTGCCGGAAGCCATGGAGCGCGTGATCGGGAGCTGGTCTCCGCATTTGCTTGCCTCCTATATATATAGCCTTGCACAGCAGACCAATGAGTTCTATCACTCCCATCCCATTTTGTCGGAAAAAAATAAAGAGAAACGAGAGGCTCTCTTGATGCTTGTGCAGGTGGTTGCAACTACGCTCGCTGTTGGTCTATACTTGCTTGGCATTGATGCGCCGGAGGAGATGTAGGTTTTACTTTCAAAAGGGAGATAGCTGATGAGTTGTGTTCTTGATCTGTTTGAGTGTGATTGTTCGTGCCACAGAGACGGAAGTATGCATATGGTTCCATGCTGCAGTACATGCCGAGGATGCGGAAAGAACATCAGATCCGGACGTGAAGATCAGCACGAAGCGCAGTGCGCGGTGCTTATATATCGTCGCTTAGACAGCGCACGTGCATCTGTCATAAAGAGCTACACATAGGTCATATAAGCTCTGCTGCTGGAATATGCAGGATTTCGTACAGCAAGATTCTATCTTGCTGTTTTATTTTGACAAATTGATTTTTGGGGCTTAGTCGGCTATCATCTAAGGTATCTATGAGTGCAGAAAAACATCAATTCAACCTATCCAAGTTTGAGGAAAAGATACTGAAATTCTGGGAAGAGAAGCGTATTTTTGAACTGACGCTTGCCAAGACAAAGAAAGGCAAGCCGTTTGTATTTTATGAGGGTCCGCCTACGGCAAATGGTCTCCCTGGTATTCATCATATCGAAGCGCGCGCATTCAAAGATTTGATTCCGCGGTATAAAACGATGCGCGGATTTTATGTTCCCCGCAAAGCGGGGTGGGATACGCATGGGCTTCCGGTGGAGATTCAGGTGGAAAAAGAATTGGGACTAAAAAATAAACAGGAGATCGAGGCCTACGGGATTGCACCTTTTAACGCAAAAGCAAAAGAATCGGTGTGGCGCTACAAAGAAGAATGGGATCGCTTAACGCGCCGCATGGGATTTTGGCTTGATTTGGAAAACCCTTACATCACCTATGACCCTCTCTATATGGAGAGCTTGTGGTGGATAATCAAGGAATTTTGGAATAAAAAACTTTTGGTGGAAGATTTTAAAATCATGCCGTGGTGCACGCGCTGCCAGACAGGACTTTCTACGCATGAGCTGGCGCAGGGATATAAGCTCGTGAAAGATAAGTCGGTTTATATTACGTTTCCTATTAAATCAAATGATGCGAAGTGGAAGGATACTTCGATTGTGTCATGGACCACGACTCCGTGGACGTTGCCGGGGAACGTAGCGCTTGCCATCAATTCAAAGCTTGAATATATAAAAGTAAAAGGACAGCGCTTGGGCAAAGAGTGGAATTATATTATCGCCAAAGACCGCATTAAAGACGTGGCGGAAAAATTGAATGTTGAGGTAACAGGGGAGGCAGTCAAAGGATCCGATCTCGTCGGTCTTGAATATGAACCGCTTTTCAGCGTGCCAGAACTGCAATCCGCGACTTCGTACAAAGTATATGAAGCAGACTTCGTTACTGCTCAAGACGGAACGGGCGTGGTGCATACGGCGGTCATGTACGGAGAAGACGACTATAAGCTTGGCAAGAAAATCGGACTTCCGACATTTCATACAGTTACCGAAACCGGCAATTTCATTGCGTCATTGAAAGATATAGGCGGGTTGCCTGCGAAAAATGAAGAAACGGAAAAGAAGATTATTATTTTTCTGAAAGAAACGGGAAATCTTCTTGCGGTTCAAACATATGAGCACGACTATCCGTTTTGCTGGCGATGCGGGACTGCGCTCTTGTACTACGCGCGGCGCGGATGGTGGGTGAAAGTATCCAACCTTAAAAAAGAATTGATCGCAAACAACGAATCAGTTGAGTGGGTTCCTGATCATTTGAAAAAAGGGCGGTTCGGTGAATTCTTGAAAGATGTGCGCGACTGGGCATTTTCGCGGGAGCGATATTGGGGAACTCCGCTTCCGGTATGGAAGTGCGATGCGTGCGGAGAGATTGAAGTGATGGGATCGATTGATGATCTGCGCAAGAAATCTGTCGCACAGAAAAATACCTATCTGCTTATGCGCCACGGCGAGGCATTTTCTAATATCAAAAATATCTGCTCAAGCAAAGGAGAGGGACAGAAGCTCACACTTAAAGGACGCAGTCAGGTAGAAGTAGCAGCAAGGAAATTGAAAAAGCACACGATCGACATGATTGTGTCATCAGTGATTCCGCGCGCAAAAGAAACTGCCGACATGTTGGGAAAAATTCTTGGCATTCCGGTGCATGCAGATACGCGGCTTGGAGAAATCAATGTGGGAATATTTGATGGCATGCCCACAAAAAATTATCATGCATATTTTTCTTCTTTTATAGAAAAGTTTTCCAAGCGTCCGCCGGAAGGAGAACATTTAGGCGATCTCCGAGGTCGCGTGCTGAATTGGACGGCGGAGACGGAAAAGAAACATAGCGGCAAAACTATTCTTGTGGTAAGCCATGAATATCCGATTTGGATGATGTTTGCGGGAGCACAGGGGCTTACCAATGGTCAGACCGTGGCGTTGCACACAGGCAAGCGTAAGGATGATTTTATAGCACTCGCAGAAGTAATGGAAGCGCCGTATGTATCTGTGCCTCGTGACGAGGCGGGAGAAATAAATCTTCACCGTCCGTTTGTGGACGATTTTACGTTTTCGTGTACTGCGTGCAAAAAGGGAATGGCGAGGCGCGTACCCGAAGTAGTGGACGTGTGGTTTGATTCGGGCGCTATGCCATTTGCTCAAGCCCATTATCCGTTTGAAAAGGGTAACTTCGCTTTCCCTGCGGATTATATTTCCGAAGCCGTAGATCAGACGCGCGGATGGTTTTATACGCTACTCGCAATTTCAACGCTGCTTGGTAAAAAAGCGCCGTATAAACATGTAATTTCTCTTGGCCACGTGCTTGATAAGAACGGACAGAAAATGTCCAAGTCAAAAGGAAACGTTGTGAATCCTTGGGAGATGATTGAGAAATACGGCATTGATACGCTGCGTTGGTATTTTTACTCCATCAACGCGCCGGGCGAGCCGAAGCGTTTTGACGAAAAAGATTTGCTTTTGAAGCAGCGCGCGTTTTTGGGAACATGGTGGAATTCCTTTGTGCTCTTTGATACGTATGTAAAGAAAGCGAATCTTCCCAAGACCAATGCGAGATCGCGCCATGTGCTTGATGTATGGGTGCGCGAGCGGTTGAATCAGCTCGTAGGGGAAGTTACGGAAAAGCTCGAGGACTATGACGTGACGGGAGCATCGCGTGCAATTGAGCAGTTTGCGATATCTGATTTTTCACAGTGGTATTTGCGCCGCTCGCGCGAGCGTTTTCAGCGGCCTAAGAGCGTGCAGGAAAAGAAAGAAGCTGCAGAAACTACTGTATATGTTCTTGATACGCTTTGCCGACTGACTGCACCCTTTACGCCGTTTCTTTCTGAATACATGTACCATGAACTTCGCAAAAAAACCGGACAAAAAGAAATCAGTATCCATCTGCGCAATTGGCCGAGTGTTGGTTCGGGCAAAAATTCTAAGATTATTAAGGAAATGCAATCAGTGCGCGATATAGTCGCGGCAGCTTTGAAGCTTCGGGCAGAGGCGGGAATTAAAGTGCGCCAACCTCTTGCAGGGCTCCAGATTGCCAGTACTTTTTCACTGCAGTCCGATTTTGTAGCTATCATCAAAGAAGAGGTTAACGTAAAGAACGTAACGTTTGGACTAGGCATCGGTAAGCCGATGAGCTTGGATACAGTAATCACTCCCGAGCTCAAAGAAGAGGGAATGATCCGCGAGTTTAGCCGTAACATTCAGGAAATGCGGCGTGAGCTCGGACTTACTCCAGCGCAGAAAGCGAAGCTTGTGATTCTTGGTGAAGATAATTTGATGTCCACCATACTTCGTTCAAAGAAGAAAATACAAAAAGACACTAATCTTTCCGATATCCGCGCCGCCGGAAAAAAAGTATTCCGATTGGAGCGCGAAATTGATCTAGATGGAAAAAATCTTTGGATAGGAATCTCCTAAGAGAACTGAATTATTTTTTTGTCATCCCCGCGAAGGCGGGGATCCATCCCCTTGGTATTTAAAAGACTGGATTCCCGCCTTCGCGGGAATGACAAAACTGATTATGACCTACACTACGCAGGGCATTGTGCTTAAAAAAATTCCTGCAGGGGAGGTGGATGCGATCGTGGTGCTCTATACGCGCGACTTCGGCAAGATCCGCGCATTTGTTCAGGGAGTCAAAAAAGAATCCGCAAAACTCAAAGGTCACATTGAGCCGTTTTCGTTGAGTTCTGTGCAGTTTGTGATCGGAAATACGGGAGAGCGCCTTACGTATGCGCAAATGCTTCAGTCCTGGCCGGTGATTCGGGATGATTTTGGCCGTTTGGCGAAGGCATTTTATATGACGGAACTTATTGATCGGCATTGTCTGGTGAGCGAGCCGGATAATGATGTATGGGAGCTTTTACTTGTAAGTCTTGCCGCGCTGAATCAAGAGGGACGTCGTGCCGGCGAGGTAACAAAAAGTTTTGAACATGATCTTCTTGAATGTCTCGGATATGCAGGGGAAAAGGATATCAGCGTATTGGGGCAGGGAATCGCTTTATATTAAATATCCTGTGGTGTATTATAATATATAGCCATGGCAAAACTCGAAAAGGTAGAAGAAGAGCTCTATAGCAAAGAAAAAGGGGCACAGGAGAATCTGGATGAGCGCACGAAATGGCGCGCGTTTTTTCCTCGCACCAAAAGCAGAATTCCTACTATCTGGGTTCCTGAACATCCGCCAACCGGCGCACCAGAGACGCTGTGGGTGCGCCATCCCTGGGGATATTTTTTTGGCAGCGTAACGCTTATTTTAATTATTTTAACGGGCGTATTTGTTTTTTTCTATCTGCGCTTACAGGGCCAGGAAGCTCGGGTTGAGATTCAGGCGGGTGACACCACGGAATCCGGCGGCATTATCACAATCCCTGCGGTGTATAAAAATGTTTCGCATACTACTCTTCATGAAGGGCAGATTGTATTTACTCTGCCGCCCGGATCATTTTTGCATGAACAGGGAATTGATGTACCGGCTCCTACGCGTATCGTCAAGCAAGTGCAAGACCTTGGACCGGGAGAGCAAGGGGTGGTGGAGATCAGCGCGCGGTTATTCGGACAAGAAGATGAAGATCAAAAAATTCAAGCAATTTATTATTATCGTCCGGAAAACGTGAGTGCGCAATTTTCCGCCCGCGGAGAAAAGTCTGTACGTATTATCAAAGTACCGCTCGCGATCAGCTGGGAGATTCCCCAAACCCTTTCTCGAGGACAGGGTGTTGATATTAAAGTGCATTATATACTCGATAGCGCTTTGCCATTTCAAGACATGGCGATGAAAATGGAGTATCCGATTGGTTTTGCATTTACTTCGGCAGATCCCAAGCCCGCAGTGGGAGAAAATATTTGGCAGCTGGGAACGATTCAACCGGGCCGGGAAGGGATTATTACTATACACGGAACCATGAGCGGAGAGGAGGGTGAGGTTAAGTCATTTCATGCGGGATTGGGAACATTCAACGAAACCACGAAAGAATGGAAGGCGTTCAGCGAATCAAGCAAAGATGTTGCTATTGCCGTTACCCCCGTTTCTATTCAGGGATTTTTGGGCGGAGCGAGGGAAGGCGTAGTGCAGCCGGGCATGCTTCTTAATTTTACTCTTCGGTATAAAAATAATACAACTTCAACGCTTAAAAATATTACGATAAAGGCTCTTGTCGATGGAAGCATATTGGACCGGGTAACGCTTAGAGCCGCAAATGAAGGCGTGGTAGAATCTCAAACCGGTGCGGTGATCTGGGGGCCGGGTAATACGGTGGAATTGCAGAAGCTCGATCCGGGCCAGAGCGGAGAATTAAGCTTCGTGATTTCTGCAAAAGATCCGCCGCCGGTAACCACCGATCAAGATAAGAATCTTAACGTAACGCTTCGGTCTTCTGTTGCGGTGGCAACAATTCCTGAAGAGTTGAAAGGTACGGATTTGAGCTCACAGGATTCAATTGTATTTAAGGTAGCTTCCAAAGTAGTATTTTCCGGCAAGGCGCTCCATGGGGCATCTCCGATTCCTAATAGCGGAGTATTTCCTCCGCAGGTGGGAGAAAAGACTACGTATGTTATTTTGTGGGAGCTGAAAAACTTCACCAATGATATTGCGAATGCCCAGGTAGCAGCCGCGCTTCCTCCGAATGTGACATGGGAAGGATTGACGCATGCCGATGGTTCTACGATTACCTTTGACGCAGCTTCAGGCCAGGTGCGTTGGAATGTCGGTAACTTAGCCGCAGGCACGGGAGTGCGTATGCCGACGCGCACGGGCGCGTTTCAGGTCTCGATTACGCCTTCCGAAATTGATCGTGGAAAATCTGTGATCTTGGTCAATGAATCGCGTTTTACGGGCACGGATTCGTTTACGAATACATCGGTCGATCAAAAGATTAAGGCAATGGATACGGAGCTGCGTTTTGATCCGACGGCAAAGTTTGGCGATGGGACGGTTCGGTAAGTTTCATTGCATATATGCTTCTTTTATGCTACGTTTTCAGATATTCACTTGATTTTTTTGATGGAAAAAACAGGAGAAAATCTTATGGAGAAGATCGTAAGCCTTGCCAAGAGGCGAGGTTTTATTTTCCCCGGATCTGAAATCTACGGCGGGCTCGCAGGCACGTGGGATTACGGTCCGATGGGCGTTGAACTCAAAAACAATATCAAGCAGGTGTGGTGGAAAAAATTCGTGCAAAACCGTGATGATGTGGTGGGCATTGATGCCGCGATCATCATGAATCCGCGCGTGTGGGAGGCAAGCGGGCATGTGCAGACCTTTACTGATCCTTTGGTGGAGTGCAAAACATGCCACGAAAGATTTCGCGCCGATCACAAGGATGCAATGGTGGAGCATGAACAGTGGCATATAAAGAAAAAAGAATCAGCGGTGTGGTCGGAGGCTCGCCAATTTAATCTGCTCTTTCGCACGTTTGTTGGTGCGGTAGAAGATTCCGCAAGCCAAACTTATCTCCGCCCTGAAACCGCGCAGGCAATGTTTGTGAATTTTAAAAATGTTCTTGATACGGCACGGCCCAAACTTCCATTTGGTATTGCGCAGATCGGCAAGGCGTTTCGCAACGAAATTACGCCGGGCAACTTTATTTTCCGCTCCCGCGAATTTGAGCAGATGGAAATCGAGTATTTTGTCCGTTCTGGCGAGTGGGAGCAGCACTTTGATTATTGGCTTGGTGAAATGCGTTCATGGATTGCGATGCTTGGCATTGAGAAAAAAGATATTCACGAGCTTAAGGTGCCCAAGGATGAGCTTGCGCATTATTCTAAGCGCACTGTTGATTTTGAATATGAATTTCCTTTTGGAAAAAAAGAATTATACGGTCTTGCGTGCCGCGGAGATTTTGATTTAAAGAATCATACGAAGGCGTCCGGAACAGAACTTGTCTACACCGACGACACGGGGGAGAAGACGGTACCCTACGTGATTGAGCCGACATGGGGTGTTGATCGGACGGTGCTTGCAGTCCTTCTCGCTAATTACCGTGAAGATGTAAATGAAAAAGGCCTGCGTGTATTTTTGAAATTACCTGCGATTCTTGCACCCTATAAGGTGGCGGTATTTCCGTTGGTGGGCAATAAAGAACATATTACAGAGAAAGCGCGCGGCGTGTATGAATCGCTCAAATCTCATATGTCTGTCGCATGGGATGCGCGCGGGAATATCGGCAAGCGTTACTATTCGCAGGATGAAATTGGCACGCCTTTCTGTGTTACGGTAGATTACCAGACGCTCGAAGATGATACGGTGACTGTGCGTGATCGCGACAGCGCAGCGCAGGAGCGCATTGCGCTGTCCGAACTCCGTTCTTATATCCAAGACAAATTATCAATCTAATACGTTACTACATTCATGTTTACTAAGACAAAACTCGAAAACGGACTTCGCATTATCACCGCTCCTATGCAGGGGACAAATACTATTACGGTGCTCGTACTTTGCGGTACGGGATCTGATTATGAATCGCGGGAGATCGGCGGTATTTCCCATTTCTTGGAGCATATGTTTTTTAAGGGTACGAGCAAGCGCCCGCATCCGGATATGATTAAAAACGAACTCGACAGCATCGGGTCTGTTTCCAATGCCTTCACGAGCCATGAAATCACAGGTTATCATATCAAGGCCGCAAAAAGCTATCTGGATCAGTCGCTTGATCTTCTGGCGGATATTTACAAAAACTCGCAGTTGGCAGCAGAAGAAATTGAACGTGAGCGCCAAGTGGTGATCGAGGAGATGCACAAAGACCGCGATACACCCACTCTTTATATCTGGTGGGTATGGGAGCGGCTTTTGTATGGAGATCAGCCGGCAGGATGGGATGTGATCGGAGAGGAAAAGACTATCCGCAGTTTGACGCGCGAGGATTTTGTAAATTACTTTACGCATCAATATGTGGCTTCGAATACGGCAGTAGTAATCGCGGGAAATTTTGATGAGCCTGCAATAATTGAGAAAGTGAAAACTCTTTTTGCCGATGTCCGGAATCAGCCGCCGATGCGATCAAAACCGGCGTTGGTGGAGGCACAATCTAAGCCCGGTCTTGATATTGAATACAAAGAAACAGACCAGACGCATGTAGCGCTCGGATTTCGCGGGCTTGATGCGAACCATCCGCATCGCTACGCAGCCGAAGTGCTTGCGACATTGCTTGGAGGATCATGGAGCGCGCGTATGTGGGATCGTATTCGTGAGAAGCTCGGACTTGCCTACACGGTATGGTCTGCGCATGAATCATATTCAAACCGCGGATATCTTATTACGTATGCTGGCGTGGATCACCCGAATGTGGAGAAAACAATTCGCGCGGCTCTCGAGGAGTATAAGATGATCTGCGAAACAAAGGTGAGCGAAGCGGAGCTTAAGCGCGTCAAAGACTATATCCGCGGTACTACGCTCATCAGCTTGGAGCAATCCAATGCGGTGGCAAGTTTCGTAGGGACCGAGGAAATGATCACGGGAAATCCCATGACGGTTGATGAAGTTTTTGCTAAACTGGACGCAGTGACCGTTGACGATCTGCAAGCAGTAGCAAAAGAAATTATCCGCCCGGAATCTTTGAACTTGGCGATGATCGGCCCATGGAAAGATAAGGCAGTGTTTGAGAAGATTTTAAACGAATGGTAATTTATCTATGTTATCAAGAGATATACAACGAATAAGCATTTCCACATCGACTATTGTACGGTTCTTTGCCGTAATTCTTGGACTTGCTCTTATTTTTGTTATTCGCGATGTTCTTTTTGCCCTTATCTTCGCAGTTATTATTGCTTCTGCCATTGAGCCGTCAATTGTATGGATAAAAAAACAAGGTTTCGGGCGTATTCTTGCGGTAGTGATTATCTACAGCGCCTTTCTTGTTCTTGCGGCATTTCTTATGTATCTGGTGCTGCCGTTGATGGCTGATGAATTGCATGTGGCGGCAAGTACGCTTACGAAAATACAGCGCCAGGTGATAGTAGGTATTGAACAAACCGCAGGGACCGCAGCAGGATCATTTGTTGCTCAAAATGCGGATATGCTTCTCAAGGCTCCGCTTCAGTATCTCGGTATGTTTACTCAAGGACTCTCTGCGGGCAGCGGGCAGGTATTCAGAGGTTTGTTTACCGCGCTTTTGATTTTTGTCTTTTCTTTTTATCTCTCAACGCAGGAAAAAGGCATTGAGACATTTTTACGCATGGTGACTCCTTTGAAGCATGAGCCTTATGCTCTTGATCTGTGGCGCCGTTCGCAGGGTAAGCTCGGCAGATGGCTCCGCGCGCAGATGCTCTTGGGAGCAATCGTCGGAGTTTTTATCTTTATAGGTCTTACGATGCTCGGCATTCAGCAAGCGCTTCTCTTCGCGGTCATTACCGCAGTGTTTGAAATCATTCCGGTGGCAGGTCCGATATTGGCTGCAATTCCCGCGACTATTACCGGATTCCTTGTATCTCCCATCATGGGTGTATCCGTTATCGCGCTCTATGTCGTAGTGCAGCAGACAGAAAGCCATGTCATTGTTCCTGTAGTAATGAAAAAAGCCGTCGGATTAAGTCCGCTGGTAGTGCTGGTAGCGCTTCTCATCGGCGCTGAAGTTGGAGGCGCTTTCGGTTTGCTTCTTGCAGTTCCCATCACAACCATATTTGCGGAACTCCTCAATGATTGGGAGCGCAAAAAAAGAACTCTGATTCCAGAGTAGACGCAAGGCTCTTTTTATGCTTTTATTTTTTGATCTCTACATCAGTGCATAGGCGCTGATGGCAGTTATCACGATTTGAAACGGGATGCCCAACAGTGGATACGCGCCGAGGCGAATGTCGGTATGGAACATATCGTGAAATTTTTGGGCCGTGCGCAAGAATTTAAGTTTCAGTACATAGAGGCCTTGCAGGAAATCCGGCAGGCATCCTCCGATAACAGCCGCTGCTATCCATAGCCATTGCTGGAGTGTCGCGGGACGTGTAATAAGGATTATGATGATCGCTCCTAAAAATCCGTCGAGCGCGAAGTGAAAGATGTCTTTTGCAATTGCCTTGCGATTGGATCCGAAGTGGCGATTTTCTTTGTCCTCCACGTTTTCTATTGATCCTATCTTATAGTCCCAATGGGGAATTGCATCAGAGAGGTAATGAGTGGCGATAGCAACGACAAGTGCGATCAGCGGATTCATCCGCGCGAGCGGCTTGGTAACTGCTGCGGCGATAATGCTATGAGTGGTCAATGTCATATTTTTGATTGTATCTGAAAGTAAAAGTATTTCAATATGAAAAAGAATAATAAATTTTTTATCACAACGGCAATCCCGTACGTCAACGCGCGTCCGCATATTGGATTTGCTTTGGAAGTTATACAGACGGATGTGATCGCACGTTGGCAGAGACAGCGGGGAATGGACGTAAAGTTTCTTACCGGCACAGATGAGAATGCGCTTAAAAATGTCCAGGCGGCGGAAGAAGCGGGAAGAGACGTGAAAGAATTCGTGGCAGAAAATGCCAAACTCTTTGAGGGTCTTTTGGCTACGCTCAATATCTCCAATGATGATTTTATTCGTACATCCACCGAGGGGCGCCATATTAAGGGCGCGCAAAAATTGTGGTCATCATGCAGACCGGAAGATATTTATAAAAAGATGTATAAAGGACTTTATTGTTTAGGTTGTGAGGAATTTAAACTGGAGAAAGATCTTGTGAATGGCGAGTGTCCCGAACATCCGGGCAAGAAGCTACAAGAAGTGGAAGAGGAAAATTATTTTTTCCGCCTTTCCTCGTATCAAGATAAAATTTTAAAACTCATTGAAAGCGAAGAATTAAAGATAGTTCCCGAGGGAAGGAAGAATGAGACGTTGGGTTTTGTAAAATCCGGTCTTGAGGATTTTAGTATTTCCCGTTCAAGCCAGCGCGCAAAGCATTGGGGTGTACAGGTGCCGGGAGATGAAAGTCAGGTCATGTATGTCTGGTTTGACGCGCTTTCAAACTATATTAATGCGCTTGGGTATGCCGACAATACAAAGGATTTTCAGGAATATTGGAATCATGGAGAGACACTGCACGTAATCGGCAAGGGAATCAATCGCTTTCATGCCGTGTATTGGCCTGCGATGTTGATGTCCGCAAATGTGGCTCTGCCTAAAAAAATATTTATACACGGATACGTGACGGTGGACGGCCAGAAGATGTCAAAGACTATCGGGAACGTAATCGACCCGATAGATCTCGTGGAAAAATACGGCATTGACCCTGTGCGTTATTATTTGCTTCGTGAAATACCTTCCGGAGAGGACGGCGATTTTAGCCAGAAAAAGTTTGAAGAGCGTTACAATGGCGATCTTGCGAATGGTTTGGGAAACTTGGTTGCTCGTGTAACTACGCTCGGCGAAAAAGTAAGTCCCATGCCGATGCAGAAAAATGAAGACATCATAAAAGAAATAGAACGTGTAAAGGCCTCCGTGCAGAAATATATGGAAGCATTTCGCCTTAACGAAGCGCTTGGCGCGATTTGGGAGCTGATCTCATTTGGAGATAAATATATTAACGATACAAAACCGTGGACTATCAAGGATGACCCGCCGTCACTTCAGAAGATTATCGCAGATGCTGCTGTATTGATCGACGCGATTCGAGAATTTGTCGGCCCGTTTCTTCCTGACACTGCGGAAAAAATAAGAGAGCAGATCAGCGTCGAGGGGAATGGTATAAAAATAAATCGCGGGAACATATTGTTCCCGCGGCTGAAATAGATTATGGTTACTGATTCGGTGGCGGCGAATGAAAAAAAGTAATCGTCCTTGAAGTAGAGGAGTGCTCGCGGTTGAACGTGAATACAAAAATGGTTTTGGTGTCATCGCTTGTTTCGCCAATAGAGATGACCACTCTTTCTCCCTGCGTGCCTACTATCCACGTACCGTCGTCGGCGAGGAGTGCAGTGTGCACATTCTTGAATGAATAGGACGGATAATCGCCGGTAAATCCCCATGATTTCAGGAAGGGGACGGGGTCATCTCCCGGCCAGCGCGGACAGGACATGATAACTCCTTCTTGGCCTGACTGATCTCGATACCAATGGATAAAAAATGGGCTTCCTTGGTTTGGATTAGGTCTCTCGCTAAGAGGAATCTCTGACCAGTGTTCTATTGTAGGAATTTCAGTGGCAACCGGCGCTTGCGCGTACGCAAAGGAAAAAATAATCAAACTTCCGATAATCAACAGTAGGTCTAATGCCTTTTTCATCGCAATTCTCCTTGTCAATGTTCTAGTAACATACTGTTCTCATCTACATTTAGAATATCAAGAATAATGCGCGGGAACAATATATGTCAACGCCACAGAAAAAATAAAAGAGCAGATACGAGTGGAGGTGATCAGATAATAATAAAAAAAGCGGGAAACTTGTTCCCGCGGTTAAAATGAATTAACGTGAAGTGATAAGGCGATGGAATTCCTTCAGTGACGGTTTCAAATCCGCCGTCATAGAGGCATAGGTCACAATATCAGTATAAAATTTATGTGTGTAGGCAAAAATATCTTCTCGTACTCTTTCCTTGCGTGTGAGCGTTGATGGGGCTGTTCTTCCATTGTGATGAGGAACATTTATAGTAATCCAGTACGCGTCGGGCTCGTGGCGAATGATCAGGAAAGTATGGAGGTCATCAAGCTTTGCGCTTATCTGTCCATCGGTTATCTTCCATTGGATATCTTGAGTGATTGTCGCTTCACGAAGATGGTCCAACCACATAAATAAGATATCGTCCGGAACGTAATCAAGTACAAACATAAAGACTCCTTTTGAGTAGCATGCAGGGACTTTCTTGTTTATAGCGTTATCATGTTGCCATGTCAATCCCTCGTCTCTTTGATGTCCATACCCATACTCACTTTGCCGCATACGAAAATGATACGGACGGCGTGATTCAGCGTGCGCTGGATGCCGGCATATGGCTTGTAAATGTGGGCACTCAAGCTCACACTTCCGCGGGGGCGGTGGAGACGGCAAAGCGTTTTTCGCAAGGAGTCTTTGCGACCATCGGGCTTCACCCGATCCATACGGGAAAGTCATTTCATGATGCACAGGAGTTAGGAGGTGAGGATAAAGGATTTACGAGCAGGGGAGAAGAATTTGATTATGCGTATTATTTGAAATTGGGACAAGAAAAAGAAGTAGTGGCGATCGGCGAGTGCGGGCTTGATTACTATCGGCTTGAAGAAAATACCAAACCCACGCAAATGCGCGCATTTGATCAGCAGATTCTACTTAGCCGTGAATTGCAAAAGCCGTTAATGATCCACTGCCGCAATGCATTCGGCGATCTGGTGGAGATGCTTGAAGAGCGAAAAGATAAGCTGAATAGTATTCCCGGCATTGTGCATTTTTTTGCAGGGAGCGTTGAGGACGCTCGCCATCTTCTTGATCTTGGTTTTTCGTTTTCATTCGGCGGAGTACTTACCTTTGCCCGCGATTATGATGAAGTGGTGAAATTTATTCCGATTGAGAACATAGTACTCGAAACTGATGCGCCTTATATCACGCCTGTGCCATATCGGGGGAAGCGCAATGAGCCGTCTTATATTGTTGAGGTGGCAAAAAAGATCGCCGAAATAAAACAAATCTCTCTTGAGGAAGCGGCGGAACGCACGACTTCAAATGCAAGGAAACTTTTTGGTGTGTAGGGCTTAGATTTTTAATGGGATGTTCTTGATTGATGGTTTATTATAAAAGCCCTACCTTGATTTCATTTCTTGATTCAAGGTGGGCTTAATCTATATATACATGCCAGGAGGGTCGTAGGAGATCTGTTCTCTTTTTGGGGGCGGAGAGTTTCCGATACGAAGCGTTACCGGAGGATCGGTGATAATAGTGATGGTTTTTCTAAACTGTTGCATAAAACGCGCAAAGAGCTTTTGTAGCTCGGGGTTTGGGATAACTACTGCTTCCAGAAAATGTCCGGAGCAGTTGTTCATGACATTGGTGACCATACGCAGAATTTCTTCTTCTGGTGTTTGAGAGAAATCTTTTTCCATAATCCTTAGTATCGCTTCATCAAGTGCTGATGAAGAGAAGGGCTCAACGTCAACATCTCCGGTTTTCTTGGTAACATTCACGTAGATGGACATTGCGGGTACTATCTCACAGGGCAGTCCAAAGCGGTCATGGATCGCCTGCCGAAGAAGAGTCGTGTCATGACCCATTGCGATTTGATCGAACAGATCGCTGACGAGCTCGCTTACACGATAGGCGATGAGCTTCTCTATATCTTCGGGTATTATATCGGGATCTTGCGCTCGAATGCGTTCGGCCAGTGATGCAAATGTCTCTGCCATTGCCTAGTCCCTTTCTTTCGGGGTATCGGGGTTATTGGTTAAGGGAACCAAGTGCGGAGCGAAGCCAATCCTCATCTTTTTGGGAGATTTGGCGCGTGCCGACTGCTGCAACGGGCGGTCCGATTATTTTTGTCGTAGCTGCGGCGACTGCAATCGGCTGGCCGATGGGGATTTGATGTTTGACCAGTGCAAGGTCGTATTCGAATGTGAGTGTTGTCTGTATCATGTCATCAGAGGGGTGTAATATCTCCGACGACTGTTGAAACCGTACGATGATGACAAATCCTGCTTCAAGAAGGGCGGCTGCGATAATAATACATTCATCTGTTGCACCCTTTGCGTCCTGCTTTTTGGTGAATTCCTGATTGAGTAGTCCCACGTAATCATGGAACATTCTCTCGGCTTCTTCGGGGCCGATCTGCTCTTCCATTTGTATGCTCCCTTTTGTTTTGTGAAGGTTCGCCTTGAATCTAGCACCTTAATTCATTCTTGTAAAATCCCTACATATGACTATTATGTATAGCATATGTCGCGATATTTTCCCTCAAAAATAGAAAAAAAGTGGCAGGCAAAATGGCTCAAAGAAAAGGTCTATGAACCCGATTTTTCGAGTGCCAAAAAGCCGTTTTATAATCTCATGATGTTTCCGTATCCGTCGGCTGAAGGCCTCCATATCGGCGGCGTGCGTACGTTCACCGGCGTGGATATTTACGGCCGCCTGAAGCGTATGCAGGGGTACGATGTATTCGAGCCGATTGGCCTTGATGGATTTGGCATTAACTCCGAAAACTATGCGCTGAAAATCGGTGAGCACCCGATGCTGCTTGCGAAAAGAACCGAAAAGAATTTCTATCGCCAATTGAGCGTGATGGGTAACGGCTTTGCATGGGAAGAGCGGCTCGAGACATATAACCCGGAGTACTACCGATGGACGCAGTGGGTATTTGTACAGATGTTTACGCACGGCTTGGCGTACCGCAAAAAATCTGCGGTAAATTGGTGCCCGTCGTGCAAAACCGTACTTGCTGATGAGCAGGTGATCGGGGGTAACTGCGAGCGGTGCGGATCGGTGGTGATCAAAAAAGAACTTGAGCAGTGGTTCTTTCGCATTACCAAATATGCGGATAGACTGCTTAGCAATCTCGAAAAGATAGACTGGTCTGACAATGTAAAGATTGCCCAGAAAAATTGGATAGGAAAATCCGAAGGTGCATTAATAAAGTTTAACGTTAAAAGTTTAACGTTTAAAGTTGGAACGGAAAATTCAAAACAGAGTTTTGATGTAGAGGTTTTTACTACGCGTCCAGATACTCTTTTTGGAGCTACTTATCTGGTGATTGCACCCGAACATCAGCTTGTTGAGATGCTACGATCGGATATTTCGAATATCAAAGAGGTTGAAGAATATCGAAAGCAAACTTCATTAATGGCAGAAGCTGATCGTATTGCCGAGGGCAAGGAAAAGACAGGCGTGCAGGTGAAGGGTATTATGGCGATTAATCCGGCGACTAATGAGGAAATATCCATATGGATTTCTGATTATGTATTGAGCGGCGTAGGAACGGGTGCGATCATGGCGGTTCCCGCGCATGATCAGCGTGACTTTGATTTTGCAAAAGAATTTAACTTGCCTATTAAAATGGTAGTACATCCCGATCGTCCGGCATTTGTTGATTCTGTTCTGAACGAAGCGACTACGGGTAGCGGACACCTGGTGGATTCGGGCAAGTTTACCGGTATGCACTCGGAAGAAGCGAAGTGGATTATTACGAAAGCAATGGGGGGAAAGCGCAAGGCGAATTTCCGTTTGCGCGACTGGCTTTTGTCTCGTCAGCGCTATTGGGGCGCTCCGATCCCGATGATCTTCTGCGATAGTTGCCGCACTGCGGGAAGAGGAGAGCAAAAAGAAATGCCAGGATGGCACGCGGTTCCTGAAAAAGATCTGCCGGTCACATTGCCGTTTATCAAAAACTTCCGACCCACGGGTACCGACAAGTCTCCGCTGGCTTCTGTTGAGAAATTTTATAAAGTCCGCTGCCCGAAATGCAAAGCATGGGCACGCCGCGAGACAGACGTATGTGATACATTCTTGGATTCTGCCTGGTACTATCTGCGCTATCCGTCAGTCAAAGATCGTAAGGGTCCGTGGGATACCAAGATCACGAAAAAATGGTTTCCGGTGGATATGTATATCGGAGGCGCGGAGCATAGCGTGCTTCACCTGCTTTATGTGCGCTTTTTGGCGATGGCATTTCATGACTGGAAAATGGTGCCTTTCAGCGAGCCGTTTACAACCTTTCGCAGCCATGGGCTGATCACCAAAGACGGAGCAAAGATGTCCAAGTCGAAAGGAAACGTCGTGAATCCCGATGAGTATATCGCGACGTATGGTACGGATACCATGCGCGTGTATTTGGCATTTATGGCACCTCTCGATCAGGGAGGAGATTTTCGCGATGCGGGCATTGCGGGTATTACGCGATTTCTGAATCGTGTGTGGAATTTGGTGTCAGCGCGAATGACGGCCGCTCCGCAAAAGATTAAAAACAATACTCAAGGCAGGGATGTGCTGGAAAGACTGTTGCATAAGACCATTAAGAAAGTAAGCGAGGATATTGAGAGTTTGCAGCACAATACGGCAATTTCAGCGCTCATGATTCTTTTGAATGAGCTTGAAGCAAAGGCCCATCTAGTAAGTCGTGATGATATCGCAGTGTTTCTTAAATTGCTTGCTCCCTTTGCTCCTCATATGACCGAAGAGCTTTGGGCGGCGGGCAAATTCTCTTCTTTGAAGAAATGGCAATCCATTCATCGCGAGCCGTGGCCCGTCTATCAGAAGAAAATGCTTATTGAGGACACAAAAGAGATTGTTGTGCAGATAAACGGAAAGGTACGTGATATATTTGTTGCCCCGGCTGATATTTCAGAAAAAGATGCTACGCATATTGCCCTCGCTCGTGAGAAAGTGCAGGCAATCGTCGCAGGAGAGCAGCCGAAGAAAATAATTTTTGTTCCCGGGCGGCTTATCAACATCGTCATATAGAGAGGGGATTAAAAAAATAGCGCATGTGATTGACATGTGCTATTTTTATTGCATTTCCCCGGATACATTGCTATATATAAAGAATTATATGTTGGTTCGTTGATAATAAAACGTGCAAAAGATAAAGGGAGTGTTGGATATGTTTGTACGCGATAGGGCGTATGGAATTGAAACGGAGTATGGCTGTATTGCAAGAATGAAGAGCGGTACGGTTCTGGTGCCAGAAGATTTTCCCGCACAATTTCTGCATTCGTATATTCGCACGTACGGAGCGAACGGAGGGGGATTGATTTCTGACGGTCATCGTCTATGGAATCTGAACGGGTCGCTTACCTATATTGATACCGGTCTGCACCCGGAGCATGCGACTCCCGAAGTCCGCTCTTTGCGCGATGCGGTTATGTATTATAAAGCCGGAGATCAGCTGATGTCTGATACTTTTTCATCGATTCGCAATGATCTGCAAATCGAGCTTTATAAGAACAATCTAAGCGGCGGCTTCGTGTGTGATGCAGGGGCGACGTACGGATGCCATGAGAATTATTTGATATATGATTATCGCGCCGCTCCTTTGGAGTTGGCAAAATGGGATGTTCTTATTCCTTTTCTTGTGACGCGCCAAATCATTGATGGCGCGGGATGCTGGGATCAAGAGGGTTCTTTTTTTCTCTCGCAGCGGGCGTTTTATATGGGGAGATACAGAAAAGAAGGATCTGTTCCGCTGTCAGTAAAAGATATAGGCCGTATGGCCCGTATGCATGTGACGACTGGAGATTCTAATATCATGGAGTTTGCGACATTCCTCAAGTTGGGAACGTTCTCCTTGATGCTCTCTCTTGCAGAAGCCGGAGTGGCGCCGGATATGACAATCGATCGTTCTATTATGGCGTTCTATGACGTGGCGTGTTCGGACTATAGAGATCCGGTGCTGATGTTGAGATCGGGGGAGCGTGTGAGCGCGCTGCAAGTTCAGGCGCGATATTATGAAGTCGCATGTCATGAGATAAGGAAAGCCAAATTTGAATCCGCGGACACTGAAGCGGAATTCAAAAGGGTACTTGCGTGTTGGGAAGCGTCTCTTAATGCGCTTGAGAGGAACGATATCGCATGGATGCTGGGACGATTTGATTGGGCGACAAAGAAATGGTTGGGCAGGTCTCGCGCAGACGAGCATCAAGAGACAGTGCTGGAAAGGCGCAAGAATTTAGATGTATTCTATCACGCGTCAACTCTTGGGTCTTTGCAGGAAAGGATCAATGCGCGCTTTGCGGATCGGAGAATAGTCACTGACGAGGAAATTTTTCGCGCCAAGACCGATCCGCCGTTAGGAACGCGGGCATCTTCAAGGGGTATTCTCATACGCCGCATGCACGCGCTTGAGAAGAAATTTCGCCTCAATCTGGATTGGCATTGTGTGACTGCCGGATCGCCGCCCAAAGTTTTCTTGCATATGGACGCGCCGCTTAAATCCTATGACGACGAAGTCGCCAGTTTTATTCGTAGCGGAAGCGTTTGGTATGAGAGTTTGTA
>Ga0209515_10002609_pt1 | contig 27371 bp, 34 predicted proteins | sample Subgroupgradi54m_FD_187454 | JGI IMG/M metagenome (GOLD analysis project Ga0209515, IMG submission 187454) | Subsurface groundwater microbial communities from S. Glens Falls, New York, USA - GMW60B uncontaminated upgradient, 5.4 m (SPAdes)... ... | reverse complement strand
AAAATCTTATCGTCGACAAAGTCTCCATTTTACTCGTGAGAACCTTAACCTAAGGTTAATTATCTCGTGGGGGCGTGCCAACCTTATCGACGATAACACTGTTTTAACGCTCCCCGCGTTGTTTTTAATCGACGATAAAATAATTGAATATTTTTAGGAAAGTTTTTATTAGTTTTGATAACTGTTTGAGGTAATTGGTTGGGGAGCGTGTAACCAACAAAGGTAAATTTTTAAAGTGGGAATTTATTGATTTTATGAGGTGGTAGCTACCTCAGAGCTTTTTCTGAGAAAATTTAAGATGACAAATCCAACAATCATAAGAGCAGGAGAAGATCCTTCAAACTATTCAAGAGAAGTAGTCGGAGGTAAAGGACTTTATTTACTTAGATTACACCAAATTGCTAAAAATACAGGAATGTTTAATGTTCCTAATTATTTCATAGTTCCAACTAATGCTGAAAGAAGTTTTAGAAATGATGAATCAGGAACTCGTGTAATCTACAAATCTGAAGATATTAGATCTGCCTTTGAACAATTAAGAAGACCTGTTGCAGTAAGATCTTCATCACCCTTAGAAGATGGTATTAAAGCAAGTTTTGCAGGAATGTTTACAAGCATATTAGATCAACAGGATTATGAACAAATGACAAGATCAGCTAATACCGTTTATGAATCTGCATTTCAAGATCGTGTTCAAAGATATGCTGAAAGAATGGGCATTGAAATGTCTGATGCAATGGCATTAATTATTCAAGAACAAGTTACTAATTTTTGGGAAAGAGGAATTATTCAACTGGAATATGATAAAGCAGTAACTGAAACTACTGACAGGAAAGGAAGAACAAATGAGCATGAAACTGAATTTCGGTTTTTTGATGAATGTGGTCCGTTTAAACCTTATTTAGAAGATCACGATTATATTTCTGAAGGAGAATCACATTATGTAGTTCAATGTGCAAGAGAAGCAAAGAAAAGATTAGGATTAGATGGCGTTGTTCAAGTTGAGTTTTTCTTATCACCATCAAAACTTCCTGACTTTGTTCAGATAAGACAATTACCAAAAGCTAAGTCTTATTCTGCTCAGCTTGACTTAGATGTTCCTACTGGAGTGCCTTATATCGAAAGTGAAATCTGTAATGATATTGCAGGAGATTTAACATTGCCTGTTTATGTAACAACAAGCCAAGCTGGTTTAAAGAGAATTTTAATTGAAACAGGACAATCTTTTTTTATGGGGATGGGCAGATTTGATGAAAGAGCAGAGGTGTTTAACGAAAGAAGTGCACTTGCTCAAAACAGAGATTTTCAAAGATTTAGAGATCTATCAATGCACGAAAGAATGGGTGGAGTAGAAGCAATCTTACCACTCTATGCAAAAACATGGCAAGAAGGCAACAAATTATTTAGCGATTATATTCTTGTTTGCGATAAACTTGATGAAAGCATTGCTTCTATGGCTGATGTCACAACAAACAAAAGAGCAATTATCACTTGTTTAGAAGCAAAGAAAACCTCTCATGCAATGACCGTAGCAAGAGATTTGGGAATAATGTGCATGGGTGTAAATGGAGACTTACATGAATTAGAGCCGGAGTTTTTTCATAAGGTAGAAACTGGAGACAGAGTTCGAATGAAAAGTGATGGAAGAAGAGCTGTTGCTTATATTGAGAAAAAAAGAGAATCAGATCCTTATGAAAAGTTAGTTTCTTGGAGCACTTAACTGCTCATTTTGCAGAGTTTAACTTTAACAATTTTTAAACTACAACTTTTTTGATGAAAAAATCTTATCGTCGACAAAGTCTCCATTTTACTCGTGAGAACCTTAACCTAAGGTTAATTATCTCGTGGGGGCGTGTGTCCTTAGGGTTAAAAAACACCACCTAAGCGATATTTTGTCGAGGAGGATTTATTTTACTCTTAATTCATGCATTGCAATCTTACCTTTTTGTAAACCTGTTATAGAATCAGCTATGAATGTAGTTTTAACATTATAACCTTGTTCTTGTCCTACTACTTCCGGATTATTCAAATCTCCTGCAAGACTAAAAGAGGGCATTACAATAATCCCACCATTCGTTAAATATTTAGGTGCTTCTTGCAAAAATCTTCTTATTAGTTCGGGTGGAGCGAGCATACTCGCAGAAATCGTATCTCCCTGTGGTGGAACTCCTGCAAAATAAGGTTGCATAAAAGTTATGCAATCTACCTTATCTTTTATTTTCTCAAATAAATCTCCTTGAACTACTTGAGCTATATCCTCTAATCTAAATTGAATAATATTTTCTTTTGTATTTTCTACTGCTTTGGGAGATATATCAGACATCACTACTTTTTTTGCTCCGTATCTTGACATTACTACGCCCATTAACCCTGTTCCAGAACCAATATCTATTGCATTCTTTCCATAGAATAAATAATTATGATAAAATAAGTATCCTGCATGGTGTCTTGCTGAAACAATTGTTGGGTTCCAAACTCCCCTTTTTACTTTAAACCCTTCTAAAGCATCTCCATAAGGAGTAATTTGAAAATCTGTTTGGAAATTCTCATGCTGGTGGCGTTCCCACTGCATTAGAACTTGTCTTCTTTGTGCTTCCGTAAGCATTCTTAGATTTTCTTCTTCAAGTGGCATGTTAATATTTCAGAATAAGGCTTCTGAGGTTCCATCCCCTCATAAAATCAATCAAATGCTCTTTTAAAAAACTATCTTTTTTAGATCGGTGCCCTGGAGTAGCGTATTTACTCATCTTATTAACCAAAATTCAGTATTTTTTAGCGACGATAAAAATACGCTCCTGGGGAGCACTAAGCCACTATACTCGTGGGGGCGTAACATCAAAAAGCAGATTTCGCACAATGTCAAAATTTTTAGCCCAATAAAAACTTCTTATTTATCTTCTTAAGATTAAATAGAATTATCTTTTGAAGACTTTGATAAAGCTTTATGTCTTCTCTACTTTTTGAACATTTAGTGTAACTCAAATATTCATCTAATAAGCCAAATGGAATATCCAAAATAGGAATATCTAAAGATTGCAGCAGATGAAAAGTTATTAGTCTTGTTGTTCTGCTGTTTCCATCTTCAAATGGATGAATATGCTGGAATTCATTATGGAAATAAACTGCAAATTTTAATATTTCTTCCAAAGGCACATTCTTTCTTTTAATAAACTCGTTATATCTATCAAAAAGATTATCTAATTCTTCTTTAATCTTTTCAGGAGGCGTAACTTTGAAATTTAGATTGCCTTTAATGTGCACAGGAATTGTTCTAATGCTTCCTGCAAGATAAATATGATGCCGCATGGCAATTCTATGATAATCTAAGACTGATTGTAAACTTAAGGGCTTTCGTTCATTTGTGTCTTTAAGCATCTGAAACATAGATTCCTGATAATTTTTCACTTCATCAACATCTGTTATCTTTAGATTTGCGGGAATCAGGTGCTCTTTTAAGATTTTAATCGTATCTGGAAAAGTTATCGGATTTCCCTCTAAAGAAAGACTATGGTAAATAAAAGATATTTCAAACTCACTTACTATTTTTTGATATTTTGCTTCATTTTTCTTTTTTAGTTTTCTAAAAGTTTCTAGTTCTTTCTTTATTTCTATAATATAATTCTTTGAGCTTTCAGCAATAACTGAATGCTTATATCCAAAATAAATCAGTAAATTATTTAGTAAAACATTATAGAATATCTTAGCTCTTAGGGGTTTTTCTGAGATAATAAGAATCATCCCATATTTATCCAAAATATCAACATATTTTTTTACTGTTCTTGAATTGAGCTTTATATTTTTAGAACTAATTTCTTCTCTTTGTAAAGATAAACTAATAAACTGTGCAAAGTTTTTATCTAAAATAAGGTTATAATTTATTCCATTCTTAATGCAATACATGATTAAACTGTATAATAATTCAGATTTCTTTGAAATTTCTGCTTGGAATCCATTTTTCTTTTTTATCAATAACTTTTCATTAGCCAGCACTCTTAAGTATCTGTGGATTATGTGATATTCTCTTTCATCCTTATTTAATCTTTTAACTACTTCTACAGGTTTAAGCAATGCTCTGTTTTTGTAAACTATCTCAAAAACATCATATTTTGTAGCCACAATATATCTACTGCTCTGAGGTTTATAAATATTACTATTTTGTAGTTTTTATTACAAATTTTGTAATATTTGATACATAATAAATATATACTCAAAATAAATCAATCTATTTTGTATCATTTTATAACTATTTAGTAAGTTTTAATACAATATAACCTTAATTATTTATTTTATAAGTCTTTATGGAGCTAAGAAGCACATTTTTGCAGAGTTTAATTATCTCGTGGGGGCGTTAAAACTCTAATTATATAAACACAAATATCCTAAATTAATAATGAATCTGAAAAAGAAATTAAAAGATTTAAAGAAATATTATGATAATAATTTTTGGGTTACAATTGTTATAGTAATTATGATTATTTTACTGCTGGGATTAATTGAATATTCTGCAGGAAGACTAATAATTTGCAAATGTGGTTATGTTTCTTTATGGTATAATAACGCAAATGGCTCTGGAAACTCACAGCACCTTTTTGATTGGTACAGTTTAAGCCATATTATTCATGGAATAATATTTTTTCTAATATTGTCTCTGCTCTTCAAGAAAATGTCATTAAGAACAAAATTAATAATAGCGATGATAATAGAATGCTTCTGGGAAGGTCTGGAAAATTCCCCTATAATTATTAATAGATACAGAACAGCAACTTTTTCTCTAGATTACATTGGAGATAGCATCATAAATTCTATCTTTGATGTGATTTCTATGATTGTTGGATTTATATTAGCATTCAAACTAAAAAAATGGCATATAATCGCTCTCGTAATTTTCATGGAACTATTCACATTATATATGATAAGAGACAATCTAACACTAAATATTATTAATCTGATTTATCCAATTGAATTAATAAAAAACTGGCAATCCGCAGCCGCCCCTTTAAAAGAAGTAATAAACATAACAATTTTTAATCAAAAAGTTTTTTCGTTTCACCATGCCCTAAGGGAATGGTTTATGTGAAACTTTTGGATGCTCAAGATTGCATTCTGCATCAGCAATCTTGACATAAATTTATTAAATAAGAATTTAAATCTTCTATATAGCCATCGCGAGGGCGTTAACAATTAATTCTATAATTATATAAACGAGAAAAACCTATTTTTATTATGCCCAGAAAAATAAATTTAATCAAATACACAGCCATAATCGGAGATATTGCCTATATCATCTTTCTCCTATACAACGGAATAGATGAGGGATTTAAAGACATTGGAACTGTCCGGTCGATCGCTCCAATAGGTATGATATTATTACTTATCCTGAATATTTTTCTCTTATCAAACATCAAAAAGAGAAATAGATAAACTATTCACTCTCATCCCTAACACCCTTCTCCGTAACATAAAATGAAGTTTCATTATCAGGCAAATTCGGACTATCAATCATTTTAGCAACTCTTGAACCCTGCTTCCCTCTCCTTAAATAAATTCTATACTTCGCAGCATGCCCCACAATATGTCCCCCAACATGCGTCGTTGGATCCCCAAACATCATAGCAGGATTTGCCATTACCTGATTTGTAACATAAACTGCAAGCCCATGCTGCTCCGCCAATCTAGTCAACTGATGTAAGTATTTATTCAGCTTCTGTTGCCTATCAGCCAACTGCCCTCTCCCTGCAAACTCTGCTCTAAAATGCGCAGTCAAAGAATCAACAACAAGAAGCTTTATCGGCTCCCCATCTTTTATCATCTCGCTTACTTTATCAATCAACAAAATCTGATGGTCTGCATTAAATGCTCTAGCAACTAAAATATTTTTCAAAACCTTTTCAGGATTCGCCCCAATACCTTCGGCAATCTGTCTTATTCTTGATGGAACAAATGTCCCCTCTGTATCAATAAAAACACACTTCCCATCCAGCCCTCCTTTCTCTTTTGGCATCTGCACATTCACAGCAAGAGAAAAAGCAAGCTGGCTTTTACCGCATCCGAAAGCTCCAAAAACTTCAGTCATAGCAGCTGCCTCAATTCCTCTCCCCCCCAATAAATTATTCAAACTCTCGCTTCCGGTAGTAATATATCCAACACTCTCCTTCCTCTTCGCAAATTCAACCCCATCAATAAATCCAAGCTTCATCATATTTCTTGCCGCCTGTATCGCCTTTCGAGCAACCGCCTCCCCAATTCCAGCCATATCAGAAAGCGCTGGCGGAGACATCACAGCAAGCCCCATTAAATCATAAACACCCGCAGCTTCAAGTTTAGCAGCAATACCAGGACCAATTCCAGGAACATCGGTTATTTTCGCATCTTCCCCTTCCTTCAATTCTACCTCTTCCTCTTTATCCTCTTTCACCATATGACCTCATAAAACTCTCAATATATAAACTTTCTATCTCTACAGAATACACATCTATAAAACAAATCAATCATAAACATTCTTTCTATGTCCAATTCTAACAACAATTATCTTATTCATAGAAATAATAACATCAACTATCGCTCTATAATCTCCAACTCTTAGCCTCCATAATTTCTCTCCCTGTAATCTCTTCAAAAATCTAAAAGGATTTTCTCTTATAGAATATATTTTATTCAATATCAATTCAGCATCTTTTTTATCAAGTTTTTTTAAAAAATCCTCTACATTCTTTTCAATTTGAATAGAATACATTTTATCTAAGGGTAATGCCTAATTCTCTGGCTACCTGCTCAATAGGCTTTACTTTTCCTCTTTTAACATTTTCAAGAGCAATTTTAATATCCTCAATCTCTTCCTCACCCAAACTCTCTTCTTCACTATTATCAATAAGATTATTTATTACCTCATCATAAGATTGTCTCTCAGAATTTTTAAGAGATTTCAGTCTTCCAAGAGTTTCAGAGTTTATTTGTATTGTTGTCTTCTCCACATTATACAGTAACTATAACTCCTATATAAGCCTTTCGTATAGATTTATACTTAAATAACTCCTCTCAATCAATAACTTTAAAACTTCAATCTCGTAAGAGTTGAACGGGTTAAAGATTGCATAGCAATCTTTAAATTTGTCCCCTCATTAACATAAAAATGTTAATGCGCACCCATTTAGCAATCGGAGCCTGCATGGCTTTCATCCTATTGCCCCACATAAATGAAAAATTCCTTTTCATTCCAATAATATTAGTTGCATCAATTCTCCCAGACCTAGATTCAGGATTCTCAAACATAGGAAAGAATTTCATATTCAAACCAGTCCAAATGGTTTCGGTTCATCGTGGAATGTTTCACAGTCTCACAATATGCGCCATAGCGGCAATCTTCCTCTCATTTGCCCTCCCATCAACTGCCTTCCCATTTTTCCTTGGCTATTCCTTCCATTTATTAGCTGACAGCTTTACTCCTAACGGAATAAAACCCTTCTGGCCTCTAAAAACAAAAGTAGAAGGAAAAATTACAACCGGCGGAAGAATTGAAGACGCAATATTAATCGTTCTCTTAGTCATAGACGGAATTTTATTAATTAGCTTATTTATGTAAATAGCCAAAATTATATTATAAAAATAAAACCTTATTATTAATAAATCAATCCAGTTATACTCTACTTAAGTTATTTTATCATAAAAGTCTAATAGCTAATAAATAACAATACTCTGGTTTATACATTAATAATCTCTCTCAACAAATAATATCAGCAATTACCCTGCCTTCTTCTCAAGCTCCTTAATCAACTCATCCATTTTAATCTTCTCAATCCCCTCAACATTAAACTCAATTGTATTATACAACGCATTGCTTCTCAAATTTCCTGAAAATACCAATTCCTCTCCTAAGATATCTACCTTCTTCAAAGCAAATTTCTCAAGAGAAAATATCTCCTCCTCTGAAAGTCCAAGCTTCCCTATATGATCTCCAAAAAGAACAGCACGAATACTCTCGCTCCCATCATCCAAAACTAAATTCAATAAAGCTCTCTTCTTCCCTTCTACCTCTCCATGCGAAACACACTTCCCATCCGTAACTCTCTTCCCGCATTGTGGACACGCCTCAAAATATCTAGGATCAAAAACCTGCACAATCACTGCCCGAGTTTTTATACTCTCCCCTGCCTTTGCCTCCCCCAATTTCTTCTCCCCAAAAAATCTTTCAACAATTACATTTTCTATTTTCTCCTTGCTTAATTTAATATCGGAAAAAGAAGACAAATGAACTTCCCCATTATTTCTAACATTCCCGTTTGAAATTTCAATAAAATCTCCTTTGTTTATTTTATTATTCTCAACCAAAGCAATATGATTAACATCCCACAAAACAATTCTTGCATTCCCGCTTTCATCAGCAACCATTAAATTTGCAACTTTTCCCTCTCTCCCGTTTTTGTTAAATTCCCTTACAGGATAAACTTCAATAACCTTTCCCACAACATTTGCCCTTTTCATTCCTAGTAAAAGCTGATTCAATTTCATTTTCTCTTGGTCAAAATTAATTCCCAATTCGGCAGCTACAATCTGCGCTGCCCCCTCTTTTGAAACTAATCCAGAAAGCTTAGCCCTTTTCGCTTCAACTCTCCTCTCAATCTCCTTTTTTTCCAGCCCTGATGAACTTGCGATTCTTTCCACAAGCTGTTCATAATTATCCATCAACATGTTAAAATAACTCCATTTAAAAGTATTTTCGTTGTTAAGCACTCTAATCAATTACATATTAAAGAAAAAATTATAATAATAAATAATAAATTAATCATATTAAGATAATTACTCCTAAATTTCAATTAATAATAAATGACTATTTTTCAGCATTGCCGTCTGCCAAAACAAACACATTTATATATACAATTTAATTATCTAATGTATTAAAAAAGGAGAGATAAAATCAGATTTATCTATATGAAAGGAGGTAGAAAAAAATGGCAAGTACGCAAAAAACTTATGCATTAATTCTTGGAATAGTGTTGTTGTTAGTAGGTATCTTAGGATTCTTTAGTAATCCTATTGTAGGAATGGATGGATACTTTACAACAAACATGTACCAGAACATACTTCATGTCGTTGTTGGTCTTATAGGAATCTATTGTGGAACAAAAACAATGGGTAAGGGATTCAACATGTGGACAGGATGGATTGCTTTGATCGTTGGAATACTTGGTTTCGTACCGGTAGCAAGCGACCAGTTGGCTTCCCTATTGAATATAAACTCTGCAATATCAATATTGCACGTAGTAATAGGAATAGTCTCATTAGCAGTCTATTATATGGCTGAGAAGATGTAAGTAATCGCAATTTATTTTTTTATTTTTTATTGATTGACAGGGTTTATATACCCTAATTCTTAAAAACACTAATGGGAGTAGTAGCGATAATTGTAAAAATAATGCCTGATTCGCCAGAGGCAGATTTAGAGGAAATTAAATCTCATACTAGTAAAATTCTTGAAGGAAAGGGAGCAATGAACCTCTCATTTGAAATAGTCCCAATCGCATTCGGCTTAAACGCAGTAAAAGCGAAATTCGCCTGGCCCGAAGCGCAGGACACAGAAATAATTGAAACCTCCCTATCAAAAATCAAGCATGTTTCTTCGGCGCAAATAGAGGATTATAGAAGAGCATTCGGATAAATAATCATCACTTAATTTTGATAACATAATTTTAAATATCTAATTTAATTAAAGTACTAACGAAAAAAGATGAAATTTATCCAGTTGAATTAATGGGAGATTCTTGGCTTGCACTTGCATGTGCAACAGAAATTGATAGATTGGGACAGGGCTTGCCAATAGATGATAGAAGAGTAATTCCATATTTCTCAAATATACTTCTTAATAGTGCGCAGGAGCTAAGAGGCAAAGTTCCAACAGAGCCTCCTTTAAGAGCATTTAACATATCACAAATAATGCCGGAATATAATTTATTCAAAACTGCACAGTTAGCCTACGATTTAAAGATTACAACAGGTACTACCGTTGCAGAAGCTTACTCTCTTGCAGCCGAAAGATTAGAACAAACTGCAATAACAATAAGAAATTATAGAAAACTTTCTCCAGAGCAATTATCTTCATCAAGATCTCAACTGTCTAAACTTTTCAAATCTCTTCTTAGAATGGAAGAAACTGGTCGCGTATGCTGCGCAGCATAATCTATAAATAACCATTTCTCCCTTTACTAAAATGTCCCTCACACAAGAAGAAATCCACGACCTAAAAGAACAATTAAAATCTCAAATCTCCCATTTATCCCCAGATAAAAAAGCCGAGGCCCTCAAACAGATAGAAGAAATGTCTGTTGAAGCTCTAGAGGCCCTCATAGACCAGCAGAAACAACAATCCTCCTTCCCAGTTTACAGAAAAATAATAGAAGGAGAAATTCCTTCAACTAAAATAGAAGAAAATAACGAGGCAATAGCAGTCTTAGACAACAAACCAATTTCTAAAGGACACACAATAATAATTCCCAAAGAGCAGGTAAAATCTCCAAAAGAAATCCCTCAGGAAGCTTTCAAATTAGCAGAATCACTTTCAAAAAAAATAACTGAAAATCTCAAAGCCCAGTCAGTAAGAGCAGAAACAGAAATAAAATTCGGAGAGGCAATAATAAACTTAATTCCAATTTATGATAAACAATTAACAATCTCTTCCCAAAGAACAGAAGCCTCTCCAGAAGAACTCCAGAAGATTAAACAGGAGCTAGAAACAATAAAGATAGAAAAGAAAGTAGAACATATTAAAATAGAAAAGAAAAAGGAAAATAGAACTCACGCGATAAAAATGAATAGGCGTATACCCTAAAATCATATAAATAGCTTAAATTATATTAGCAGAAAATCAGCAACTAATAATAAAATCAATCACATAAACAATAGCTCTGGTTTATATCATTAACTATCCCTCCTAATAAATTATAAGGTATTTATCAAAAATATAAATTATATAACAAACCCCATAAATTAAACTTCATTGCAATAATCATAACCAATAAAGCTCCCAAAAAAGCAGGCGTAAAAGGAACTCCATCTTTTATCAAAATCTTCTTTCGTGCCTTCCTTAAAAACCTTATCTCTTCCCAAGACAATCCATGAACACTCCTCCTTATCCATCTGCCCTTGACCTTAACATCCTCCTCCAGCCACTCACCCTCACTAAGCTCTTCTGCCCTCTTCAAAACAATCATGCACTTATCGAGCGCTTTCAAATAAACATATAAAAGTCCTAAGACGGCAAAGAAAACAAAAAATATAATATTATAAAAATAATCAAAAATAAATAACCCAATAACTCCAAATAATATAGTTATAATAACTAATATCTTGCTATCTTTCATTCTTTTCACAAACTCCTTACCAAATTTCTTCCTATTACCATTAACAATCTTCACACTATAAGCCAAACTCCATACAGCGCCCATCAAAAACAAAACAAACAAAAATCCAAGGGACAAATAAATCAAGCTCCAATAGCTAGTATAAGGAAGTATCGTTCCAAACCCCATTAATAATTTAGCATCCCCGCCTGCAAACACCCGCGAATAGTAAAGCGCATGAGCTAAACAAAACATAACCGCAAATCCAAGCACTCCTAATAAAAAGAATCTCATCTCCCCATTAATAACAGAATAAAAAGCCCTATAAGCCAATCCTATTCCCACAAAAGAAAAATTAAGCCAGTTGCTTACCTCTCTAGTCTTCATATCCTGCACAACAGAGAACAAAGTCCATAATAAAGCAATCCCAAATAAAAAGTAATACTCAATCATAAAACAAAAAAGCAAACAACATTTATTAATCTTCTTACCATAATGTAAAATATAAACATGATATGCCCAAAATGCAGTTCAAAATTAAACAAAGTAATGGTAAGCATAGAGGATGCTAAAACAAAAGCACTCAGTTACCAATGCCCAAATTGTGATTATATTGCTTTTGAACCAAAATCTTCCATAAAGATTATAACAGAAATAAATCGGCAGCCATAAAAACAATCCAATTATCATATACCAGTTAACAAGTGAGCATTTCCCATCTCTAAGTCTCGCGATGCCTATGCGTAATGGCTAGCGAACCAACAGATAATATCATCTACCTAATTTGTCTCTCTTCTCACTAAAATTCATAGCTCTATGCCCTCCGCCTTTCCTATACGGATGCTTCTTCCTATCTCTCCTCTTATCCTTTCCCTTCCTTCTGCTCTCTCCATTTCCATAATCCATATCTAGAATAAATCTTGTAACTTTAAAAATTTAATTGAAAAACAAACTTACTTAGCGGCTGATTTGGCAACTACACAGCACCTTGAAATAACAGTACCCATTACAGGCGTCTTGGTAAATCCAGTAATATCTGCTTCCCCACTTCCACATGAAGGCTTAATAGCCAAAACATATCCATTTCCCGCTGAAGTATTAGCAGTACAATCAGTACCCTCAACTAAATTCATTATCGTTGCGCAAGTCTTTCCATTAATTAAAGTCTTCCCGAAATCGGCACCCTTTATCTTTCCAGAAGCACAGAACGAATCTAAACTATTCCCCTTCTCTGCATCAGTTCCACAAACAACACTTATCTGACTCTTAACTTCTGCCTTCATTCCCGCTTGAACTCTCGGATCCTCGCAATTAACATACTGCTTTACTCCATCAATCTCTGCCTCTTTATATGTATTGCAATAATCAGCAATCAAATTATTCTGTCCCGCAATCTCGCACGAAGTAGCAACCGCCTGCAAATCCTGCCCTGGAAGTATGCTTACCTTGTTAAATATAAAACTAAAAGCTCCCGTGAACCCCAATATAATAACTACAATTACAACAACTCCAAGAATTATCAAAAGAAGCGTTGTCAAAGATACTCCTTCCTGTCCCTTTCTACTCATCCTCTCTTTTAGCATATCCAACTTAATTAATAATTATTTATAAACCTTTAGTTCTGAAAGAACTTAATAAGTTAAAGATATCCAATCTTTAAACCTTTTTGATAAACTAATAATAGACCTTATTATTACCAAAACAATAAAGTTAAATCAAAACAAACTTCTCATGCTCCTACATTAACAACTTTCAACTAATAATATCAGCATTAATCCAATTTCTTCCCCTCACTATCATATCTCTCTTCAATGTCGAGATGCTTTAGAATATATGGCATCTTGAGCATGCTCAAGATTTATAAAATCTCAACACATCAAACTTCCTCACAACCTCACTCTCTCCCCTCTTTGAAACAACAAAAATATCTTTTATCTCTATCTTATATTCCTCTCCCTCTTTAACAAAAATAAAACCCCCAGATCTTATTTTCCCAAAGAAATTCCCTGCTCCATAATACTTAACATCACCCATGTTAGCAATCCCCATAAATCTCTCCTTTAATCCCAAAGAGCATATTTCACTTCCATAAATATTAACATCGCAATTAATAGAATTTTCAGCAAACCTCTGTATATTCTCAATAACATACTGCTCTGCAAAATTAACCTCTCCCATTAAATTGCTGTTCTCTTTTGAATATTCTCCAAAATTGCTGTCAAAATTATAAAAACCAATAAGTGCAGCAATAATCAAAGCTAGAGCTACTAAGAAAATCAATATTAGTTGTATCTGTCCTCTTCTGTTATTCATTTTAGGCACTCTCCATAATAACTTCTTATTTCAGTTTCCTCTCCATCTATATTAATACTAATTTTATTTAAGACAGGAGAATATTTTTCAGGAATATAAATAGAAGGTATATATCTCCCTCCGGCGGAATTTCCTGCACTTCCCGTAGAAAGAAAAGATACTGCCTTTCCATCAAAAATCCTATAAGCCATGGCATTCCCAACCCTGCCGCCTGAATCAAGAATAACGCACGTATTATCACTAGCCAAAGATTTAACACCATTTTCAATTTCCTCCCTCTCTATATTTCCTCTTGAATATTCCAAAAAAGCATCAAAAACAGTCATCTGCCTTGTCCCGCCATCATATTTTACACTAACCTCTTTAAGCAGTAAATCCTCTCTCCCTACAGTACCAAAAGATTCAGGATAGCCTACTTTATTTCCAAAGAAAATAGCTGTAATTGCAAGAAAAATAACAACTAAAAGAAAAACCAAAATCATTACAGGAAATGTAGTTATTATATTCCCTATCTGCCCTCTCCGTCCTATCCGCCCTTTTTTATTAAGCATTCCTTACAACCTCCTGATTACTCCCTGTAACTATGAAAAATTTTTCTGAATTTTTTTCAATCTCTGAAATATCGCACTTAGGAAATAATTTATTCTCCTTAGCTCCCTCAAATAAGCATGAATCAAAATTACTTCCTAAAGAAATTTTAAAACTAGTGCTCTCCACACAATCCTCAGTATTGCAAATCTTTATCATGTATTTATTATCCAAAAGTGCTTTTTTATTCAAACCGCAGGCATCATAAAAAACATTTTCGTTAAAGAATCCTTCTTTTATTTCATTATGTAAAATGCAATCCCTTATCTTATAGTTCAAAACAGAAGAATCTGATTCCTTAAAATCATAATTCTCGCCATAAACAATCAAAACACCCAAGACAATTCCTAAAGCTAACATAAACAATATAAATAAATAAGAAAATGCCATAATCTGATGTCCGACCGCTCCCCTCTTATCCATTTTTCACCTCTTTTTGTTTCTCAATAACTTTAAACTCGAGTAAATTCCCTCCACTTTCACTTGCGCCTAAATCAATCTTGTAATCAATTATATCAACATTATTATAATAAGAATAACAAGTCTTTCTTCCTCCTCTGTTAAGAGAAATACAAACCTTGCTGTTTACATTATCAAATTCAAAAAGATGATTAAAACTATCAACCTTGCTCTTCTTAGCAACTATTGTAGCTTTCTGTACATCTAATTTTATCTCATCCCCTGGTTTAGCCAAATTAACAGTTTTAGCAATCTCCTTCGCATAAAAATCCTCCCACACGCCTGCCCCATTAGTCTGTTGCTGTAAAAAAACAAACATCCCCATAAAAAACAATACTAAAACAATTAAATAAATAGCATTATCCCAGATTATATCTCCAAACTGTCCTATTTTATCCATTGCTAAACTATTTTAACAGACCCTCCTCCCTCATATTTTGCCAGGCACATATGGCTTCTTTCATCTATTGCTGGAGACCTTCCTCCCCCAGGTACTGACACACTTAAAAATTTAAATAATTTTATCACACTTTCAGCTTCTTCAGTCCTCATTTGATAATTATTCAAAATATTTATTTCCCCATTATTAACCGTTATCTTAAAATTCCTCAAATTCTGCCCAACTCTTATAATATTGCAATTGAACCCTCCTATAGGTCCATCAAAGACTGTATCAAACCCTACATTAACACCCGCAAATTTTCCCAGACTAATACCATATCTTGGTATAAACACATCCCCATTTTCTCCTGCGACATTAAATGTTATAAGTTCGCTTGTATAAACTTTTTTGTTGCTTACTTTCTGGCACACACTCTGTGTCTGACACGCATCCTTAAATTTTCCAGTCCCATCCCACTTGCAAATACAAACACAACTATCAAAAAAGCACTTGTCAGGCCTATTATCATCAGATTTTCCCCATGCACTCAAATACCAATTATTCCCTCCATTAAATCCCTGAATAGTCAATTCACTTTGTTCCCCATCCTTCAGAGAACTTATTTTATCATTAATTCTATCAAGAACCTTCTGTGCATTCTCCATCTCATCATTTTTGCTAACCTGATATAATCTATATCCTGCATAAATCAAAAGTAAAATTCCAATAACCGCAATAATAATAGAAAGCAATTCATTTATATTCATATCTCCATTTTTATTCCTCATGGAGCTCCCTCAATTGTTCCACAAAGTTTGTTAACAGCATCTATATTATTATAATCAACTGCACTAACTATAGAGCATCCATGTCTCGCATCTTTAGCCGTACTCGTAAAGCCCCCGCAATATCCCGCAGATATCTGCTGATTATGATAAGTCTCAACAGCCGATAATCCTCCAACTCCTAAAGCAATTCCAATCTTAGTTAAAAATAAAGGAAAGTTTGTAAATATTCCAGTTACACTATTAGCTCCAGCCCTCACTAAACTTCCTCCACTGCTAAGAACAGCTGAACCTCCAAAAATAAAAGCCCCACTTCTCAAAGCAGTATTTTCAAAAGCCTTTAATGGATCCTCTTCAGTCAATATCTGCATAAACACAATTCCTATCTCTCTGCTCCCTTTGCTCTTCCCAGAAGAAATTTCTTCCTTAAACTTAGCAGGATAAGAATTAACTCCTCTGTCGCTCATTGCCTGTAAATATGTTGCACCACTTCCATCGGGAACTTTCTCACTAGCCATGTATTCATTAACATCAAGTTTTCCAGAAATCTCATCCAAATTTTTCTTATTAATATCATCATCAAAAGCAATCCTTGAACATATAACACAGCTCGTCGCAGCAGTCCCATCAAAACCAAATTCCTTAAAAATTTGTCCTCCAACATTACTAAGAGGTTTATCAACCCCGCTGAACAAATCCAGCTTTCCCTGCCCCATCATATTCCAGCACTCATACATCGCATTCGCAGTCGCCTCCTCTATAACTTTAGCACTTTCGCCAGCATCACTCTTAAGTTTTACACTTTCAACATTCTCCTCTCCGCTAAACTTCTCACATTTTCCCCCAACAACGCTATCTGTAATACATATTTTTTTAGTAGTGCATTTCAAAGGAACAAGCTGATTAAAATTAGAAGGTAAAGTTGCCCTCGTCAAAACACTAAGCTTGCAGGTTTCTTCAGCAGAATAACTATTAAAATCCAAACTTGTCAATAAAATAAGAACAATCACAAATCCAACAATAGCAAGAACCAGCCCAATAATTTGCGCAGAGCTTAGCTCTCCTCTTTTTTCCATTTTATTACTAAATTATCTGCATTTATAACTATTACTCTATCATTACCAATTCACCCAGTCAAACTCTTTATTAAAAAATAAACTCCGAATGCAATTATTATAAAAAACACAACCCATAATATTATTTGTGCAATTCCCCCTCCAACTATCTCTCCCCTATCGCCCACTGTTCTTGCACCTCTCCATTTGTGAAACTGGTTTGCTCAAATCAATATAAAATTTGCTTCCCTTTTTAGTAGCACAGAACCAATCACTCTTCTGATTATCTCCTGCATCCTTATACTTGAAATTCAAAGGTTTTTCAAAAACCGAATCCCTCCAAGCTGAAGCTCCCACAATTATCTTCCTCGAGTCTTCACTATCGCTAACTTCTCTTAGTTCACTAACTGATTTAGCTTCTTCAGAATGATATGTTGGATTCTCCAAATCTGTATCTGTTCCCAAGTCTTCAACTATCCATTTGCTCCAAAATAATTTATTATCTAAATGCAAAATCATATTTCCATAATTAGTGCTCGTAGTCGCATCACCTTGTTTTACAATAGCTATTTCCACATCTCCTATCTGATGGAAATCATCTTTTGCCTGCACAATAGTCCATATTGAAGCATCAAAAAGAGGTAAAGAATTATACAAAATAGGAGGATATCCAAGATTCTCCTTTGATTTTGCCCCCAATTTTATTATCTTCCCCTCTCTCAAATCAATATTTCCAAAAAAATTACCTAAATCAGTACCTGCTTGCCCTCCATTAATTTTCATTCCTCCCAAAACAACCTCTTTATTCACTTCCAAATCTATCCATTCAGTTCCATCATAATACTGCACACTCCCGCTATCAAAATTATATCCTACAATCTGCACATCCTCCAAGTTTTTATCAGTCTGTCTAAAACTCGGTAAAAAACCAAGAAAGTCAGCTCTTCCTGAATAATGAAGATAAAACCCAAGTCCAACAATAGCTAAAACAATTACAGCTATCGAGAGCACAACAATCGGTTCAATTCCCTGTCCTTTTTTATATATCATTCTAAAACTTAAACCTCACCAAATTTTTTAAGAACTCCAAAGCTCCTCCTGCTTTCCCCTTCAAAATAAAATAAGCCCCTACAACCAAAATCAAAACTATAATTGCAATAATATACCAAATAGTTGTATCAAAAGCAATCGCATACCCTTTTTTTCTCATATGAATAAAAACCCTATATAATTATTAAACCTTTAGATTGTAAAAGCATTTACTTATTTTATAATTAACTACTCATGTGATTAATAAACACGAAATAATCATTAATATCTTAATCAACAATAACCTTATCACTGGTTTTTCACTAATAATTTTCCAATATCAATCAACAATATTGGCAAATATCAAAATTTATAACTCTATAATTCCTACTCTAAATTGATAAAAAGAAGTGAAAAATGAACACAAAAGAAATCCTTGATAAATACTCAAGAAAATTAGAATCTGAAATAGAAACAGATTCAGAAGAATCAGGTGAATACACTCGATTTAAAGAAGAAATTGGGCATCCTTTAACAAGCTATGAAAAATGGGCAAACTCTCTCGGTAGTCTTCTAAGCATAAAAGTTGCAGAGAAAGAAAGAATAAAAATTCAATCTCAACTAGAAGCAGCCCACGTTTCCGTCTCTCCCTCACAAGCCCTAACTCTCTCCCTAGTCTCAATGCTGGTTGTATTCTTCATCACCCTAGCATCCACCGTAGCAATTTATTTAGTTACTGGCTCAACTCCAATTCTTTTTGCATTTCTAGGTCTAATCGCTTCCATGTTTATTTTTTATTACGCTTACACAACTCCTGCAAGATTAGCAAACGCATGGAGATTAAAAGCATCATCAGAAATGGTTCCTGCAATTTTGTACATCGTCGTCTACATGAAGCACACCTCAAATTTAGAAAGAGCAATCGCATTCGCCTCCCAACATTTAGAAGGCCCCCTAGGATTAGACTTCAAAAAAATATTTTATGATGTTGAAGTAGGCAAATTCTCGACAATAAAACACTCTCTTGATTCCTACCTAGAAAACTGGAGAATATATGCTCCTGAATTTCTTGAATCCTTCCACTTAATAGAATCCTCCCTATTTGAGCCATCAGAGACAAGAAGAGTCATCATACTGGAAAAATCCCTTCAAGTAATTCTAGATGGAATATACGAAAAGATGTTAAAATATTCAAGAGAAATCCGTTCCCCTTTAACAAATATTTACATGCTTGGAATAATCCTACCAACTCTTGGTCTCGCCCTGCTTCCTCTTGCCTCAACTCTTCTTGGAGGTATAATCCAATGGTATCATGTATTAGTTATATTCAACATAATAATTCCATTCTTTGTATTCTACATGACCTCTTCTATATTACTCAAACGCCCTGGAGGATACGGAGAATCCTCAATTTTAGAGTTAAATCCTGAATATTATAAATATAAATCAAAATCTCCATATGCTCTCTCACTTCTAATAGCAATTCCTCTGATAATAATAGCCCTCATTCCTTTCATATTCCAAATTGCATATCTCAATCTCCCTCAAGATTTTACTCTCTCCCAAATAGGAATCCCTTTCCTCCCTGACCAAAAACTCTTTGACTTCAAAATAGTAGGAGGTAAAACAGTCGGTCCCTTCAGCCCCATATCTGCAATACTAAGTCTCTTCTTCCCTCTGGGTATAGCTCTCTTTTTCGCAATCGCATACAAAAAGAAAACTCGTGAATTAATTAAATCAAGAGATAATACAAAATTATTAGAACAGGAGTTTACAAACTCTCTATTCCAGTTAGGAAACAGACTAGGCGATGGCGTCCCAGCAGAAATTGCATTTGCAAAAGTCGCAGAATCAACTCAAGGACAGCAAACTCATGAATTCTTCTCTTTAGTAAATCAAAATATACAAGGCTCCGGTCTCTCCTTAGAATCTGCTCTATTTGATAAGCGTAGAGGAGCTTTAATTTTCTTCCCTTCCGCTTTAATAGCAACCTCAATGCGTATTTTAACAGAATCAGTAAAAAAGGGTTTAGAAGTCGCAGCCCGTTCTTTAATGTCAATTTCCGAATACATTAAAAACATAGACAAAATAAATCAAAGACTTCATGACTTACTCGCAGAAATAATTTCAGATATGCGTTCCAACATGACTTTCCTTGCCCCACTATTAGCAGGAATTGTCGTCGGTCTCTCAACAATGATTACAGTCATCCTAAATAAACTTCAATCTCTAGTCCAAGCAGGAGCACCAAATGAAATAGCAGGCCTTGGTTCCCTCGGAAGCATAGTAAACATCTTTGACATAACCCAAATGATTCCTCCATATTTCCTCCAAATATCAATTGGAATTTACATAATAGAAATAATCTTCATCCTCACCTCTGCCTTAGTAGTAGTAGAATCAGGCCCAGATAAACTAAAAGAAAAATATGAATTATCAAAGAACCTAAAACGAGGAATCTTCCTATATCTTGCAACAGCCTTAGTATCAATTCTCGCACTAACATTACTTTCAGCAATAGCATTAAGCAACCTATCATAAACTGTAATGAATAATTTATCTTGCTCCAATCCCGTATTTTATTAACAAATAGACAGCCAACATTATAGCTATGCCGGCAGAACTTCCATATTTCTTTTTATATAATGTATAAGCAAAACTGCCTATTAATACCAATATAATTATTATATCTAATATCGCCATTTTAACTCCCTACAGCTATTAAAGCTCCCCCTGTTCCAATTAATATCTGTCCTATTATAACATTTTGCACTCCTCCTATCCCCAAAAATAAGAATCCAAACATCCCACATGTCGCTCCAGCAATTCTAGCCCAGATTATCTCCCCTCTTTTATTCATATTGCTAAATAATTTTTAGCTATTTAATTTTACCTATTAGTAAAACCAATCTGATTACTTTATCAACTTAATTAATATTAATAATAGCTCTGGTTTATATATTAATTATTTCCATCAACAAATAACTTAAGATATTTACCTATAAATATTTAAACATAATTTTAATAACAATCCTGCTATCTTAATAGCTAAATGAACAACACAAAAGAAAATAATTTTATCCCAAAAAAATTCTTCTCATCTGGTTTCTCCCAAACTATCCTTGCCTTTTTCCTAAAAAGTAAAAGCAATATCAAATACAATAAAATAATCCTCCCTCTAAAAGACAATTCAAAGATAGTACTTTACACCCATATAAAAGACAAATCAAAACCAACAGCAATAATAGTTCACGGCTTAACTGGCTCTTCAAATTCTGTTTATGTAGAAAGAATGTCCTCCAAACTCATAAGCTATGGATTTAATGTAATAAAATTCAATTTAAGAAGCGCAGATGGAACAGAAAACCTGACTACAAAAATATACAACGCTGCCCAAAGCTATGACTTAAAAGAAGCTATTATTTACCTAAAGAAAATAAAACTAAAAAATTTCTTTATCCTGGGATTCTCCCTAGGAGGAAACGTCTGCCTCAAATTTGCAGAAGAAAATCCGCAATTAAAAAGTCAAATAAAAGCCGTAGCAGTCCTCTCTCCCCTCATAGACCTAAAAGAGTCTTCCAGTTTCATAGAAAAAAGCAAATTCTTCTCATACATTTTCCTCAAAAAACTAAAGAATCTAATAAAAATAAAAGCAAAATACTTTCCCAAACTATACAATTTAAGCAATATAAATAAGGTAAAAACCATCAGAGACTTCGATGAACTTTACCAAGCGCCAATATCAGGATACAAAAACGCAGACGATTATTACGAAAAAGCAAGTGTAATAAAAAAGCTGAACAACATAAAAATTCCAACTCTAATCATCCACTCCAAAGACGATCCAATAGTTCCCTATTCCTCATTAACCAAAGCAAAAATAAAAAACAAATACATTAAATTAATAACAACAAACAGAGGAGGCCATGTCGGCTTCATCGCCAACACAACAAAACAAGAAGATAAATTCTGGGCAGAAAACAGAATACTAGAATTCTTTAATTCAATTAAGAAAACCTTAATTATTCAAAATCAAAACATCTGACAGAAGAAAACATCAAGTTTTCTGCTCTTTCCAACTGCTGTTGTGATACTCGTCTTAAGCTTGTTGTAACAGCCTCACTTCCATCAAGAAAACTCAAAACCTCTGATAAATCCCTTAAATGATATTGCCTAGTTTCTTTTCCTCTCAAAGGCCAGATACCTTTACGATATGTCGCAATTACTCTTCCATCAGAAGTCAAATATGCTTCTTGTGGAAACTGCCTAATATAAATTCCTTTAACAGGCAATCTCAAAAGACCCTCTGCACGCATAAAGTCTTCAAATTGATCAACAGTTGATAAATACTGAGCAACTACCTTTTGAGAACTAGTTTCTCTATACACTCTGTTGTTTCTTTTAGAGCTTGCTGTTTCTTGAAAAAAATTTCCTATACCGCTTTCTACCATTTAAATAACATAAAATTCATATATTTAAATCTTTCCATTGTAACCACTAAAAAAAGACACTTCAACTTAAAAAATAGTAATATTTACACAATCTGGTTTTATCATTAATAATTTCTCAACAAATAATATGGGCTATTTTACTTTATTCAATGCTCAAAACCCCTTCCCCTTCTTCTCCATCCATTCCTTCCACTCATTAAAAACTCTATCGCTGTCAACCAATCCTTTGTCATCCCTTAAATCATCGCTGATTCTATGAAAAGCAGCATTAGCTAAAGAATTAAATTTTGCCTCAAGTAATTCGGGCTTTCCAATCTTATCAGAAAAATCAACTAACTCCTGCTTCATCCTCCCCCTAAGAATAATATTATCATAAACAGCATCCCAATTTCCAGCCCATCCTTTAACCCTTCCAGCAATTGATTTTATAACTTCAGAATCTCCATTTATCAATTCTTCCGTCGGCTCCAGCTCATCCTTCTCAACATTATATCTCAACAAATCAACAAACCCTCCTTCATTCAATGGGTCATCAGTCCACTGCTTTCTAACTTCTGTCAAACCCACAACCCTTTTTATGCTGTGCAGTCCATCCGCCGTTTTTACAGGATTCGCAACTAAAATTAAATCTGTGGCCTTGAAACTTGTTCTAGGAACTCCCAAATCATTTACAACTCTGTCAAACACTCCATAAGGTGAATCTCCATGTATAGTCCCTGCAACAACATTCGCCAAAGCTCCCACTCTCATCGCTTCATACAATGCCTTCGCCTCCTCACTCCTAACTTCTCCAACAATTAATGCAGAATCCCCCAGTCTCAAACTCGTCCTTATTCCCTCCGATGCCTCAATCTCCGTTGTCCCTTTTACCAAAGCACTGCGCACTTTCATTCCCAATATATCATATCCAATTTTCCTCAAAGCAGATATAGGTAATTCCTGCGTATCCTCAACAACAATCATTCTATATTTTGACATTACTTCAAGCATCAACGCCCCAAGAAGAGAAGTCTTTCCAGAACTCCTAGTCCCTGCAATTATTAATGTCCTGCCCCCATCAATAAAAAAACTCATTAATCCTGCAGTAAAAGAATTAATCATTTTATTTTTAATGAATAATGGTAAAGTCCACGGCTGATCCCTATGTCTTCTAAATGCAAATGCTAATCCCGATGGTGATAGCGGTTGCGTAATAGCTGCAACTCTCGCTCTCGCCTTATCAAAACTTAATTCAGTATCCAAAATAGGATTTGCCTCATCCAGCGGTCTCCCGCTCTGCAATCTCAATTTCGCAGCCCACGAGTCAGCATCCTCATAACTAGGAATTATATTTGTAATGCACTCGTCATATTTCTCATGTCTGACAAAAATATTATTCTGCCCTACAGGAGCATTCAAAACTATATCTTGTAACCTTTCATCAGCCAATAAAATCTCTATCAATCCAAAACCAATTGTATATCTAACTAAAATACGAGCAAGAGAATTCAACTCCCTATAATTCAATCCAATTCCCTTAGAAACAGAAAGTTCTGCAAGTAAGTCTCGAGCAACATTAAAAAACACCTGTCGAGTTCTCTCCGGATCAGTAAATTCTTCCGACTTCGGCCTATGTTCAACCAAAACATTCCTCGCTAAATTCAAAAGCAGATGATGCTCCTCCTTAACAGCATATTCAGGAGGCATAATATGATAAAAATACTTCTGATCACCTTCTCTCCTCATTATAGTTACTGCAATCTCGTCTCCCTCTTTATCCACAACATACTGATCAACTAACTCCGCTTCCTCAGGAAAAGCAGAAACCAATCTCGTAAAAGTAAAATTAGGAAAAACATCAGCCCTAAAAATTTTCTTATATATCTGTCTGTCTCCGGCACTATATTCAAAAAGCTCTCCCAAAACACTTCTCATTAATTTCGTTTCCTCCAAAAGCCCCTTGAACTTCTCCAAAAATCTAAGATAATTTACCAATGCCCCCTTATTTGTCACCTGCCCGCTCTCCCTCTGCTCCTGCATCTCCTTAACTCTCTTCCTCAACTGATAATAACATCCAACAGGATCCTGTATAAGCAAAGTCAAAAGATAGCTCAAATCACTATGTATCTCCGGCGCCCCCCCAAACAAGCTCAACTTCTCATTGCTTAAAATCGCCTCTTCTTTTATCAAATAATTATATATCCTCGCAATCTCTGTCAGCAAAAGTACCTGCTCCCCAGAATAATTATAATTTCTCTGCTGTACAAAAATAACTCTCCCCGCTTCAGGATTATCCGCAAGCATCCCGATTGTCCTTGACATAACAAAAGCATTATCTGCAATAGAAGGCACAAAAGGCGCATTCATATAATTAACATAAACAACACTCTCCCCTTTCACCCTTTCAATCTGAAAATCATACAATTTTTTATCGTTTCCGAATATCATCTTCTTCCCTCTTTCACCTTTCCAACAATATATTCATCCAGTTATATAAATTTCTCTTTTGCTTAATCCCTATCATCAATAACAACAATTAAAAGCATTCTCTTATTATAATTATAATGGGATGGAAAGATTGGCCATATTGGCTAAGAGGGGGAATAATTATTTCTTCTGCAGTTTTCACTTTGTTTATCTTATCTATCTTGCCTTTTTATTGTTTGGGTATTGGGCTTTGTATTGGTATTTTTTCTTCTATATCTTCTTTTATTCTACTTAGTTTTATTTTAGGTCTTTTTCCGAATTATGGAAATTTTTTAATTAGTGGGATATATTTAATAATATTTTATTTTTTAATGGGTGCGATTATAGGTGGACTTTTTGGTATTTTCAAAAATAAAGTTTCTGAAGAATATAGAAAATTAATTTATAAATCAATGGTTATCAGTTTAATTATCGGCTTCATATTAAATTTTATTTTAGTTATTTCAGGGGAAGCTATAGGAGGACTTCTTAAATGGATATTACTTGTACTTTTATCTTTTAGCGGAGATTTTTTAATTGGAGGAGAGATAGCCATAGCACTATTTCCTGTTATTAATCCATACTTTATTCCATTTATTCCACTTTCAATAACTACTTATTTAATTTTAGGAGCTATTATAGGATTAATATATGGAAAAATAAAAAACAGAAATAGCCCTATTCAACAAAACCAGTATCCCAATTATCCAATAATAACTAAAAACCTAATTTAATAATCCCCTAAAGATAATTAACAATTATCTTTATTAACCCATTCTCCCTTTATATTCAAAGGTGATAAAAATGGTAGGTGAAGATTATTCAGGACAGCAATATTTCTTCGACATGGCTACTCGTCTAAGAGATATAGAAGAAAAGCAATCGCTTCTCAAAGACAGAATTCTCTTAATTGGAGAAACACTAATCAGAGAAAAAGAAAAAAACTTCTCCGAAATACAGGAATTTAAAAAATCACTTCTCATCTTAAAAGAAGAAAATGTGAGAATGCGTGATTTCATCCAGAAAATAGCAGAGCATCTTTCATCAACAGCAAAAAAAGCAGACTTTGAAATACTCCAAAGACAACTGGACATTATGAGAAAATAAAAATGGGAACATTAGAAGAAATAAAAAGAATGAAAGATAACAATATGTCAGAAGAAGACATAGTCGAATCTCTGCAGGAAAAAGGAGTCCCAAAGCAGGAAATATATAATGCTCTCTCCCAATCACAAATAAAGCAGGCCGTTTCCTCTCCAATAAGCCAATACGACACAGTTGGCGGCTCACCAAATCAATATCCCGCTCCTTATGCAACTGAAGAAATGTCCGAAATGCGCCCTTCTCTTCTTGCAACTCAAGAGCAGGAAGCAACATCCCAAGAGCAGGAATACATCCAAGCTCCAGAACCAGCATTCACCATGCCTCAATCACAATATTCCCAAGACTACTCTCAAGGATACCGGCAGGATTATTCTGGCTATCAGCAGCAGTCAGTCAGCCCTGACACAATCACAGAAATAGCAGAACAGGCTTTAGCAGAAGGAATCTCTCCTCTCAAAGACCAGGTAAATAAACTCATAGATTCAAGAAACACCCTCTCAATAAAATTAGAAACCCTTTCATCAAGAATGGAAAGAATAGAAAAAATAATTGACCGCCTCCAGCTCTCCGTTCTCCAAAAAGTCGGAGAATACGTAAATAATGTCGATGAAATAAAGCGTGAATTAATAGAAACTCAAAAAACCTTCAAGTCCATGCATCACGGACATCAAAAATAATTAGCCAATTTTATTATTTATTAAAAACAATTATTAATAAAAATCAATCTTTGTATATTGCTTAGATTTACCCTCTCTACATCATTAACATATAACCTCTAATCATAACAATGCTCTGGTTTTATTATTAACATCTTCCCAAAAAATAACCTCGGCTATTTATTCTATTTCCTCGTCAGCACCCAGGCCGCAGCAGCCGAGGCGATTATCAATAAAACAGCCCCGAACACGCGCGGAGAATAAAGCCAGTCAAAAAAGAAAATATAATTGCTGTCCGCCCCATTCCCATAATTTGATCCTGGAACATACTTGAAAACAGAATCAGAAAAAACAACAAAAGCCGAAACAATAATAATAATTCCCATGACAACTACAGCAATAACTCCAATCGGCGTCTTAAGAAAACTTATATCCTTACCCACAAATCCCACAATAGCAAGAAGCATAAACAACCCAATTAAAAGAACCGCGAACCACGGAACAATCGTCTGAACAAGTTGCCTCGTCCCAGAAACAGAAACAAAAAGAACAGCGACAACAAGACCAGCAAAAATTTCAAGCCATATATTTCCCCCAAGAATCTTAGTAACTCTCAAAATAACCGCTACAACTATAAAAACAAATAAAAAAGCGAGAACGGGTGCAAGTAAAGCTATTCCTGAAATATCAACTGCCATATTCACTCAAATAACGCCTTCAATTTATCAACTGGATTCTTAGAAGGACTAGAACTACTAGCAGTCACAATAGCAA
>Ga0209515_10002608_pt1 | contig 27378 bp, 26 predicted proteins | sample Subgroupgradi54m_FD_187454 | JGI IMG/M metagenome (GOLD analysis project Ga0209515, IMG submission 187454) | Subsurface groundwater microbial communities from S. Glens Falls, New York, USA - GMW60B uncontaminated upgradient, 5.4 m (SPAdes)... ... | reverse complement strand
CGCGGGCGCGGCGGTTGCGAATGAAACAGTGACGAACAATTTTCGTCACGGTGTTTCGGTGGGCGGCGCGGTTGCACCGCCATCGCTATAGACTTCCCGCTCAAAAAATGTTCGAACTTGGTCCCACAGTGTCCGCAAGTTGGCCAGTGAGTGACGTGGTGGGCGAGTGTCGGCGGCAACCGCCGCCGGGTGTGTGGCCCCGTGGTCTGCGATTGCTGCGCCCAAGTCCTGGCATTGTAACGACCAATCCGCCACTCGTTGCCACGGCCCGTCGAACCGCCACCCCAACCGTTTCCCGCCCATGTGAAAGTGCGAGCCGATCGCGTGAGCCCGCGTGTGGGATGCCAAAAAATTATCGAGTGACGACAGGCCACCCGCGATTGATGCGGTGTTCCTGCCGCTCCACTTTTTGCATTTCGCTTCGTCACCATTTGCGGCAGGAACCATCAGACATGGAACAGAAATATTTTCTCTACACGCGCAAATCATCCGAGTCGGAAGAGCGGCAAATATTGTCCCTCGAATCACAACTCGCTGAACTGCACGCGTACGCCGAAAAAGAGCACCTCACGATCGTCGAGGAATTCTCGGAAGCGATGACCGCGAAACAACCGGGCCGTCCGATCTTTAATGAAATGGTCGCGCGCCTCGAACAGGGGGATGCCAACGGCATCATCGCATGGCACCCCGATCGCTTGGCGCGCAACTCGGTAGATGGCGGCCGACTCATTTATTTGTTGGACACGAAACATCTGCATGCACTGAAATTCCCGACGTTCTGGTTTGAAAATACACCGCAAGGGAAATTCATGCTGCAAATCGCGTTTGGTCAGTCGAAATATTACGTCGACAATTTATCGGAAAACGTGAAGCGCGGCTTGCGTCACAAAATTCGCACCGGCGTGTGGCCGGGCTGGGCGCCCATGGGTTATCTCAACGATAAAAATTCGCGCACCGTGGTTATCGATCCGGTGAAAGGTCCCTTGGTGCAGCAATTATTTGAGGCGTACGCCACGGGACAATACACCCTTGCCGATCTCAAAAAAATCTCCTTTGCGTGGGGATTAACCAATCGTGCGGGCGCACCCTTGGTCAAATCCGAATTGCAACGCACGCTCACGCGGCCTTTTTATTACGGACTCATGCACTACGCGGGCGAATGGCATCACGGCACGCACGCGCCCCTCATTACCAAACAACTTTTCGATCAGGTGCAGCATGCGTTCGACCACACCGGTCGCCCGCACAAATATAAAAAACATGTCTTCGCGCTACTCGGTCTCGCCACATGCGCCACCTGCGGCGGCGCGATTACGGCCGAGCGCCAAAAGGGACATCACTATTATCGCTGCACCAAAAAAATGGGTCCGTGCCGCGAACCCTATGTGCGCGAAGAATTGTTCGCGCAACAAATTCGCGCCGCGCTGGGACAAGTCACCGTGTCGCCCGCCGTCATCGAATATTTGCAGACCACGTGGCATCAATCCGCGCAGGAAATTCAGCAACCAATCAATCAGCATAAAGTTGTGCTCGCCGCCCAACAGGCGGCGCTCACGCGCAAATTGGATCGCTTGCTCGATGCGCACTTGGAAGGGTTGCTCGAGCCCGCCGAATACCAGTCGAAAAAAAGTCAGCTGCTCAACGAAAAAATTGCGCTCGAGGAAAAAGTGCACCAGGTGGAACAGCAAGGAGTGAGTTGGCTCGAACCGTGTAAAAAATTCATCCAATCCTTACAGGACGTGGCTTCGCAGGCGAGTGGTCACGAGTTGGCATCCCACAAACAACTGCTCAAAAAAATCGGCTCGAACTTTCACATGGGCGGAAAACGGTTGGGGTGGCGGTTCGACGGGCCGTGGCAACGGGTGGCGGATTGGTCGTTACAATGCCAGGACTTGGGCGCAGCAATCGCAGATCAGGGCATCACACACCCGGCGGCGGTTGCCGCCGACACTCGCCCACCACGTCACTCACTGGCCAACTTGCGGAGAGAGTGGGATTCGAACCCACGTTACCGTGAGGTAAACACGCTTTCCAAGCGTGCGCCTTCAGCCACTCGGCCATCTCTCCATCATCAGGGGGCTCACGTCGCCCCCCTCCGCCGGCAAAGATATTTCACTACCGCGCAGTTTGCCTTCAGCCACTGGCTGAAGTTTGCCTGCTTGCTCCCCCCTCTCGCGCGCTGTGCGCGCTGGGCATTAGTGAACATTTCGGACAACAAAATGCGCGAGAGGAAAATTTGCCCGAAGAACGACATTCGAAGAACGACGCACGAATTTTTTAATTTTTCGCTTTGAGCTGGCCGTCGTTTGCCTTGATGAACGCGCGGATGTCGTCGCTCAGATCGAGCAATTTCGTCCATTGTTCTTTGTAGAGCGTGACCGGGAAGCGGCCGAGACCGTACACGGACAGCGCGCCTTTTTCGCTGACCTTCAGCGACAGACCACGCGACGAGGTTTGTTTGAGCGCGGCGTTTTCGGAACGGAGGCGTTCGAGTTCGGCCATCACTTCGGGGGTTGCAGTTTGATTCATATACAGCTCCTTTCAGGGTGCCTCCCCCTAGCGAGAAGCCCCGCATTGCGCAACGTAAAAGCATTCCTTTTTTCGACTTGGGCCCGATGCTGTTTGGAGGTAGCAATCCTCTGCAATGTCTTCCATCGATCATTGTCGCAGTTTTCCGTATGTCGCCTCTCCCGAGGCCGAGCTCCTGATTTTGGGATCGATGCCTGGGAAAAAATCGTTGGAAGCGCAACAATACTATGCCCATCCGCAAAATGTATTTTGGGACATCATGGAATCCATTTTCGGAATTGGGCGCCGACTGGAGTATTTGCACAGACTGGAGGGTCTCTTGAAATCGCGGGTCGCCCTCTGGGATGTTGCCTTTCAGTGTCGGCGGGCCGGGAGTCTCGATGCAGATATCGAGATGGAGACGGTGGTGCCGAATGATTTTGAAAATTTTTTCAGTCACCACCGAAAGATTCATACGATTTTTTTCAACGGGCAAAAGGCCGAAGATCTTTTCAGGCGGTTGGTTGTGAAAAACCTGACGGTTGTTCCCAAAAAATTGGTCCGACTGCCCTCGACCAGTCCGGCGCACGCCTCGTTGGGCAGAGAGCAGAAACAACGAAAATGGCGGCAAGGTTTGACACAAATGATTGATACATGAGTTGTGGCCACGCAACTTTTTCCCAGTCCCTCCGATAACCATTCATGCGTGCGACACTATGGCAGGGAAAAAATGTGCCAGCTGCGGCTCATTTTATGGGTCAAAGCGCGTATCCACTGCCACGCATTCCATCTGAAAGTCCTTTTCAAGCGTACGGCACCGCGCATGCGCACTATGAAATGATGCAGCGCGAGTTAACCGCAGCGGCCCAGCGCGTACCGTTCCCCGAGAACGACCGTTTTGAAGCGACGGGGGCTGATATCGTCGTTCATTTTAACATGTATTCGCAACCCGGTCCGCGCGCGCGTGCCATGTCGTTGCATAATTTTTATCCCTACCTGGCCACACATTCCGCAATGCAACTCGTCGCGCTCATCGGTGAGAGTAGTAAGGGCGGTGGGTTGGGACAAAAATCGTTTCCGTTCGATCCACTCGAAATAGGATTTTTGGAACATGGTGCGTTGTCATATCTGGTGCAGCAAAAATTGCATTCCGCACCTGTCGGTTCGATCGTTACCTTTGGACTGAAGTGCTTCGGCATGGGTGGTATGGGCGCAGAGTGTGTGCAATTGCTCAAAATGTGGCTGCGTGAGTTGCGAAATCAACCGCCATCACCCGAGCTCGGTGCCATCCGCTGCATCATCTCCGGTTTCGATATCGATCCCGTGATTGCGCAAACGGTGCACCGAGAAATTCGGCGCGGAATCTACGATGCCGCCCGCAAACATCCGCTGGCCGATCGCCTGTTGATTGCGAGCGAAATATTTTATGGAGATTTTTCAAATCCCGCGCTGCTGCCGACGATACTGTCGTATGGCACACATGACATTGCGGTGTGGCGCAATACGCACGTCTTTATGCACGCCGATGCTCAACAGGTGGAGCCGATCGTCGCTGCGGTGCGCGGCGGATTATCACGTCCCGGAATTTTTTTGCTGCACGAAGCCCAGTCGGCTGCGAACCTCCTGCAACACCATGAACTGATCGTCTCTTAACCGCAGCATGCCTGGCACCAATCCAGATACAAAAATACCTGCCAATAACAATTGGGGACGGTCCCCGAGTTGGAAGTCATTAAAATTATTTAAGAAAAAAAGAGATTTTTTTGAAATTATTTGGGTTATTTTTGCCCCGTAGATATATGCGCTGAAACTGCTTTGCCTGGCACCAATTTCGGCACCAATTTCCGCCCCCAATTTTTTTAAATTTTTTTAGCAACTTTTTTGGCGAGCCGCCGATACTAGTAGTGCATGGCAATCAACACAGGAGGACTATCATGAGTGGACCGAACGAAATCGGCAAATGCCCCAGTGGCATGGTCTATATCCCGACAGGAGTTTTTACGATGGGGTCTGGGACGGACGAATGTGGGAAAAAAATTTTTGAATATGAAAACACGGCCGCAGAATGCCCTGCGAAGGTTGTGGAAATTTCGGCGTATTGCCTCGATGAACATGAAGTGACCAATGCGGAATATCTGCCAATCGCCACACAGCAATCCACATTGCAATTGCCCTATCCGCCACCGCGGGGTTTGGATAAACTGGCGCAACCGATCGTGAATGTGACGTGGGCGCAGGCTGATACGTATTGTCGATTGCAAAAAAAACGCCTGCCGACCGAGGCCGAGTGGGAGCGCGCGGCCAAGGGACCGCTCGGGACGGCGCGGTTTGCCACGCGCAGCGGAAAGTTCTCGCGGGACGAGGCGCATTACAATTCGGAGGATCAGCCCACGAGCGCGTCGGCGCCGGTCTGTTCCTATCCGAAAAATGGATTCGGCGTGTGTGATCTCATGGGAAATGTTGGGGAATGGACGGCGGATTGGTATCGACCCGATGCGTATATCACGATGGCCGAGAAAGACCCGAAAGGACCTGCGGCGGGAGCCAAGAAAAGTACACGGGGCGGTAGTTGGAACGATCGCAATCCGATTTTTCTGCGCTCAACAGCCCGAAGTTTTGCAAGACCAGCCACCTTTGATGACTTCATCGGTTTGCGGTGCGCGAGCACGCCGGAGGATGTAAAATAATTCACAATAGCCAATTAAAAAAGGTGCCAGGCACACAAAAAAAGGTGCCAGGCATATCGAAACCGGAACAGATTTGCGCGATTTGTTCTGAGAGCTGAACATGACGTGCGGATTTCAGTATGCCTGGCACCGAGGCGCCGCATACCTGATCACACGCCCGGAAATCTCGTCGCCACAATTCCCCGTCGCAACAATTGTGGAAAAATTTTCAGTGTGTGTACGCACGCCGTCGCGGGCCAGCCGGATTGGCTGAGGCGATGGATGGGGTACGCAATGCGCATGCGATGACGCACAAGTTGCGCGCACTGATTTTCGTAGCGACGGGGCGCACCATCGTGTGTCGCGCGCAGATCGAGGGCGGCGGCGCGGGCGGTGGCGAGCGCGATGGTCATGCCGGTTCCGGTGAGTGATGGAATGACCGCGCATTGATCGCCGACATAATACGGTGCGTGTGGGGCGATGTGTGATGTCGTGTGTAGTGTGTGGTGAATATAACCATACGGAATATTTGCGACGGCGATTGGATGCGAATCGATTGGCTGCGCGTCTTGCAATAGATCCGACAGTTGGGGCACGTGCTGCGCAACGTAGCGGAGCAAGGTCAGGGCGTCGTGCGGAATATTTTTGTAGCGGGCCTTGTCGATGATCAAACAACAATTCGCGCGTTGATTTTCAATGCAAGACAGCCCCACATATCCGCCCCGAAAAAATCCCATCCAGATGTGATCAGACAGTGCGGAGAAATTTTGTGGTGTGAGTCGCAGATGCATCTTGAGTCCGATGGCGTGGCGTTCTCGTCCCTGGCGGATTTGCGCGGCGCGCAGATCATGTTTGCCGGTGGCGACAATAATTTTTCTGGCGATGTATTTTTTCGTCGCCGTGTGAATCGTGTAGATTTTTTTTTCGGCGTCGAATGTGTAGTTGGTCACACAGGCGTTCTGCATAATCTGTGCGCCCATCGCGGCAGCGCGTGTCAGACAGTGCGCATCCAGCGCGTACCGAGAAAGACCCCACGCGGATTTTTCGACGCGTGCGTGCGCAACAGCATCGCCCGCCGTCAGGCGAATTTCGTGGATGGGAGCGGCGCCGAGTTGCAAAAGATCAATGCCCAGTTCGGACAAATAACTCGCCGATTCGGGACTCAGGAATTCGCCGCAGACCTTCTGATGCGCGCCGGATTCGCGTTCGAGCAACGTGACGGAAAATCCCAAATGCGCCAAATGAAACGCGGCGGCAGCGCCGGCAAGTCCGCCGCCAATCACCGCGATATCGCACGGTGCATCAGACATCATACCGCACGCCCCAGCGAAATGGCCAATGCCACAGCACGCACCCGCGCACTGCGTCGAGCTGGGCGAGCGAAAATAATTTGTGCCAATCGTTGCGTGTGAATGCGCGCGCCACCGACAACGGTGCATCGTGTTGCACCAGACGATTCAATCGCGCCATGCGCACGGCCACGAAAATAAAATATTGCGCGACGACGTGCCGATGCAAATCATTCACAAACCAACCGTAGTCTGCATGCGTGGTCATCCAGCGTAACACCTGTGCGGCGGTGGCGTCGGTGAGATGATGCAGGAACAACGCATTGATGATGAGATGAAAATTTTCGCGCGGTGTGTACTGCAAGACATCGGCGGTAATATATTCGACAGGCAAATTCTCGGGCGTTGCATTGCGCGCGGCTTGTGCGGCCCATGGATTCATGTCGAGCCCGACGAGCTCCACTGCCTGTCCGCGCAACTGCGCCCACCGGGCAATGCAGCGGAGCATGTCGCCGTGACCGGAACCAATATCGAGAATGCGCAGCGGAATATTTTTTGGGTGATTACGCGTCGCGACAAAATATTCGATCGCCTGAATCGTTGGTCGATACGCGCCGGTCCAGTGATTAATGCGTTCAATGTGACGCAACGTTTCGGCAAATTCAGAAAAGGCGATCGACGGATCGTCCATGAGTTCCGGCGCCATCGATCGCGCCGACAACGTCATCATGACGGCTCCCGTTGAAACACAAAACTTTCCAGTGAGAGCCCGGGCCCGAACGCCATTGCGCTGCCAGTACCCAGTGCGTGCGGGTCGGCGAGGAGCTGCTGCAAGACAAACATGATCGTTGCCGAGGACATGTTGCCGAAATCGCGTAACACGTTGCGTGATGCCGTGAGCGCCGCATCAGGCAAATCCATGGCGCGTTGCACCGCATCGAGAATCGCGCGCCCGCCCGGATGAATCGCCCAGAGCGCAATATCGCGTGGTGTGCGATCGTGCAAAATCGCGGCGCGGTGTGTGGTAATCGCTGCGTGCAAGGCATCGGGAATGCCGGCGTCGAGCTTCATGTAGAAACCATCGTTGCCAATCGTCCAGCGCATCGCGTCCAAACTGTTGGGCAGCGTCACACAAAAAAATCGATCCAGTCGCAAACCCACGGGCCGTGCGCTCACGATGCTCGCGGCGCAACCATCGGCGAACAATAAAAATGAAATGAGTTGGTCGAGTGGGGCGTTGTCACGAAAATGCAGCGAGCATAATTCGATATTCACAATCAGCACGCGCGCACTCGGACGGGATTCAACAATCTGCTGCGCCGTGCGCAACGCGGGAATCGCCGCGTAGCAACCCATAAATCCGATCAGCGTGCGCTCAACATTTGGGCTGAGCTGTGCGGCGTGCATGATGTCAATGTCAATGCCCGGCGCGTAAAATCCGGTGCATGAGGTCACGATGAGATGTGTGATCGATTCTGCATCGTCGGCGAGCAGCGCCGCAATCGCTTGCATCGCGAGCGGCAGTGCCTCGCGTTGATAGATGTGCATGCGCTCTGCGGTGCTCCGCGTTTGGCCGAATTGATCGGGGGTGGCGCGTTCGGCGGACGAAAGATTACGAAACACGGAGTAGCGTCGTTCAATACCGAGTTGCGCAGTCGCCGCGATTAATTTTTCTCGCGCCGCGTTTGGCAACTCCATGCGCTGTAGCAACGCCACAAAATGTTGATGGCATTCCGTGGGCGGAACCGCCGTGCTGATGCGATTGATAAAGGCGGGCATGGGAGCGATGTAGCGGGAACGGCGGAGCGAGGCAATATCCTTATGGTGCGTAGGCCGTGTTTGCAAAATACCAACGCTGATTCGGATCCAGATCTCGATCTGGAACTGGAATAGGATTTGGATGAGGGAGCTGCGGATCAGGATTCCCGCCAGTAGACTTCGCGCAGCTTGCGGAGTTGCGCCTCGGCGAAGCGGAGTTCGGATTGAATCGGCTGAATGAGAGGCGGTGGATTCAGTCGAAATGCTTGCACGACATCGAACGCCGCATCGACTTCCGCAAGTGATCCGAGCGCGATGCTGAAAAAATGTCGCCGCTCTTTGGGTGACGCTCTGCCATTCCCTTCCGCCAAATTAAAAATCGCACTTGTCAGGGCGCGTTGCAATTGATCCACGAGGTAGCCATAGCGTGTGGGCCACTTTGCCACCAGGGCTGGCACGGTCTGTGCGACACTCAGTAACCGACGATAGCACTGCAATCGCTGATGATTCATTCTTGTTCTCCTGGTGCAGGATGGCGCAATTGCCTCCTTTCCCCTTGCGGGGAGGCAATTGCGCCATCCCGCAAAAAAGGAGTTTCGACTGTTTAATCATCAGCGATTGCAGTGTTACGAGTACACGTTTTTGTTGGCACAGACCGTGCCAGCCCTGGTGGCCACTTGGCCCAAAGGGTCGGCGCAATTGGTGGATCAATTGCAGCGCGCCCTGACCAGCGTGTTGTTAAATATTGCGGAAGGGAATGGCAAAACAAGTCTCGCCGATCGGAAACGGTTTTTTAGTTTTGCTCGTGGTTCGGGCGCAGAAGTGGCGTCGTGCATGGATATCGCATTTGCATTTCGTTACATCGATTCTGCAACGCATGCGCACTGGCAAACGCAGATGCTGCGTGTGGTGAAGATGCTCTACAAATTGAAGTGAGGTGATCGATGGTATCGACTTTATCGCCGTAATCTGGATCGCTGTTATCGATATCGGTGTCAGCGGGGTAAGCGGATTTTGCAAACACGCCCTAATAATCGAAGCAACTTCTGCTGACGACGGGCCGATAGTAGAAATACCGCACCAGCGGCATGAAAGGGATTGCGATGGCGACACCTCCAGTCGTGGCTGGTGAAAATTCTGTGCAGGTCGTGCTGATTCCGGACGCACAGAATCCGCAGCGATTTTTTATTGAGCTCGAGAATGCGCCGCGTGTGGTGAGTGCCGCAGTTGATATTTTTTGTGACAAAATTTTGGTGGTGCATCAGGCGATTCATCTGGGGGTGAATGGTCTGTGGCGTAGTGGGCCATTGCCGTGCTGTGCGGTTGGAAAAAAAATGGAGGTGCAGGCCCCAACCGTTGTGCTGCCGGAGGGAAGCCAGCATACGCCGCCGGGTGATTTTGTGGAGCGTGATGTCACTGTGCCGCTGATCGCGCATGCCGACACCCGCTATTTTACTCGCCGCGCGCGGACTCAGGTGGAGCGGGATCTTTTTGATCTGACGCGGACCGCGGTCGCGCCAGAGAGTTTTCGCTGCTATGAAGGGACCGATGCCGCGCGGGGAGTCGCGTCGCAATGTTTCGCGCTGGGCGGGAACAAAGTCTGGGGCCGCGCCAACGAAGTGCTGGGCGCGCCGGAGTTCGAATTGGTGCAGAGTCGGCACATTGCGGTGCGTCACATCAGCCAGTATTATTTTCATCCGGCCGTGAAGGATCATTGGGCAGGCGTGCAATATCCGGCGAAAGAAGAGGTCGAATTCATGCTCGATCTGGCGCGCGCACTGGCCAGTGAACATCCGACGTTGGTCTACGATCACCGTATCGTGACCTCGCTGGGTGTGTTTATCGTGCAACCCGGCGCACGATTTTTTAAGGTCGATCACACCGCGGTGGCGCAGGCGCTCTCACAGTATGAGAGAATATTTCAGGTACATGCAGCGACGGATTTTTCCGATCGATCTGCCGAAGTCATCGGCAAGCAATTTGCGGCAGAGGCCTCATCCGACTTCGTGCAGATCACTTTCACGCCAATGGTCCAGACGCCGAGTATTGTGCCGCAATCAAGAAACAAGTGATTTGCATCGGTGCGAAAATTACATCGATCTGTTTTTCACAGGTGTGAAAAATACTACTTTCTCAATTGCTTGAAAAAATCCGACAACAGCGCGCCGCATTCGTCGCGCAGCACTCCGGGAATATATTCGATGCGATGATTGAGTCGCGGGTCGGACAGGACTTGATACAGCGATTCACACGCGCCCGCCTTCGGATCTTTGCTGCCCGCCACGACGCGCATGACGCGGGCTTGCAGCAGGGCGCCCGCACACATGAGACATGGTTCACACGTCACGACAATCGTAATGTCGTCGAGTCGCCACGCTTTTCGCGCCGACGACAATTCGCGCAGCAATAAAATTTCGGCGTGCCCCAATGGATCGTGATTTATTTCCCGCACGTTGTGCGCCCGCGCCACAATTGTTCCGTTCGCGTCGACCGCCACCGCGCCAACCGGCACTTCGCCGATCGCGGCCGCTTGGTGCGCCTCGGCAATCGCGGCGTGCATGAATTGTTCCCACGGAGTGTTTGGCATCGGATTATCGTGCAAACCAATATTCTTTGCTGTCTTCCAAATAATTATGCGCATCGAGCACTGCTTCGACATGGCGATCATATACTGGGGCGGACGTGTGATGATACACGCGAAAGAGCACCGGCGGGCGGTGTCCACGATCACGATAATTGCGGTACACGAGTAAGTAATAGAGCTGCTGTTCAGCATCCATCCAGTATTCCACGCCGATACGTTGAATGCGTTCGCGTCGCGTCGTCCATTCCTCTGGAATGTCCAAAACGACACCGGACATCGTATTCACAAACCATTCGACAATATCGTTCATCGACTCGGGCAAATCACTCGCATGGACATACGTGGCGTCTGCGCGATGGGAGCGATATTGGTCGGCGTATTTTTGAATGAACTCGCGCGTGGATGTTTTGATGCGCTGTGTCTGCGTTGCATTGAGATTCCCAACTTCTTCGTTGATATTTTCAGTCGTGTTACAAAAGATGCTCGACTCTTTTCGTGCGGATGGTTCTCTAAAATCAGGATGTCTGACATAGGAGACATGGTCGACCACTAAATCTTCATCGGCACCGAACGCGTAATTTTCAGTGAAATGGTGACCTGGGCAAATGCTGGCAAACATGGCAAGCGATGGCACCGAAACCACCACATGAAATCCACACAAAGACGACGCGCTCCAGACCTCCACCGGCGTAACACCTTGTTCCATGCCGGCGATGACCTTCCGACATAATGCCGGTTCATTATATATTTTCGGTTCCGCAGCTGTCTTGGCCGTCGCCGAATTCGCGACGAGCAGGAAAGTTGCGACGAGAAAAAAATATGACCAAAGTCTGGAGGTGTACATGTAGGGAGTCCAGTTCACATCCCCCGCAACTTGATCGCGTCATACACGCGTTGCACCGCAATCATATACGCCGATTCGCGCAGTGAAATTTTTTCGCGCGAGAAAATTTCGTGGACGGCGCGGTAGGTGGATTCGAGTTTTTCGCCGAGGCGTTCGTTGACTTCACTCTCTTTCCAGAAAAATTGCTGCAGATTCTGCACCCATTCGAAGTACGACACAATGACGCCGCCGGCGTTGGCCAAGATGTCGGGCATGACACGAATGTTGCGTTTCCAGAAAATCGCGGCGGCCTCTGGCGTGAGCGGATGATTCGCCGCCTCGATCACGAGTTTGGTGTCGATTTTCGGTGCGTTCTCGCCATTGATCACGTTGCCCAACGCCGCCGGAATGAGAATATCGCACGGCACCAACAATAATTTTTCGCGCTCGAGCGGTTCCGCGTGGGGAAATCCGACGAGCGATTTTTTTTCTTTCGTATATTGGAGCAACGCCGGGATATCGATGCCCTGCGGGTTGTGCAACGCGCCGTTGGCGTCGCCGATGGCGATAATTTTTGCGCCGGCCTGATGCAAAAAATCGGCGGTGAAGGAACCGACGTTGCCGAAACCCTGAATCACGACGGTGCCGCCGCGCAGCGGAATATTGTAATCGCCCGCCGCCCATTGCGTGACAAAACTGACGCCGCGACCGGTCGCGGCCTCGCGACCTTGCGAACCGCCGAGCGCAATCGGTTTGCCGGTGACGACCGCTGGGGTGTGACCATGTTTGCGACCGTATTCGTCCATGATCCAGCCCATGGTTTCGGCGTTGGTGTACATGTCGGGCGCGGGAATGTCGCGATACGGGCCCAGCGCCATGTCGATTTTGCGCGTGAAGGCACGCGTGAGCGATTGCAATTCGCGCTTGGAAAATTTTTGCGCGTCGATGGTGACGCCGCCCTTCGCGCCGCCAAACGGAATATCGACCAGCGAATTTTTCCACGTCATGAGGGAGGCCAGCGCGCGGACTTCGTCGACATCGACCGCCGGATGATACCGCAAACCACCTTTGTAGGGGCCGCGCGCGCCGTTATGCTGGATTCGATAGCCGAAGGTTTCGAGCAACGTGCCGTCGTCGCGCTGCAACACCAGTTGCACACGCAGTTCGCGGTAGGTGCTGAGCAAGATGCCCAAATAGACCGGTGGAATACCGCAGCGTTCGCCCGCCGTGCGCACGAAAGAATTAATCTGCTCGAAAATGCTAGGCTGTCCGCTCATTTTTTTCTCCGTGCGTAGTATTTCAGTTGCACCACGATATGATTTTTGTCATAAGCCGCCGACCATGCTACTTCAATTTATTCCGATAAGCACGCTTAATCTCGCCGACGATAGCTTCCGAGTGGCGTTTGCTCCACAACTGCAAAGTCTGGTGGCGTCCATCAAGACCGTCGGCATTGTGCAGCCGATTATTGTGCGGCACACCGTCGACGGCACGTATCAAGTCGTCGCCGGTTATCGCAGAATACTTGCGTGTCAGGAATTGGCGCGCCAAACGATTCCTGCACTCGTCTACGAACACACCGATTTGTCCGTGCTGCAGGCGTTTCTCTACAATCTGCACGACAATCTCGCCACGCGCCGATTGAACCTGATCGAAATGTCGATCGCGCTGCAAAAACTCACCACGGTGTATGCGATTCCCGAAGACGAATTAGTGAAGCGCTATCTCCCGCTCATGGGCGAAGAACCCAGTTACAAAATTTTGCATCAACTCATTGCGCTCGAGCAGTGCGTGAATTCCATGAAGGAACTCATCGTCGATCGATCGTATCATTTGACCAGTGCGGCGCGCGTGGCGGAATTCAGCCCCAGCACGCAAGAGGCATTGCTCACGGTACTGCGGCCGTTGCGCGCCACGACGGCAAAACTGAACGAATTGCTCGGCATGATCCGCGAAATTTCCGCGCGCGATGCGATTACGGTCGAAGAAGTCTTGCAGCGGTATCAACTCCTCACCATCGTGGCCGATACGTCGGTGGCGCCGCCCGCGAAATTGGCCGCGCTGCGCCAGACCTTGCGAGGCGTACGTTTGCCGACCCTCGTGCAACGCCAGCGCCAGTTCGCCGGGTTGCTCAGCGATTTGCAATTGCCCCACATGGTGAAACTGCGCGCCGATCCGTATTTCGAAGATCCCAAACTCAAACTCGAATGTTCCTTCCAGGAACCGGAAGAACTCCAAACGCTCGTCACGCAACTCCAAGAGGCCTTCGATCGCCAATCCTGGCGAAAAATTTTCGAATGGTATCGGGCGTAGTTGACACTCGCTATCATCCCGCTTACACCCCCTGGCGTGACAATCACTCCCGACATCCTCTACATCGACGCGCAAGTGCGCGGACTGCCGGCCACGCAGCGGCTGCTGGATCAGCTCTCCGGCGTGCAACACGAAATAATTCAGGACGTGCGCACGTTGCAGGTCCCCAGCGATTTGCAACGCGCGAAACGGCAATGGCTCGTCACGCATTTTGCGCGCAGTTGGATTCATCGCACGCACGAAGACAATGGCACGACCACTTTCGTGACCGACGTCGTCACCAACACACCGTACAATTGCAGTTACTCGCCGCTGCCGGTGCAATTGGCGAAGCAACCATTCTTGTCGCTCATGACCGACTTCGAGGAAATTATTTTCGATCTTGGTCGGCGCGGTCAGGCGCATCCCGCCCAAAAATTCGTGGTGCGCTGCGGCGAATTGGGCGACGCGCTCGCGATCGATCACATCATGCAGTGCAGCGCGACTCTCGTGCCATATTTTGCCTACACGCCCAATGCGACGCTTGAACTCTGGACCCGCACCGCGAATGTTGATCATTTACTCACGCTCACGCCCGCCGGAAAAACCGCGGTGGTGTTTGCCATGTCGCCGGAAATCGTGATTGCGCGCGAAGAACACGGCACCGCGAGTCTGACGGAACGCATCGCCGCCGCGCGCCGTTTGGCCGAGGCCGGCTACAAAATTATTTATTCGCTCGATCCCGTCATGCAATACGACGGTTGGGAAACCGACTACGACGCGCTCATCGACCAACTCTTGTTGCTCACGCCGCGCAGCGCGCTCGAGCGCATCGAGTTGTCCTGCCTGCATTACCCGCGCGGTCTCTCGGCAAAATCGCTCGAACGATTTCCCGACTCGCGCATTTTTTTCGGCGAGCTCGTGCCGGTGAACGGTTCGTATCGCTATTTCCGCCCGGTCCGCCAACAAATGTACCGCTACCTCATCGCGTCCATCCATTTACGCGCCATGGATCTCCCCGTGCACGTCGTGAACGAACACGGCGCGCTCACCGATTGGTCGCCGACCGAAACCGCGCGAGAAATTTCGTAACGCGCCATCTTCACATTGACTTCTCATCCACCGCCGTGTTGAAGTGCGCGCATCATGTCGTCGTTGCCGTATCTCATTCCGCTGCCATCACACGTGACGCTGTCACTTGCGCTCGAACGTCTTGGTCCGCGCGCGGGCAGTTTCTGTCTTGATGCAGGCACCCGCTACACCTTTGTGGGCGCGGATCCGGTGGCGGTGTTTGCCTCGCGCGACGGATTTATTTCCACGACCACGTGGGACGGTACCGTCAAATCACACATCGATCATCCACTCGAGGCGTTGCGCAATTTTGCGGCGCGACTTTCTACACTGCCCGTCGATTCGTATCTGCCGTTTTATGGCGGACTCGTGGGTTTTGTGAGTTTCGAGTGGGGGCGCCTGGTGTCTGGTGTGGCGCGTCCCGACGACACGCATGAATTGCCCGACGCCTGGTTTGGTTTGTTCGACGCGGTCGTCGTGTTCGATCATCTCGAAAAAAATGCGTACGTCGCGTCGCTCGGGGTGGACGAACGAGGGGTCGCCACGCTGCCGCGCGCGGTCAGCAAAGGCGAGGCCTTGGCGGCGATGTTGTCCGCCGCAGCGCCGGCCGTTGTCGCGATCAGTAATGGCGCGCACCCCACGACGGCCGCCGATTTAACGCCGGTGTCGCCCAAACGGCGCTATCGCGAAATCGCCAAATTGTTGCAGCAGCAACTCTGGCAAGGGCAGGCGCAAAAAATAAATCTGGCGCAGCGCTATGTCGGACTCATGTCCGACGATCCGTGGGCGGTGCATTTGCGATTGCGCGAATTCAATCCGACGCCGCACGCCATGTTTCTCAATCCCGGTACGTTTGCATTGTCATCCACATCGCCCACCAATTTGCTCACGCTCGACGGACGCACCTTAAGCGCGCATCCCGTGCTCATGCAGCAATCGCGCGAGCTGGCGGGCGGCAACGCGGTCGACTCGCCGCCATCAGAAATCGCCGGACTCTTACATCGTCTGCGCGATGAGTTGTCGCCGCTCGCCACCAACGGCGCCGTGCAGGCAACCGAACCCGTCCTCTCGTCCGATGCGCGCGCGCATCATCTGGCGTGTGATCTGAATTGCGATTTGCGTGATCCGTTGTCGGTGTTCGACGCGCTCGCCACTTTAGTGCCCGCACTTTCCATGACTGGATTTCCCAAAGAGACCGCCGTGGAATTGGTGGCCCAACACGAACCGTTTCGCCGGCACGCCTACACCGGAGCCATGGGTTTTTGCGGTCCGCACGGTCGCGCACAATTTAGTTGCACGGTGCGATTGCTCTCCATGAGTGAAGGTTTGGGCTACGTGCATGCCGCGACGTGGCTCGATCCACGCAGCGACATTGACGTCGTGTTGGGAAACACCGACGCGCAAGTCGCACAATTTTTCTCGCGCCTTCATGATCAAGACATCACCGACATCAACGAGCAAAGTCTGTATTGACGGGCGTTTGGTGCCGATTGCGCGCGCCACAATTCCCGTGTTCGATCGCGCCTATCTGTACGGCGAGGGCATTTTCACCACGCTGCGCACGTACCACGGCATTCCCGCGTTTGTCGATTTGCATTGGGCGCGCTTGCAAGAGAGTTGCGCACAACTCGGGATTCGTCTGTCGGGTTCGGCAACGACATTGCGACGCGATTTGATTCGTCTGCGCCGCGCAAACAAAATGGATGACGCCGTGTTGCGCGTTTCGGTATCCGCTGCATCATCGCCCAACGGCCAGCCAATGCAGCGACCGCGCTGGTTGCCGGGTCGCGTGGTGATCACGGCGCGACCCGTTTTGCCGCGTCCGGCGCGCGTGTATCAGCACGGTGCGCGAATTATTCTGATTCGCACCGTCACCGCCGACACACCAACCGTTGCGCAATTCAAATCCAACAACGGCCTGCGAAAAATTCTCGCCCACCACGAAGTCTTGCAGGCGCGTGCCGATGAAGGATTGCTCTGCACCAGTCGCTTCGATATTTGCGAAGGTATCGCGACGAATATTTTTATCGTGCGCAACGGTGTGTTGATCACACCACCCGTGAGTGCGGGATTGTTGCCCGGCATTACACGCGGCGTGGTACTGCAACTGGCGCGGGTGCTCGGTCTGCGCGTGCGGGAATCACGATTGCGTCTGCGCGATTTGCAAACCGCCGACGAAATGTTCCTGACCGGCACCACCGCGGAAGTCCTGCCGGTGGCGGAAATTTGTGACGTCGCGCGTCGCGCGTCTCGCGTCTCGCGCGGGATCACAGTGAAAACACCCGGCCCCATCACCTGTCGACTCATGGCGGCGTACGCGCAAATTATTGCGGGGCAAATCCCACCCAATTAACTTGAAAAAAATGGCCAATTTTCCGAAATGATTCTCACAACTTCCAGTATCGTGGAACGTCCCCAGTCGTTATTGGCAGGTATGAATTGCCAAAAAAGTTGCGTGAGGCATCTTAAATCCACTATGTCTGCCGCCCAAGGAGAAAACATATGCGCAAAATAATTTCGGTGATGATTGTGACGATGGTCTGTGTCTGCACTGCCCGCGCGCACGCTGCCAGCGAGTGCCAGCCGGCGCTCGATTTTTATAAACAGTACCTGACGTGGCTCGATGCCGATTGGATTCCGGTGGATCAGGAGGCATTCGCGGAAAAGGTGGGCAATCGACTCACCAAAAAATGTATCGAGGCCATCTGGAAAGAACGCGAGGCCGAAGATTACGATCCGGTGATTCAAGGGCAGGATTGGTCGACCGACTGGAAAAAATATCTCGCGGCAAAATTACTGACCAGCGATAAAAACGGCACGCAATGCCAAATCAAACTCGCCGCCGATCACGCCGTAAACGTCACGCTCAGCCGCACCAAACAAGGCTTCGCCATCGCCGAGATTGCGTCGGGCGATGCGCGATGAATTGACTATGTGTTGACATTGTAAAACATAGTGTATTACAATCCCTTCATGAAGGGTCGCTTGTTCCAGTGTTTTCGTCTCTTTGAAGCGCGGTTACAGCGGCAGGTGAAGGTGGCGCGACGTGAGGGGAGTGTGCCGCCGAAGACGCCACTCACGTTGCACATCGTCGGGCAAATGGCATTAATCGTAAGCGATCTGCCGATTCCAGTTGCGGGCACCACCGATCTCGATGCGATTGGTCTCTTGGAATACCCCGCGGCCACGCTGTTGCGAGCATTGTTGCTGGATATCGGTCTCACACTGGAAACCGATCAGCATCTGATCTGGATGCCGTCGCACACAAAATATCACCCATGGTATCGTGGCCCGCTGGTGCGTGTGGATATTGCCGATCCGCTCTTCGTCATTGCGTCGAAATGCAAATTCCAACGCGCAAAAGATCGCGCGCTGTTGGCGCAATATTTTGCAGTCTTCCCGGAAGCACGCAAAATAATTGAACGCATGAGGATCGCGACATCATGGATCACACCATAGCCACACAAGCAACAGAACGTGTCATCGAGCGTTTGGTCTACGAAGGTTTGCTCGTGCACAATCAATATCGTGGTCGGCGTTGGCGCGTGACATTGGCCGATCTGCTGGCGGCGGGGCGCAGCGAACCGCGCATCCTGGAAGTCTTGCCGGGGATTTTGTTGCATCGACCAACCGTGCTGTATCGCGGCGAACGCGATCTGCGCGCAAGCCCCGAGTTGCAAAAATTGTTGCGTGACCTGCACAGCGCAGCGCCCACGACGCGGTGGCGCGGCCTGCCCATGCAGGATCTGCGGCACGCGGCGGACCGCATTGCGCAACTGCAACGTCATCAGCGCAGCAAAGGTCGCTGGCGCAATATCAATATTCGGGTTTCCGAAGTCGATCTGCAGCGCCTGGATGCACTCGCCAAACGTGCAGGTCGGAACAAGTCCGATGTCGTGCGTGATTTGATTGCGCAGGCAAATTCATAAATCGTCCCCACTGTTCCTGTGTCAGCCGCCGCATAACTTTGAGAAACGTCCCCAAAGTTATGCGAACTCGCGATCCATCGACCCATCGTTAGATTCTTGCCATCACCCGCATTCTCTGCTCTAAGGCCGCCACTTGAATTGGACCGGGGGCGTGGTGGCGATTGATTATCCGAAAATTGTGACGGAATTGCCGGGGCCGAAGGCGGCGGCGTTGATTGCGCGGGATGCGGCAGCGGTTTCGCCGTCGTACACGCGCGACTATCCGCTGGTGGCGGCGCGCGGCGTGGGGTGCATGATCGAAGATCCCGACGGGAATCGATTTCTGGATTGCACCGCCGGGATTGCGGTGACCGCGACCGGTCATTGTCACCCCAAAGTCGTTGCCGCGATCAAAGCGCAGGCCGATCGTCTCGTGCATATGTCGGGCACCGATTTTTATTACGAACCGCAGATTGAACTCGCCGAACGTGTCGGCAAACATTTTCCGGGCAATGGCCCCAAACGGGTCTTTTTTTGCAACAGCGGCACCGAGGCAATCGAAGCAGCGATTAAACTGGCGCGCTATGTCACCGGCCGCAAACAGATCATCGGATTTTTCGGCGCCTTCCACGGCCGCACGCTGGGCGCGCTCTCCGTGACCGGCAGCAAATATGTCCAACGCGAGCGTTACTTCCCGCTCGTGCCTGGCGTCACGCACATTCCTTACCCAGATCCGTATCGCACGCCGCGCGGTCTCACGCCCGAGCAACACGCCTCGGAGTGTGTGGCGTGGTTGCGCGACAAAATTTTTCAGACCATCGTCCCGCCCAGCGAGGTCGCGGCCGTGCTGGTCGAGGCGATTCAGGGTGAAGGCGGCTACGTCATTCCCCCCGCGAATTTTTTGCCGGAACTGAAAGCGCTGTGCGAGGTGCACGGTATTTTGCTCATGTGCGATGAAGTCCAATCCGGTGTCGGTCGCACCGGAAAATTTTTCGCGTTCGAACATGCGGGCATCGTGCCGGATGTGGTCGCGGTCGCGAAGGGCATTGCCTCCGGATTGCCGCTCGGCCTCATCATCACGCCCGCCGAACTCATGCAATGGAAACCGGGCGCGCACGCGTCCACCTTCGGCGGCAATCCCATTGCCTGCGCGGCTGCGCTGGCCACGCTGGATTTGGTCGAACAGGAACTTATGGCGAACGCGACTGTTCAGGGCGCGTATCTGAAATTGCAATTGCAGGAATTGGCGGGTCGCCACGCCCTCATTGGTGATGTGCGCGGTTTAGGTTTAATGATCGCAGTGGAATTAGTCCGCGATCGCGTCACCAAAGAACGCGCAGACACGGAGCGCAACGCGATTATTCAGGCGGCGTTCCAGCGCGGACTCTTGTTGCTCGGGTGTGGCGCCAACAATATTCGGTTTTGTCCGGCACTCACGATTACGCGGGAAGAAATTGACGTGACCGTGCGCCTCTTCGATGCCGCGCTCACCGCTGTTGCACGTGGCGCCTGATTTTTTGTTTCAAAATTTCTGAGGGACGAGGGACGATCGTGAGCTGCGCTCACTGGGACGAGGGACGAAATATCCAAATCTGTTTCGTCCCTCGTCCCAGCGCCTGGAAGGCGCGGTCATCCCAGTGAGTGTAACGAACGATCGTCCCTCGTTTATGTGAGGAGAAAAAATGACGTACGATCGTCTGGCCCATTGGCACGACGGCCGCGGCGAAGTGGGTTCGCAGCCGCTGGTCTCCCGCAATCCCTCCAATCACGAAGACATTGTCGCCACATTTGCGCACGCCACGCGCGAGCAAGTCGTGCAGGCGTGTGAACGTTCCCGCGCCGCGTTTGCGAAATGGAAAAAAACACCGGCGCCCGTGCGTGCGGGCGTGATCGCAAATTTTGGACGACTGCTCACCGAAAATAAAGAGGCGTTGTCGAAAGTGGTCACCCGCGAAATGGGCAAACCGCTGCGTGAGGCGCGGGGCGATGTGCAGGAAGCCATCGACACCTGCAATTTTTTTGTGAGTGAAGGACGGCGTTTGTACGGCATGACGATTCCGTCGGAATTGTCGAACAAGGAATTGTTCACCTATCGCCGTCCGATTGGCGTGTTTGGCTGCATTACCGCCGGCAACTTTCCCGTCGCGGTGCCATCCTGGTATTTTATTCCCGCCCTCGTGTGTGGCAACACGTGTGTCTGGAAACCCTCCGAAGACACACCACTTACCTCGTATTATTTTGCGATGCTCTTGCACAAGGCCGGTTGTCCCGCCGATGTTTTTCAAGTCGTGTTCGGCGGCGGTGCGAATTCCGCGGGCGAATTTTTAATCGATGCGATCAATCACGGCGGCGTCGATAAATTTGGATTCACCGGCAGCAGCGAAGTCGGCAAAAAAATCGGCGAGATTGCGGGGCGCAATTTGCAGGTGCCGTGTCTGGAACTCGGCGGAAAAAATCCGCTCGTTGTCATGGACGACGCGAATCTGGAATTGGCCGCGGAAGGCGCGCTCTGGTCAGGTTTTGGCACGGCGGGCCAGCGCTGCACGAGTTTGGGCAATCTCATCCTGCACGAAAAAATTCGTGAACCATTTTTGAAAATGCTGCTCGCAAAAGTTGCGACCATGCGCATCGGCAATCCGCTCGATGAATCAATTACGTACGGTCCCATGATCGGCGAAAAATTTCTGCGCAATCATCTGACGTATCTGGAAACACTGGTGCAGCCGCATCATCGATTGCTCACGAATCCGAACGGACAAATTACCAACAAGTCGCCGTGGAAAAATTGGGTGGGCGAATCGCCCGAGCGCGGGTGGTTTTGTTTTCCCACGATCGTCGATGGCGTGACGGCGCACGACGCAATTTATCGCACCGAAACGTTTGGTCCGCTCTTTAATGTCCTGACGTTTCGCGAATTCGACGAAGCGCTCGCACTCGCCAATGGCACCGGATACGGCCTTTCGTCGGCGATTTACACGAATTCACCGGCGCATGTGTATCAGTGGAAAGAAAATATTTTTGCGGGCATGACGAGTATTAATAATTCGACGACGGGCGCGGAAGCGCACTTGCCGTTTGGCGGCAACGGGCGCTCCGGTAACGGCGCGCGGCAATCGGGCGTGTGGGTCATCGATCAATTCACGCGCTGGCAGGCGGTGAATTGGGACATGAGCGGACAATTACAATTGGCGCAAATGGAAACCGACTACGCCGCGGCGGACTTGTCGTACACGATTGACTAAAAAGGATTGGCCGCGAAAGAACGCAAAGAGCGCACAGAAAGTATTTTTTGTGATCTTTGGGTTCTTTTGTGGCCATTCCCGGTTTCAGGAGCTGTATGGATTTTCGACTCACATTAGATCGGGATCAAGTCGACCGCTGTCGTCGCGCGGCGCGGGCGATTGCATTGCATCTGCGGCGTTTCGTGGTGGAGCACACCTCCGACGCGATCGAGCGCAGTGTGTTGCGTGCGATGGGTGTGGAAGGATTTGTCAAAGAGCGTCCGCTCACCGAAATCGTGTTGGAAAAAATCGGCAAGGATCGTGTGCGAGAGGGCGCGGCGTATTGGTTGGGTGCCGTCATGGTGGCGCGCGAATGCGACGCGCTCACGGCGGCACAATGGTTGGCGCAACACGAATTGCCGCAACCCTCCGATGCAAAAAATTTACCGCATGGTGAAATTCGGCGCGTAACGCGCGAGGCGTTCGCCCAATTTCCGAAACGTGTCGAGGCGGCGCGTTCCGTCAAACAGCGTGCCCCGCAAACGCCCGCTGAGCGTAGTGTGGCGGGCCCACAGATCATGGCGGCGATTTGTACCGGCCAAATGGAATACGATGTGCGCGCCCTGCACGACGCGGCGAAACAGGTGTCGGCGGTCGTGGTGCGCTCGCCGTTGCCCCTGAACGACAACGCGTTGGTGGGCAAAGGCAAAGGCTGGCGCGTGCGGTATCGTGTGATTGAATCGCTCGAAAAAATTTCCGAGGCGGCGGGCGCATCGCTCGATGTCGCGTGGAGCGGACTGCATTTGCAAGGTCCGGAGCAGGCGGTGGCGTTTGCGACCACGGGTTTGTCGGCGTTCGAATACGATGCCTTCACCATGACCCACGTGGGCGGTGTGCATTTCAAACGCGCGCTGGTCGATCAACAATGGATCTTTCATCTGCTCGGAAAAATTCATGCGCAGGCGATGGTGTCGTGCGATCGCTGGCGCGAGCCATTGGATTGCTACAGTCAGGGTCATGAACTCGTGATGGGACAAATGCTCATCGAGGCGTTGGGGGCATCGGCCGGATTGCCGCGTGAATCGATGATCGCCCGCCATGGTCGCGTGACGTTGCATGGCGAATCCGCCACACGCCCCGACGCGTTGTTGTGCGAATTGGCGTTTGTGGAAATGGTGCGCGAAATTTTTCCGCAGGTGCCGCTGGCGTTGCAAATCGAGGCGCACGGCGACGCCGCGAGTGTCTCGATTTCCACCGCACTCGCGATTCTCTGCGATGTCGCCACCGCGGTCGTCGCGTGGCCCGACGACGAAAAAAATACCGCGGCCCATTATCAGGCAACGCGCGCGGCGATGCAGCAGCTCACGTCAATTCTGGGCAGCGTCGTCGATGATTTGTCGTTCGAACATAACGGAAAAATCAGTCGCCGTGCGCACACCATGCTCGAGCGCATGGAAAAATCATTCGAGTTGGTCGAACGTCGCGATCTGCTGAATCTGGTGGAACCGGCAGAACAGCTGGGGCTCTTTGCCATTGCCGATCGTGGTGTTGGTCAAGACGGTGTGTATCTCAAACATAAATATTATTGGAATCCGATGGCGGATTGGTTGGAGGCGGGAAGTCGCGAGTTGCACAGCGAAACGCACCCAGTCGAATCGCACCGCAAATCGCGCCGCGAGAGTGTGCAGCTCGTGCCGCGACCGCAGCCGTCGGAACGAAAAAAATCGCGCGAACCGCGCGGCGGCAAATCGCGCGGCGGTGCCAAACCCGCGGCGAAAATTGCCGCGCCGGTTGCTCCGGCGGTACCGCCACCAGAAATCGCGCCGGTGCCAGTCGAAAATGTTGCCGCGCCAATTTCTGCTGATGTTGCGGTTGTAGGCGAAACCCTAAAGAAAAAACGCCGCCGCGGTCGCCGCGGCGGTCGTCGTCGGCGCGGTCGGCGTGATGGCGTCAGCACAACAGCAGAAAATTCGAGCAGTGGTGATTCACCATCGGCCACCAACGAGGTTGCGGAATTAACCGGCGACCGACGACCGGCGACTGACGACTGACGACTGACTATGAGCGGCATTGGCGTTATTTTAAATCCGCATTCCCGCAGCAATCGCCGCAATCCCGAGCGGATTCGACGCCTCGCGTTTATTGTGGGCGACAAAGGTTCGTGTCACGCCACGCAAGACGTCCTCGATGTGCCGCGCATCGCGGAAGAATTCGCGCAACGACAAATTGAAGTGATTGGCATTAGCGGCGGCGACGGCACCATTCATCACGTCATCTCTACACTCATTTCCGTCTATGGCGATCGACCGCTGCCGATGATCGCGCTGCTGCGTGGCGGGACGATCAACAATGTCTCCAACGCATTAAAAATTCAGGGCACACCCGAATCGGTGCTGTCGCGACTGATTTTGAAATATCACGAAAACGAGCCATTCGAGACCGCTGCGCTGCATTGTCTGAATGTGAATGGTCGCTACGGGTTTTTATTTGGCAACGGACTCGTATTTAATTTTATTCGCGAATACATCGAGCGCGGCGAAGGTGGTGTGCGCAATGTCGTGGGCATGCTCGCCAAAAGTATTGGCTCGAGCCTTTTTCACACGCGCTACATGCTGCAATGCGCGCGCCGTTTCGATGCGAAAGTCACGGTCGACGGTGAAGAGTGGCCGTGGAAAAATTATATTGTGCTCGATGCGGGCGCGGTCGAGCCGTTGGGATTTGGGTTTCGTCCGTTCTATCGTGCCCGCGAGCAACCGGGCCATTTTCACATGATGGGACTGTCGATGCGCCCGCGCGATATTTTGTCGGGACTCTGGAATATTTGGCGCGCGAAGGCGACGGGTTCCGAACATTATCTGGAATCACTCGCACAAGAAGTCGTCATCGAACTTGCAGAGCCCCAAGGCTACACCATCGACGGCGAAATCTATCCGCCGGTCGAATCAATCACCCTGCGCTGCGGCCCCCAACTCTGCATGATTCGGGCGTGAACGGCCGCGTTGTGGCGGAGAAAAAACGGTAGTTTTTTTGTCCCGATGTGTCGGATTCGTCTGTCGAAAAAACCGCAATAAAAAAATCGCAAAAAAACCAAAATAATTTCGAACGGTTAAGACCCCGTGGAACGTCCCCAGTCGTTATTGGCACTTATTTTGTTTCCCGACCTCGGGACCTCGGGACAAATAGCAACAAGCAACTTTTCCCGCGGGGCGCCGATACAGGAGGGGAGGAGCAAATGACATGACGGTTTCACCAACAACGGCATTGGTCGTCCGGAATCACGCACCGGTGGCGGTGCGCTCGGAATTTGGGGCGGTGGTGCGCAACATTACGACACCGCAAGCGGGTTGGGTGCGGCATTGGCACAAAATTACGCTTGGAGTTGGTGCGATATATCCGTGGAAGAAGCGTTTTGCGGAAACGTACCGGGCGTTTGAAACGGCGCGTGTGGCGCAGTTCGAACAATTAACACATTTCGCCACGACGTGGCGTGGGTTGTGCGATCGGTACGATACGGTGGTGCGTTCACCCGAATTTGTGGTCTGGCCCGAATCGCGCAAGGCGTCGCTGCAAAGTGTGTTGCTGCGTCTGGAGCAGGTCGATCGCGTCGTGGCGGGATTGGGATCAATGTATTTGAGCGCAGTGCAGTTGGCGGGCGCGGCGCATTTGTTCGATCTGACGCGCTTTGCCGAGGCTCAGCAACAACTCGCGCAGGGCACCTTCACCGAAACGCGCGCCACCGCGGCGCCGTGCGACAACGAGTGGGTCGCGCGCGAGCTGGCCGACTGCGAACGCATCGTGGCGTGGGCGGAGACGTGTTGGGAATTTCAAACCGGTGCTCTTTTTGAAATGTTGCCCTGCGCGCAATATTTGGAACTGGTAGCGCAATGTGAGGCGTTGGGAGTTTCGCGCGAGGTGTTGGGCGTGGATGTCACGCCGCGCAATGGCGCGTACTGGATTAATTTGCGCAACAGCGATTTGGAAATGTGTGTGCGTGAGGCGATTGGTGCGCGAACTTTTCTGGCGCGGAGTGCGACCACGTTGGCGGAACTGCGCGGGACGTTCGATGCGGTGCGACAACGCCTGAGTCGCGCGACGGCGTTGCTGGCGAGCGATGCAGAACCCAAACCGAGTGAATATCGGCGCGCCATGACCGCCGCCCACGAACGCGCGCAAGCCGCATGGGACGCGCTGTTGCAGTCGCGTAGCACTATGCAGGCGGAAGAATTATCGCTGCTCACCAATTATTTGGCGAACGTGGTGCGGGAATTACAAGTGGTCGAGCAGTTGTTCGAGTTGCAATTCGTGGTGGCGAGTAAGGTGGCGCTTATCAGTGCTGCCATGGAGGGGTGGAAAAGGACAGTCCATGATCCTACGCTCGGCAACACTAGATCGGAGGAAAATATTCGCACAATCCCATACCCAGCTGCCGCCGCCAAGCAACAGATCATGCAGCAACTCTTCGAGGCGGGAGAAATGTTGCTGGTGAATACGTTTGCCGACGAGCTACGGGATTTTATTCTCAGCAACGGTTGCTGGTGGGACAGTGTGCGGGGGCATTTGAAGGAATGGCCCAAAGAGCCGATCGTTGCGGCAGAGCAATCAATTGTTTAATTCTTTTGTCCCTACGTCCTTATGTCCCTACGTCCTTATGTCCCTATGCCTTTTAATGGAAGGTGTCAGATTTGTTTTTTGACGTAGGGACGTACGGACATAAGGACGTAGGGACATAAGGACAAAAACCCTCATCCAACCATCTGCAGGAAAGTTTGCGTCAGGGCGGGATCGAACTGCGTGCCGGCGCAGCGCTGGAGTTCGGCGGCGGCGTCGATCGTGGGGAGTGCATCGCGGTAAGGTTGGGCGACGGTCATGGAATCCCAGGCCTCGGCAATCGCAATAATCCGCGCGCCCATCGGAATGTGATGCCCGGCCAAATGATCCGGATACCCGTTGCCGTCGAAATGTTCATGATGATGCAGAATCATCGCGATCTCTTCGCGAATAAAAGTGGCGGGATCGAGCAGTTGCACGCCGATTAGTGGGTGTTGGCGAATGAGTTCTTCTTCGGCGCCATCGAACGAGGTGCGTTTCGCGAGCAGCGTTTCGCTGAACACCGACAACCCGATGTCGTGCAACCACGCGGCGCGCTGCAAGACGTGCCGGTCGTGATCGCGCCAACCGAGTTGCGTGGCGAGACGATCGGCGAGGGTGGTGACGCGACTGGCGTGCGGCATGACTTGCTGCTGATAGGTCGGATTCGT
>Ga0209515_10002605_pt1 | contig 27386 bp, 29 predicted proteins | sample Subgroupgradi54m_FD_187454 | JGI IMG/M metagenome (GOLD analysis project Ga0209515, IMG submission 187454) | Subsurface groundwater microbial communities from S. Glens Falls, New York, USA - GMW60B uncontaminated upgradient, 5.4 m (SPAdes)... ... | reverse complement strand
CGAAGATGCTAAACTTGGAATAACGGGCATAAAAAGCTCCTTTTTTAATGTTTGATAATTCTTCGACCAAAAGAAAAATAAGTTGCCTATAAAAAAACACCTAAATTCCGAACTTGATTATTCCGAAGTGATTTTGATGGGTTACATGGCTAAAAATATTTTTCCATGCCGAATCGTCACAATTAAAATTTTAGATTTGTCGATGATCATAGTGACCTTCCAGACGCTCTCCAACAAGATATCTTTGTGAACGTGGAAATTTTGAAACCTGAGGGATCAAATACAGGAGAAAATCATACATCTTGGTGATGATTTGAGGAGAGGCGGAGGTCATAAAAAAATCCGAACATTGTACCCAAAATTAAATTCGGGATGAAACAAGCAAGGGTAAGAAGCTTGTCCCCTGAGGGGATAAAAAGACAAAAAGTTTACGCTACTCTTGAGTCCTGGGAACGACGGCGCCGAAGCGAACCCCAACATCATTGCCGCGATTATGAGGATCGCGGCCGTAGCGGAAATCCACCCGCAAGTAGCCCTGAAAGCCGTCGACGTAGGAACCACCACGCAGACCAAACGGATATTTTTGGGCAGGATTTTCATCCGTCCACTCCAAAACACTTCCTGTCATTCCTATAATGCCATCAGGAGTTCTGGAGTTTTTGGGATTATCAACATCAATCGTCCTTGTTTGTTTTTTAACAATACTGCAATGGGCCAAAGTTTGACCATCAGATCCTACAAGTTGTCCTGTCAGTGTGGCATAGTCCAGACCTCTTCCAGCTCCACTCGCTGCAAACTCCCACTGAGCATCAGACAAAAGATAAAGACCATTACCAAGGGTTTGGACCCAGGCTTGACTCATATACCAGTCTGTATTTACAGGTTGTTTGGATCCATTCGATCCTTTAGAACTTATATTTTCACGCCATTGAAAACAAGCGACTCCACCTCTCTCAAATAAGGATTTTGATAGTTTCAGGCAAATCTAAAAATTCTTTGATGGCTTTTCGAACTTCACTTAGACCACTCCCACTTTGGCTCTATAGCCGTCTCGGGGCATTAGGAAGCAGTAATTTTCATAAAAGTAACCACTTGAGAAGAGGAAGAAAGTGTATTTGTTTCCCTTCGATTTCTTCCGTGGCCTCGTAGTTCTCTGTAATCACCCAACCCTCATTTTTTTTGAATGCCTCTAGACCTCTGAGAAGAGATTGTGTTTCTCGTATTTTAGTTTGATATTGAGCAGGATCTTCTGAAACGCCAGAGGATGAAAGCCAGCAAACCTGAATTAATTGAGAAACTTTCAATTGTTCTTTGATGACAAAATCAACTTCACGATGCTGATCATCCTTCCAATAATAAATTTCAAAATCAGGGGTCTCAACACGTTTTCGTGCCAGATGCAGAAAAACTAACCCTTCCATCAATCGCCCCCAATTGGGACTCGAACGAAAGCCAATAGCATTGGCCAGTCCGGTATCAACTGCATAAACTTTACGCGGGCTTTTTCCCTGTTCCTTCATCTTAAAAGAAAATCTTTTTACAAAGAAAAAAAGATAGGCTTCTTCAAAATAGGAAGAAAATTTTTCAATGGTATCCGCTGAGATGTGAAGAAATTTTTCGATAGAGCTGAAAGTAATCAAAGAGCCCTGTTGGCTAAAATAATACCGCGCCAAACTTTTTAGCTGTTCCGGTTTTCGTACCCTGTAGCGACGAATGAGATCACGATTCAAAATGTCATCATAGTATTGAAGGAGTACCTGCTTCCGTTCTTCCAGAGGCGTATGAGCGATTTCGGGAAAAGAACCAAATTCGATCTGTTCATTCATTAACCGAGAAAGTTCCACACGATGATGATCTTGCTCCAACTCACTGGCACAAGGAATGCTTTGTGCCTGTTCCTGAAAAGAAAATGGAAAAACCGTAAGGCTCAGATGCCGACCCGTCAGCAGAGTTGCCAACTCCTGGCTCAGAAGACGGGCGTTCGATCCAGAGATAATGAGTTTGACCTTGTCCAATTCATGCATCATGCGCACCCATTTTTCCCAATCTGTCACTTCCTGGATCTCATCAAGAAATAAATAGGGCTTTCCTTTTGGATTTAAAATTTCAAGATAACCTTTATAAATCTCATCAAGTACTTGCGTATTGAGAGATCCAAATCGAGGATCTTCAAAATTAACCATGAGTATTTCAGAAAGAGGGACCCCTGATTGAATGAGTTTCTTGGCCAATTGTCTCATCAAAAAAGACTTCCCCGCTCGACGTGGTCCCGTGATGACAAGAATTTGATTCGTCTTTAACCAAGCCTGTAACTTCTCTAAATACCCTCTTCTTTCAACACCTGTCTTCAAATCGTGATTCCAGAGATTCCAGTCATTTAAGATAGATAAAAGTGAATTTTTATCTAATTTAACGTTCATATTAGGTAAAAATATATGATTTTATCTAATATGTCAAGAATAAATTGGGTCTTATATGGTGGGACGGACAGGCTTCCACACAGAGCCCACAAAAAACACAGCGCAAGAGATTGAATAGAACACAGCATTCTCTGATTGAGTAAGCAAAAAACTTAGATTAGATACTTCGACTGAACGACTGGAGAATCATCATGCTCAGAACCAACGAAAAACAGCTTGTTCAGTTTGCCCTTCAGGGCAATATCATCCCTCCCCTCTGTTTTGGCTGGGAAGTGACACGCGAAGGGCAGGGCAAAGTTTTTCCTTCTGTTGGTGGCATCACTTACAACGTCAAAATTGGCGATTCTGTTTTTGATTTTGAAGCGGACCATGTGGAACCCGGTGTTTCGTGTATTGCAGGAAGTTTTTCGGACAAACGGACAGCCAACCCTAATTTAAGTTTTAACGCTTTTAGCTGCATTGGAAATGAAGTCACTCTGATCTCAGGAGAAGCAAAAGGGAAAAAGGGGGTCGTCACGGGACATCATGGAGGGGTCGAACATGTGCTGGTCGATTTCTCAAACGAGATTCTCAAAAAATTAACCTACGATGATAAAATTTTAATTCATGGTGTGGGACAAGGATTGAAGCTCTTCGATTATCCCGAAATCACGGTGACGGGCCTTGATCCCAAATTGTTGAAAAAAATTCCCATTCAGGCAAAAGCTAAATCCCTGCGCGTGCCTGTTGTGGCTTTGGTACCGGCTGAACTCATGGGATCAGGTTTAGGACACAATGATTCCTTTAAGGGGGATTATGATATCCAGACCAGCGATCCTTCGGTTATCAAAAAATTTCATTTGGAAAATTTGCGATTCGGTGATTTCGTGGCCATCATCGATCATGAATCCACCTACGGCTGGTCCTACAAAAAAGGAGCCGTCTCCATTGCCGTTGTCGTCCATGGCAATTCCTTTTTGGCAGGACATGGACCGGGAGTACAGACGGTGATGACCTCCCGCAATGGATTCATCGAGCCTATTTTAAGTCCATCGGCAAATCTCGGGGATTACTTGAGAATCGGACGAAAAAATCCACAATGAAGCTCCCCCGCTGAGATTTCTTATGTTTCATGTTCCTCCGTCTTCATGAGAAAGAAGATCAAATTTACTTTCTTCCTGCCTGGACTTTTGTATAAGAGAAATCATGAGCCCAACAGGATTCCTGATTATTTTTGTTTTGTTGTTCCCTCAAAATGTTTTTTCTCAGGGGACTCAACGAGATTTTCCGGACATGCCCGAGTTTCAGGGGATCACCCAATGGTTCAACTCGCCTCCGCTCACTAAAGAATCTCTCAAGGGCAAAATCGTTCTCGTCGATTTTTGGACTTATACGTGCATCAATTGCATCCGAACGCTGCCCTTTCTCAAAACATGGTACCAAAAATACAAAGATCAAGGCTTTGTCGTGATTGGTGTGCACAGTCCCGAGTTTCAATTTGAACGTGATCCGGCCAATGTCAAAAAGGCGATAGAGCATTTTAAGATCCCTTATCCGGTTGCCCTCGACAGTAGCATGGCCACCTGGACGGCTTATCAAAACGAAGCCTGGCCAGCGCATTATTTTATCGATGCCCAGGGGAAGATTCGTCACGTGCACTTGGGCGAGGGGAATTATGAGGAATCGGAGAGATGGATTCAAGAATTGTTGAAGCAAAAGACAGAGCCGCTTCATCTCCCTTCCAATGTCGACTTCTCCCAAATCCAATCCCCCGAAACCTATTTGGGAACACGCCGGCGTGAACACTGGTTGCCTGCAAATCAAAAATTGGATTTTAACCAATGGACCTATGAGGGATTTTGGCAATCAGAACCAGAAAAAATTGTCCTGACGGAGGGAAGAGGAAAGATTCGTTTTCACTTCAAGGCCACCAAGGTCAATCTCGTCCTGCACCCGGGAAGGGCTCCCGTCTCTGCCATCGTTCGGCTGGATGGACAGATCGTCGATCCTCAAAAATCAGGAAAAGATGTGCATCAAGGAAAAATCGAAATCAGCGAACCACGACTGTATGAGCTCATTTATGTGGGCCCCAAGGGCGAGGAGCATACGGTTGAAATTGAATTTCTGAGTCCGGGAGTTGCGGCTTACGCCTTTACTTTTGGTTAGGGGTGGGAGAGCCATGTTGAAACGCTATAGTAAAAGTTGTTTTCATAGTTTATGATTCGCCCCCTGGTTGTGAAGTTATGAAAAATGCCGATATGACAAAAGAGGAGTTAGAAGAAGCCCTGGTGCTTCTCAACTCCACCTACAAGAAGCTAGAGGAAGAACTGATTGAAGCAAGAGAAAAAAATCATGAAATGATTCATCTCATGAATGAGCGAAAAGAAACGGAAGAAAAACTCGCCTATCTTGCTTATCATGATTCCCTCACCGGATTACCCAATCGAAGGCTCCTGATTGATCGTCTGGACATGGCCTTTGCCCATGCCAAACGTCACCAAATGATTATGGCACTCATGTTTCTCGACCTTGATCGCTTCAAGATGATCAATGACATGCTGGGACATGACGTGGGCGACAAAGTGCTTGTAGAAGTTTCTTCCAGAATCAAAAAAAGTTTAAGAGAGGAAGATACAGTCGCCCGACTGGGTGGTGATGAGTTTGTGCTCCTTCTTCCCCATATTGAACAACCCGAGGGCATTGGCAAGGTTGCGGAGAGGATCTGCCGTATTTTGAGCCAACCCATTTCGATGGGGGCCGGGGAATTTCACATCACCGCAAGCGTTGGCATTGCCCTCTTTCCTCAGGATGGAAAAGAAATCGACTCTCTTTTGAAAAGCGCCGATACCGCTCTTTACAAGGCTAAAGAATTAGGTCGTAATACACATCAATTTTATTCACCCTTCAAGAAAGGCACCTTATGATTTCACTCTGGACGGCCATTCCCTTTGTTTTACTTCTTCTTTCAATCGCCATCTTCCCCTTGGCCCTTCCGCATTTTTGGGAAACCAATCGCAACAAGGCCCTTGTCGTCGTCCTCCTTTCACTGCCCGTCATTGCTGTTCTTTTGAGTCACGAACCTGTCGCTATTCTTCATACTCTTCAAGAATATTTTTCGTTTATCTGTCTCCTTGGTTCGCTCTTCGTCATCTCGGGAGGTATCGCCGTCCGTGGAGATCTCGAGGCAACACCACGGGTCAATATCATCTTTTTGGCGATCGGAGCTGTTTTGGCCAATTTTATTGGAACCACAGGGGCCAGCATGGTCTTGATTCGTCCTTTTCTTAAAACAAACTCGGAAAGGAAGAGGGTCCGGCACCTTCCTGTATTTTTTATTTTTGTCGTGAGTAATTTCGGCGGACTTTTGACCCCTTTGGGAGATCCCCCCCTCTTCCTGGGATATTTAAGAGGCGTTCCTTTTTTCTGGACCTTGAGACTTTTTCCCATTTGGCTGATCGCCGTCAGTGCCCTTTTGACTATTTTTTATTTTTGGGATCGACGATGCTACCAGCAGGAAACAACGAAAGATCTCAAGAGAGATAAAACCAATATTCAGCCAATCCGTTTGGAAGGCTGGAAGAATGTTCTCTTCCTCTGTGGTGTCCTCTACAGTGTCTTCATGCCGACACCCTGGAGAGAGGGAATCATGATTCTCATGCTCGTCTGCTCTCTTGTCTTTGGACCCAAGACGGCACGTCATCACAATAATTTTCAGTGGGGGCCTATCCAGGAAGTGGCCATTCTTTTTGCCGGAATTTTTATTACCATGGTCCCTGCCTTGATGATTTTAAAAGAAAAAGGACCCACTCTGGGGATTATCCAACCTTGGCAGTTTTTTTGGTTGAGCGGCTCCTTGAGTTCGTTTTTGGATAATGCACCTACGTACGTGACCTTCCTCTCTTTGGCCCAAGGCCTTCACTTTTCTCCCGAGGTGGTGGGAGTCCCCATCAAACTCCTTCAAGCCATCAGTGTCGGCTCTGTTTTTATGGGGGCCAATACGTATATCGGAAACGGACCCAACTTCATGGTCAAGGCCATCGCCGATCACGCCGGTTATAAAACGCCCTCCTTCTTTCATTACATGGTCTATTCGCTGGGAATTTTATTTCCTATTTATTTTCTGATTACTTTTTTATTTTTTAGATAACGGGGGAGAGCACTACTTGATTGTCGTCACCGACTTGTCGGCATCTTTTGCCCAATCACTCCAAGACCCTTCATAGAGTTTGGCATCAAGACCCGCAAGCTTGAGGGCAAAAATATTAGTGCATGCTGTGATACCGGACCCGCAATAACAAACAATCGTCTCGGCCTGATCGGCCTCCATCTTTTTAAATTCTTCCTTCAATGTTTCCGGCTTGAGGAAATAACCCGTCTGTGGATCTATCGTCTTTGCAAAATGAAAATTAATGGCCCCCGGAATATGTCCCGCTCGGGCATCGATGGGCTCCACGTCTCCCCGATAACGCTCGGGAGAACGCGCATCCAAGATCAAGACACGGGGATCATCCCGCAATGTATCCACTCTTTCTTTGTCAAATACCCATCCGAGTTTTGCCCGTCCTATAAATTTGGAAGGTAAAAAATGACGAATATCCTGCTCGCTCTCCCCGCCCACCTTCAACCATCCACTCCATCCTCCATCCAGAAGAGAGACCTTCTCATGTCCAAAATATTTCAAGAGCCACCACAGACGCGCCGCGGGCATGCCTTTGCCTTCATCATAGACAATCACATAGGTCTCGCGTTCAATACCCAAATCCGACACCGCTTTTTGAAAATCTCTTTTAGGCGGAATCGGATGACGGCCAGGGCCTTCTTTTCCCGAAAGATGCTCATCCACATCGAGGTGGGCCGCCCCCGGAATATGCCCTGCCTCATACTGCCGACGCCCTTCCCCGGGATTTCCGAGGATCCAACGTGTATCGACGATGCGAAGTCCGGGGTCGTTGAGATGTGTTTGCAGCCAGTCAGTAGAAACAAGATCGGAGGTCATGAGTTATCCTTTCCGGATAGAACTCATTCTGAAGAAAATCGCAGAAACTAGCAACTAACTTCATTTAAATAATTTTGTGCAGCGCCCCGCCCGGGGCTCCGAGGGCGTCGACTCTTCTCTCGATCTCAGGATCCATCTCCAAAGGCGGGGCATGATGGAATTTGCGACGGGCATCGATCACCAGGGGGCCACGACAACCCCAATGTTTATTTTCTATAAAAGCACCAAAACCATCGATATCGGCGGCGGGATTGGATCGCGTAAAGGTAATCCACAAAAAGTTGTTGAGTGTTCGTGCCGTGAATTCGCTGTCATCCACAACGATAATCAGCGGAAACTCCTCCCCCTCACCAGGCCTCCGGCCACCCTCTCCCGCGAGGGGAGAGGGTGATTCAACAACCAAAATTCCTGGAAGAACAACCTTTGGATTTTTAAATCCTTCGGGCAACTTAAAATCGGAAGGAATCTGTGTGGCTAAATTTCGGCGTTTAGGCCCCACAGCGGCGATCACCACTTTGGAACCCCGATTCAATCCTGAACCGGAATAGTCCAACGTATCCATCGTCGTGCCTGTTTGAAAATGAAGATCACGCGTCCAATCGACGCGTTCGAGCATGTGTTTAAAAAAAGCCGGGACGTCATGGATATCCAGTTGAGGATTGTCCTGACACGAACTGATCCAGAGATATTTCGCGAGCGAGAGTTGTCCTTGCCCGAGAATGGCATTTGCCTGGGTGAGGATCTCCTGCGGCACGCGCGTCGCCTGATACGGCGTGTAGCGCTCACTCCCGATGGCTAGTAATAAAGGATGAACCCCGGCGGCATCGACGGCATGTACGGCCTTCACGCCGGGCAAAACCTTTGGAATCAAGGATCCCGTCAATTCGTGGATAAAAGTCCCAAAGCTTGTATCCTCCTGCGGCGGCCGGCCAACCGTTGTAAAAGGCCAGATCGCCCCGTCGCGGTGATAGACATGCTCCACCTCGAGGACGGGATAGTCATGTGATAAACTGTAATAACCCAAATGATCGCCGAAGGGCCCTTCGGGAAGAAGGTGGTGAAGATGGATCGTCCCCGTGATACAAAAATCGGCCTCGGCATAGATCGGCAAATGATCGGGCCAGGAAATCATGGGAATCCGATGCCCCGCCAAGACGCCGGCAAAAGAAATTTCGGGCATCCCTTCCGGAAGAGGCATCACAGCGGCCAGGGTCATGGCCGGAGCCCCTCCCACAAAGATGTTGACCCTGAGAGGCTTTCTCCTCTCCACCGCCTCTGTATGATGCACACCGATGCCGCGATGGATTTGGTAGTGCAACCCGACTTCTTTATCGGGAGAATATTGACCTCCGGAGATTTGCACACGATACATTCCAAGGTTGGAGTAGCGAAATCCCGGGTCAACCAGGCTTTCGGTATACACCTGAGGTAAGGTAATAAAGGCCCCGCCGTCTTGAGGCCAGGATTGAAGCTGGGGAAGATCACCTATCTTGATAACATTTTGAAGGATAGGACCCGTTTTCACCTTTCGGGGTCTCAGGTGAAGGGTGGCCGCCGGGATCCTCAGTGATCGGAAGGGATGTTTAAAAAATTCTTCGGGTTGGGCTTTTAAATCAATCAGGGCTCGAACCGCCTTGAGGGTGTCACGAAAAACATAATGGGTCCGGTTAATGGTCCCGAAAAGATTCCCCAACATCGGAAAGCGGCAATTTCTAACACGTGTAAAGAGAAGGGCCGGACCACCGGCCTGATAAACACGGCGTTGAATGGCCCCGATTTCGAGATGGGGATCGCACTCCGTATCAATGCGGACAAGCTGTTTTGATTTTTCAAGATCGGTCACACACGCCAAAAGAGTAGGATAACCCATAATGATCGTCTTACAAACTCACGATTAATCGAGGGGAGCAAAACGAACGGCCCCATCGGAATTTGTGCCAATCCCCATGGGTTCTACATGAAGAGGCGTCACCGTCGTGTCCACATAAATTTTATATCCCGATTTTTTTGCCTTTTCACAAAATGAAAAATCTTCGGAGAGATGCCCCGTCTCTGTCCATTCACTGGTAAACCACGGCCCTTTTATCTTTTTAAAAACTTCTCTCTGGATCAAAAGACAGCCCGCCCCCACGGCATCCACCTTCTGTAATCTTCGCCCGGCGGCCGCGATGGGTTGCAAGTTTCCCTTCTTATCTTTGACAAAAGCCACAGGCTCGTGAGGAGGAAGTCGTTTGCGATAAAAACCGCTGACAATAGGTTGTTCGGCTTCCAAAAGTTTTACCAGGGTATCTGGCGCCGGAAGAACATCGGAGTCTAAAAAAAGAATGTGCGTCGGCTCAATCGGATGATGAAGCATCCGATCCACCAGATGATTGCGCGCCCGATCCACCAGGGCTCCCTGAAAAACCATGAGGTCGGTCTCTTCCGGTTTATCCAAACCAAGGATAGAGGCAACCACTCTCCAATAAATGAGGGGCGTCGCTAACGGCACCGCAATCACAACCCGAGGTTCTTCCTGCATAGGCCTCTTTTAACAGAGTCTTAGGAGCACGCAAGATAAACTATATTTGACAGGCCGCGGGAAAAAAGAAAGAAACAAGGCATGGCAGCGCCCCTTTTGCAATCCCATATCCCCTACCTCAACCTTCTTTTTCGCGGAAAGGTGCGGGATATTTATGACTTGGGGACAGAGCTCCTCCTGGTGGCTACGGATCGTCTCTCGGCATTTGATGTTGTCTTCCCTAATCCTATTCCGGATAAGGGCGAGATCCTCACACAGATGAGTCTCTTCTGGTTTAAAAAGATGAAACACATCATCCCCAATCATCTCTCGGACAAGCCGGTCGAAGAGGTCTTTGAGACGCCTCAAGACAAGATCGCTTATGCCAAGCGTTCGATGCGTGTGAAAAAAACAAAGCCACTGCCCATCGAGGCCATTGCCCGCGGCTATCTGGCAGGATCAGGCTGGAGTGATTATAAAAAAACTGGAAGCCTCTGTGGCCTCCCTCTTCCACCTCATCTGAAAGAAGCGCAAAAATTGCCCGAACCGATCTTTACCCCTTCTACAAAGGCCGAACAAGGCACGCATGATAAAAATATTTCTTTTGATCGAGCGGTCGGCCTGGTGGGTGAAAAATTAGCGAAACAGGTGCGTGATGTCACACTCAAAATCTACCGCGAAGCCGCTGACTACGCCGAATCCCATGAGATCATTATTGCGGACACCAAATTTGAATTTGGACTCCTGGGAGACCAGCTTACCTGGATCGATGAGGCCTTGACCCCCGACTCTTCACGCTTCTGGCCCAGGGATCGTTACCGTGTTGGGATCTCTCCGCCCAGTTTTGACAAGCAATTTGTACGTGATTACTTGACTGATATCGGCTGGAACAAACAACCACCGGCGCCCCAGTTGCCTTTTGAAATTATTCAAAAGACAGCGGATAAATATCACGAGGCGTTTCGGCAATTAACAGGCAATATCTTATGATCAAACTCTATCAATACGAAGTCTGCCCTTACTGCTGCAAAGTCAAAGCGGTCCTCGACTATAAAAAAATTCCCTACGAAAAGATCGAGGTCAATCCTATGACTCATGAGGAACTCGAAGGCGTGCCTGGAGCCATAGAACACGACAAGGTGCCCGTGTTGGTTGACGGCGATAAAGTTGTTTTTGAATCCAACGACATTATCAAATATCTCGACAAAAAATATCCCAACCGAGCTGTCTTTCATCAGGAAAAACAAATCGAAGAAGAAAAATGGATGACCTATGCCGATGAAGAACTCGTCCAGATGCTGCCGGCCAACATCTATCGTACTCTTCCGGAAGCCCTGCATTCCTTTAAATACATCACCAAGGTCGGAAAATTTCCCGCCTGGAAGCGCTACTACATGGCCCTGGGTGGTGCCATTGCCATGACGATCGTTGCAAAAAAGGGAATGAAAAAACGCGGCATCACCGACCCTCGTCAGGCCCTTCAAGAATCTTTGGGGAAATGGTCGCAGGCCCTCGATAAGAAGAAATTCATGGGAGGTGACCTCCCGGATGTTTCGGATCTTGTGGTTGCGGGCATCCTCTCGGCTGTCCGTAAAATGAAGGTATGGAAATTTATTGAGAAACAAAAACCCCTTGTCGCCTGGTTTGAACGCGTTCAAAAGGCGAGTCAACCAGGAAGTTGAGCATTGACAAGGGTAAGGTCGCTTGTTAGGGCCCAGTTGGATTCGAGGATGTCAGGGAAGAGGGGTGAAATTCCCCCGCGGTCCCGCCACTGTGATTGGCAAAGATCACTCTCGTTGAGTCACTGTCGGTCAAAACCACCTCTCTGAGTTGAGGTGGAAGGCAGATGGGAAGGCAAGGGAGACGATCCAATCGCCATGAGTCAGGAAACCTGTCCACGATTCTGGTCTGTCATTTCATAGAACGGTTTTACTCCTCGAGGAGGGAGTTGCCATGAAGCAAAATTTTTCTTGTTGTTTTCTTTTCGTCCTATTTTTTTTCTCCTCTTGCGGGGAGATCACCACAAACACAACACGGGCACCGACTCCTACACAAAATAATCCTGCAACGGATCGCACACCGGCCACTTCTGCTGATCTCAACCATCCTGCCGGCAACACGGCCATTGTCCTAGGGGCCAATTTTACAGATCCGGTGGGGAGTCTCAATCTTCTTTCGATCAACTCCCCGCACACAGCGGCTACAAACTTGCAAACCACTCACTCCGACGCCAGTGTTTACTCCTTTGGTAATCAGCTCTATGTCGTTAATCATCTGGGTGCGGATAATATTCAGATTGTCAATCCCACCAACTTCTCTGTGACCAAACAATGTTCTGTCGGTCGTGGGACCAATCCGCAACAAATTATTGTCACGGCCTCGGACAAGGCCTTTGTCTCTCTCTATCAACCAGATCAAAATAGCAGCATGGGTCTTCACGTCGATGATCTCATCGTCGTGAATCCATCGGCTGACAGTTGTAATGATTTTATCACACACACGATTGATCTGACCCCTCTGACCACCGACGATGGGGATCGGTTTGCCCGCGCCAGTGCAATGGTGATGATTGAGAAAAATCTCTATGTCGCTCTTCAAGACTTGCCAGGTGATTTATCTCATCCCGCCAATCAATTGGGAAAGATCGCTGTCATTGATGCAGAGACCAACGAAATTATTCGCACGATCGGCCTGCAGGGCCGCAACCCTGTGGCCATGGATTATTCACCCATCACCAAACGCATCTATGTGGGTGATGTGGATTACTTCTACTCGATCTCCGATTTTGGAGGTATTGAGGTTGTGAATCCCGAGACAAGCCAATCCGAGGGTTTCTTAATCAGTAAAACAACATTGGGAGGATCGCCTGCGGATATGGAAGTTTATCATTCTAAAGGTTTTGTTGCCGTTGGTCTTTTTGATGCGATTACCAACACCTATGGGACCAAGGTTGTCTCTTTCAATCTGACACCCAATTCTGATCTGGAGTTGAACGAACTGTATCGAAGTGCCGGGTATATCCAAGATATCGCTGTGGACCAAAACGGTATCCTCTTGATTGGTGATCAGCACCCCACCGTCAATGGGATTCTCTTTGTCGACCCCGTCTCTCATCAAGTGGTCGGTGGGCCTATTCATCTCGGGGCAGCACCTTCTTCTATCACCTTTATTGAGAGGGGTTCATGATCCGTTTCTCTTTTTACAGTGTCTCCTTTTTTATGATCCTCTCTCTCTCGGCCTGTCAGTATGCCGAGGAGAAGCCTGTGCAGGAAACTTCCCTGCAACCGGATACATCAGCCCCTCCTGTGGAAATTCCGATAGAGGATTCTGGTCCGGCAGGACTGCGCGGCATAGCCCTTCGGCCCTCCTTTATTATTTTGCGTGGGGCCGGACAGGGGGCCCACGTGTCCATGGATGTCTGGTTTTGGAAAAACTGGGCCTATCGGTCCGATATTCACGATCAAGTCACACCTCCTGATGAAACAACACCCATCGCCGTTGAATGGACAATACAGGACTCGCATGTCGCGACCCTGAACCCTGATGGTGAGATCATCGCTGTGGCACCGGGTGAAACCGAAATCAGGGCACGTTTGCAAGGTCATGAGACAACGGCCGTTGTTCATGTGGATCCTGTTGAAAGAATCTCCGAACCAGCCGCACCATCCCCCTTGCCAACACCAACGCCCACTGCCCGATGCCAGGCAACGACGTGTGTGGCCCAGGGGAAAAGATGTGGAACGATCGCCGACGGTTGTGGGGGCACACTCGATTGTGGGACTTGTTCAGCCTCCGTTTGTCAGCCGGTGACATGCAGTGCCCAAGGAAGTCGTTGTGGAATGATTCCTGATGGCTGCGGCGGCACACTCGATTGCGGTGCTTGTCCAACTCCCTCTCGGCCACCAGCACCTCCTCCGGAATGCCGCCCCACAACCTGTGCCGCACAAGATGCCCATTGTGGTGCTGTCAGCAATGGTTGCGGAGCTTCCCTCGACTGCGGTATCTGCACCGCCCCTCATGAAACATGCGGAGGAAGCGGAACTCCCCATGTGTGCGGCCGGCCACTACCGGTTGAGGAAGCACCTCCTTCACCGGGAGCTCGTTATCCCAGTCGCGTCGTTTCTCATCGCACGGGGACAGGGGGTGGATTTGGAGAAGATCGTCTTCCCGATGTTGTTTTAGGACCCCCCCGCGGCGGCGGCCGTCTTCATGGTGGCACCGATGTTTATTCACTCGGCGTCAATGGTGAGATCATTCTTGAGTTTACGGATTATATTATTTTTGATGGAAGTGGTGATGATTTCGTTGTATTTGAAAATGCCTTCGAGGTGGCTAGGAGCCGCCCATTGAGAACTTATTCAGAGAGAGGATTCGTTGCTGTCTCCAATGATGGTGTGACCTATTATGAATTTCCCTGTGATCCTCATACATCCCCTTATACAGGTTGTGCCGGCCTTACCCCTGTGCTTGCCAATGCTGACATAGGACCGGTTGATCTTCTAAACGTCGCTGAAACAGGGGGTGATCGTTTTGACCTGGCAACCGTTGGATTGACAACGGCCCGATTTGTACGCATCCGAGATGGCAATGCGGGCGAAGGACCTGTCGGTCCAGGAACCGCCGGATTTGACCTCGATGCCGTGGGCATCCTTCATGGGACACTTCCTTAACTGATGAGCCCCATTTTACCTCATTCATTTTCTCTTTTGGCACTTACGGCATTTTCGTCTCTCGGTTGCGGCGAGGCCAGCCTGGGTCTCAACCCGGATAGAAACTTGTCAACCCCCGCAAATTGTTTGGAATTACCTCCCCAGCCACACATCACCGGAGGTTATTTTCAGGATGGAGCGGCCCACATCCTGTTTCGCCCTGTGTTTCATCCCAATCTTGCGACATACATTTTATACCGTACCGACAGGAGCTGTGCCCGGGTCAATGCAGGGGATTTTCATACTAACTCTCTCCAACCCGTTTTGGGAGCCACTATCACCCAAGGTCTCGAAGAGGGTGAGTTGCAATTTAATGATTTTACTTTTCATCGCGGCCTGTGGTTCTGTTACACCATTGAGACGGAAACCCTTTGTCCTCAACCTCATCCTATCCGCATGCACACCTACTGGAACTTGGGGGTTCCTTAATTTTTTATTTTTATGAGAGAGTCATGGATATCGAAGCCCGATTGCAGGAATTGTTAGGACAAACGGCCCTCCAGGAAGCTGCTGTTTTAGTTCCGTACTATAAGGACAGGGGTGAGGATTATATTATTCTCACCAAACGAACCGAAGAGGTCCTTCACCACAAAGGACAAATCTGCTTCCCGGGTGGAGCCCGTGATACGACGGATCAATCGCTGTGGGATACCGCCTTGCGAGAAGCCCATGAAGAGATCGGTCTGGATTCCAGTCAAGTCACGTTGATCAAAGAACTAAAACAACAATTCACACCGACAGGCTTCAGGGTCACCCCCTTTGTAGCCTCGATTCAGCCTCTCTCCTTATGGAGACCCAATCCTGTGGAGATCGCCGAGATCTTTTCTGTCCCGATAAGACACCTTAGAAATCCACAGAATGTCCGTTTTCTCAAACGAAGCTACAAGGATATCGAATTCATAGAACCCCATTTTACCTATCTCAACCATGATATCTGGGGCATGACGGGTCGGGTGATTTGTGAGGTAATTGAAATGGGCAACCAAAATCCATGAACCTGATCCTCCTCTTTCACGAAGATTTTAAGGACATGACCCATGTCCGCTTGAGTGACTACCGCGCCGATCATATCAGAGACATCCTTCGCTCTTATGAAGGGCAGACACTCCGCGTCGGGCTCGTCAATCAGGGTGTGGGTGAAGGGACGATCACGGCCCTCGAAAAAGATTTCGTAGAACTCAAGGTCTCTCTTCCTCATAAAAAACCTCCGGCTCCCCTCCTCTCCCTGATCCTCGCCCTCCCTCGTCCCCAAACTTTGAAGAAGGTCCTCGAGGTCTCAGCAACCTTCGGGATTCGGCAACTCACCCTCATTAACGCCCAACGTGTGGAAAAAAGCTTTTTTAATTCGAAATTACTCAAGGAGGAAGCCTGGAAAAAGCATATAAGGCTCGGACTTGAACAAGGGGGGCAAACTTTTTTCCCGGAGATCAAGATTTATCACTCTCTCGGCAAATTTTTCTCGGAGTCTCTTCCCTCCCTGACCGCCTCATCACCCATCAGGCTCATTGCCACACCGGATACAGAAAGTTCTTTATGGGATACGCCCCTGGCGTCTTCGCATGAGGAAAAAGACATTCTTTGCGCCTTAGGACCGGAAGGTGGGTGGAGAAAAAACGAGCTGGAGGACTTTGAAAATGAGGGATTTCAACAGATCTGTCTGGGGACACCCATTCTCCGGGTCGAAAACGCCGTCTGCGCCCTCTTTTCACAAATCAAATTACTATCCCTACGTCCACATCAGACAAAGTCGTCGTCAAAAAAGAAGTAGGCGATCACTTCGGATCGCCTCTTCTTCTTGAGCCAAGCTTTTGAGCCTGGACTATCTCTTTTTGGACTTCTTGGCGGTCTTCTTCTTCTTTGCTTTCTTTTTCTTAGCCATTTTTGGCCTCCTTTTTTCTATTTTTAAGATCCAAACTTTTAAAATCCGCGCCCGTCAACTTCTCTCATCTGCTAATTATCCCTCGATATATATAAATTATATGCTTTTATAGTTTAATTGCAACAGTTTCTGTCAAAATTTTGCTTCTTTGACATAATTTTTTGTCTCTGTGGGTTGCTTAAGAAAAAAATTTCGTGCGGGATTCTGAGAAAATTATTTTTAAAAAATAAAAACTTAAAAATAATGAGGCGGCAAACAATTATCCCTAAAGGATTTCCTGTCTTCGTTTAAAAAAATAAATTTTATTTATTTTGAAAACTTCCTGGCCAGCATGATGGGCGTGGTCTCTTTTTGTCCCATTTCTCCAAAAAATAAATTTTCACTTTTTTGCCGATGGCACCCCTACGAACATCCGCAATTCTTGATCCGATCGGCAATCACATCCAAAATCAGTTCCGACTCCCCGAGGGCTTGTGTGATTTTCCAAGAGATATGTGGGTATTTTTTCCCCGCCGCTTCGCAAAGAGAGGGGATGTCTTTTGTTAAATGCTTGCCAGGAAGAAGAAAAAACGGGTGGATCACAATCTCTTTTGCCCCTCGCGCGACAGCTTTGTCAAAGGCTTCCTCGATGGTGGGTGAAGCAATCTCCATGTGAGCCGGTTCGACAATAAAAGATTTCGAGCGCTCCGCAAATTTTTGGACAATCTCCAAAAAGGCCTCATTGGAGGCACTACGTCTTGAGCCGTGATCGACAATAATAATTCCCTTCATCTTACTTCCCCAACAGAGAACGCAAGGCGAGCTCAAGGTCCGGATGTTGAAATGAATAACCTGAAGCCGCGAGGGCCGCGGGCTCTACTCGAGTACTCGCAAGCAACAACTCCTTTGCCATCTCCCCAAAAGCCAACTTGATGACAGCCTCAGGCATCGGAAAGAGAGTGGGCCGTGAAAGCACCCGTCCCAAGATTTTGGTAAAATCTTTATTAGTCACCGGATGGGGAGACACGACATTGACAGGCCCTTGCAGGGTTTCCTTTTTTATCACATGAGCCACAATGTGGACCACATCATCGATGCTGACCCAGCTCATGTATTGGGTGCCTTTCCCCAGATAACCTCCGGCCCCCATTTTAAAAGGAGGAAGCATTTTAGCCAGGGCACCACCGGACGGCGTAAGAATCATCCCAAATCGCAGATGAACAACACGAATCCCTTTTTGAGTCGCCGGTAACGCCGCCTCTTCCCACTCCCGACACACTTCAGCCAAAAAACCTTCTCCCGAAGAGCTCCTCTCATTTAAAATTTCACTGGCGCGGTTGCCGTAGTAACCAACGGCTGAAGCGGTCACAAAAACCTTGGGCGGCATGGAGAGCTGGGCCAAAGCCCCTGCCAAAAAGCTCGTCCCCTGGACACGGCTCTTCCGAATCTTCGTCTTCTTCTCTTCGGTCCATCGCCCTGAAGCAATATTCTCACCGGCGAGATGAACGACCGCCTCCATCCCCTCAAGGGCTTTGAGATCCATCTTTTGGGATTCAGGATCCCAGGAGATCTCATTTTTGTTAGCTGGGGATGACGTGCGAACGAGCCGAAAAACTTGCTCTCCCCGCTTTGAAAGCAAAGGAAGCAGAGCCGAACCCACAAGACCTGTTGACCCCGTCACCAGTATTTTCATAGGATGCCTCTCTATCAGAAATAGCAAAAAAGAAGAAACTTATTTGCCGGAAGACCGAAAAGGCCGCCATGAAGGATTTTCTCAAAGAGATCACCCGTACCCCAGAACAAGAAGCCCGTTGGCTAAACACCCTTTCTTTGCTCGAATTCATTGGGGCCCAAAAGATCAGCAAAACGGTCTGTCAATCGCATCCATCCGTGGAAGTATTGGAACACCAGGCGGATGAGTCACGACATGCCTTTATTTTTAAGAAACTCAGCCTATCCTTATCCAAGGCTCCGGATTATCTCTGTCACGATGCGGCGGTGACATATTTCCAGATTTTGGATCAAAAGCTGTCTCAATGGATCACACAAACGACCGGAAATCAAAATACCTATCAAAACTACCTCATCGTAACCTGTCTCATCGAACGCCGCGCGATGAAATTGTATCCCCTCTATCGATCCGTGACATCGCATGACTGGATTCGTGACGAATTACAAAAAATTATCCTTGAAGAAGCCAACCACCGCGAGATTATCGAGGCAAAGGTTAAAGAAATCCTTTTTCACCACCACCCCAATAATCTCGCAGCTTGTGAAGAAATTGAAGACAGCCTGTTTCGAGAATTCGCCTCGTCCCTTCAGAGGGCGGCGAGCACTTCCTGATAATGACGTTCAACATCGACCTTGGGGAAGATTTTGGCGGTTTTTCCACCCTCATCAATCACAAATGTCGTCCTTTCAACTCCCATAAAAGTCCGCCCATACATGTTTTTTTCTTTCCAAACACCATAGGCATTGACAACCTCTTTATCGACATCGCTCAAGAGTGGAAAATTAAGATCATATTTTTGTTTGAAGGCCTGATGAGAGCCCAACGGATCGGGACTCACACCCAAAACAACAGCCCCTCGGGCCTGGATTTCTGAAATTCCATCTCGAAAGGCACAAGCTTCTTTTGTGCATCCGGGGGTATCATCTTTAGGATAAAAATAGAGAACGACCTTTTTCCCGTGAAAGTCCGAAAGAGAAACGTTCTCTCCTTGATCGTTCATCAAGGTAAATTCAGGGGCTGGGTCGCCGACTTGAGGTTGGGCAGGGACTTTCACCTCTTCCTCCGAATACCCCTCTGGGGCCGATGTCTCAGAAATCATCGGCTTTATCTCTTCGGGAAGAACCAGCTTTTGTTTTTTCTTTGCGGCTGGCCTTTTTTGTTTCTGGGTTCGTTTCTGGGTTCGTTTCTGAGTTTGTTTCCGGGTTTGCCTCTTGGTTTTATTTTTGGTGTGAGTCCCGGCTTTCTTCTTAACTTTGGTCTTGGCTGACTTTGCCATAGTAAACCTCCCTTTGAGCTCCCTGGTGATCAACAAAATTCAAAAGACTTCAGAGGAAACCAGACTGGAATCAGCGATGAATGTCAAGAGGAGTCCGTAGGCAATTTTTTATAGATGTGTTATGAGATTGGTCACTTGAAAGAAGGGAGACTCATTTAAAATGGACATCTTATGGAGCTCTATCCACGACGAGGCCCTCTTGCATTTTCGCAATCTCCTCCGCCTCAATACGTCAAATCCTCCAGGGAACGAAATCATTGCCGTTAATTATCTCTCTCAGATTTTAAAGAAGGAAGAAATCCCTTTTGAAGTGATCGAATCGGGGCCGGGCCGGGCCAACCTGATCGCCCGATTCTCTTCGGGGGGTCCTGAAGGTGCCCTGCTGCTTTCGTCCCATCTCGATGTCGTCCCGGCCGAAGAAGGCAAATGGAAATATCCCCCCTTCGAAGCAAAAATAGAAGAAGGCTATCTCTGGGGCCGCGGGACCATTGATATGAAACACATGGCTGTCTACAGCCTCATGACCCTCCTTCTGATGAAGCGATATGGCATCAAGATTAAGCGCGATATTATTTGGGCCGCCGTCGCCGATGAAGAGGCTGGATGTGAATTTGGATCTCGTTACCTCGTCGAAAATCATCCCGATCTGCTCTGGTCAGAATACGCACTCAATGAATTGGGCGGGTTTACGATTCACTCAGGGACAAAACGCTTTTATCCCATCCAGGTCGCCGAAAAAGGTTTTGTCTGGTTAAAAATTAAAGCCACAGGCGAAGCCGGCCATGGATCCCTCCCTCATGGGAAGAGTGCTATTGTCAAGGTGGCTCACGCCGTTGATCGCCTCCATCGTCATTATCTTCCCCGACACGGACATCGGATTGCAGAGAGTTTTATCCTCTCATTGGCCAGTGGACGAGGTTTTCCCGCTTCTCTCTTTCTCAGGGCCGTGACAAAACCTTATGGGGATTTTTTTCTCAAATTTCTTCCGGATCGTGACGCCGCCCGGTTTTTTGTAGCAACCCTTCATAACACCGCCTGCCCTACCGGTCTGGAGGCCGGACAAAAAATAAACGTCATCCCCTCCGAGGCCGCTCTCCTGGTCGATGGCCGCATCCTTCCCGGCAAGAGTCCTGAGAGTTTCCTCAAAGAACTTCGTCAACTTTTGGGCAAAGATTTTTATATCGAGATTCTCCATCAAGCCCAGGGGACAGAAACCTCTGTCGATACACCTCTCTTTCAAACCCTCCAAGAGGTACTGGAAGAAAGGGATCCGGGAAGCGAGGCTATCCCTTACCTGATTGCCGGTTTTACCGACGCCACCAATTATCAAAAATTGGGAATCAAGACGTATGGCTTTTCACCCATCAAGCTTCCACCCAACCTTGTCTTTTCAAAACTCTACCACAACCACAATGAGAGGATCCCCCTGGAAGGCTTTCAATGGGGACTGGAAACATTTTTTGAGGCGGTAAAAAGATTTTGCACTTTGTAGAAGTGAGGCCTCCTACTGACATCCCTTCCCTTAAATTTTCACAACCTCATTATTCAAAAATCGGATAACGATTTTTTAATTATTATAGACTATTGACTTTATAGTCAATAGTCTATAATAATTACACATGACCTATACTCCCCTTCAAATTCGAGAAGTTTTTCACCTTTGCTTTCTTCAGGAATTTCTTCGAAAATTTGATCCTAAACTGGTCATTCTGAAGGGAGGCGTCAATCTCCGCTTTTTTTTCAAAAGCCGCCGTTATTCGGAGGATATGGATCTTGATGTCAAGATTGCCTCGATCGCTTCCATCCAAAAAAATGTACTCAAGACCCTGGACACCATCCTGACTCCAATGAGAATTTACGGTATTACCTCCATCACGCCACCGACCATGAAAAATTCAAAACAAACAGAAACGACCCAACGTTTTAAAATCCATCTCCATACTCAGGATGGGCTAGACCTCTTTACAAAAATTGAGTTCTCGAGAAGAAGCCTAAAAAATGAGCCCGAGTTTGGAAGAGTCGATGATCACCTCTTGCGAGACTACCGATTGGCGCCTGTTGTGGCGCCCCATTACAGCGCTATTTCAGCGTTTGAACAAAAGATAGAAGCCCTGGCGGGCAGGTCCACGGTAGAAGCCCGGGATGTCTATGACCTGTACCACCTCTTGTCTTTTGTCCCCCAAAATTATCGCCCCTCTGCAAAAAGTGCGACTTTAAAAGAGGCCTCCAAAAGGGCCCGGGAGATTGGATTTGAGCAATATCGTGAATCCGTAGTTGCCTACCTTGCTGACGAAGATCAAAATTTATTTGGCATGAAAGAAACATGGGAAGATATATGGAAAAAAGTTCTCGAGGCCATCCAATATGACTGAGGGTGACGCCATCGCTTTAATACGGAATTCAAAGAGCCTGGTCTTTACGACGCGCGAATTTTCAATATTGGCAAATATCAGCATCCCTTTTGCCAGTCAGATGCTTCGTCGTTTGGCGCTCAAGAAGAAAATTACCCGCGTCTTTCAGGGATTATGGGCGGATACCCAAAACCCTCTATTTAACGCTTACAAAGTCGTCCCCTTTTTAACGCGTCCCCACCCTGCGGCCGTCTCTTTACTTTCGGCCCTCCATCTCCACGGCATGATTGAACAGATTCCTCAAACTATCTATGTGGTCTCTACGGCCCCCACACGAAAAATCAAAACACCCGTAGGTAATTATTCTCTCCATCAAATCACACCTGATTTTTTTGATGGATATGAAGAATACCAGGACGAAGGTGGCTTTTTGATGGCCTCTCCCGAGAAGGCAATGGTGGATTGTCTTTATCTTTCCTCTCGAAAAGGAAAACGATTTATCAATCTGCCTGAGCTTTTATTCCCTAAAAATTTTAGTCAGCGTCGTGCCTTGACTTATATAAAAAGGATTCCTTATCTAAACCTTCAGACGGCGGTTCAAAAGCGATTGAAAAAATATGCCCCTTGAGACCATCGAGATTAACTCGCAATTCAAAGCAGCCCTTGACCTGATGGAGAATTCTTCAGAGCCTGTCTTTGTGACAGGCAGGGCGGGTACAGGTAAATCCACCCTCCTCTCCCACTTTTGCCAAACAACGGGCAAGGCAGTGGCCGTCCTTGCGCCGACAGGCGTCGCGGCTATCAATGTCCGGGGTCAAACAATTCATTCTTTTTTTGGATTCAAACCCGATATCACCACACAACAATCAAAGGCGCTCGCCATGCGCGCGGCACGTTACAAAGAAGCGGAACTCTATCAAAAGCTGGAGACATTGGTGATCGATGAAATTTCCATGGTCCGCGCTGATCTTCTTGATTGTATGGATGTCTTCCTTCGAACGGTTCGAAAAAGAAAACAACGGCCCTTTGGAGGTGTTCAGATCATCATGATTGGCGATCTCTATCAACTGCCCCCCGTCGTGACCACAACCGAGCGCGAGATTTTTAAACTCCACTATGCGAGCCCCTACTTTTTTAGTTCCCATGTTTTTTCTCAGATGATCCCCCACTTGGTCGAACTCGAAACAGTTTATCGGCAAAAAGATCAAAGTTTCATTGATCTCCTCAATGCTGTTCGCAATAATTCACTCACTGACGAACAAATCGAAGCCATCAATGCTTGCTACGAACCGGATTTTGATTCTATCAAATCCGAAGATTTCTATATCCATCTCACTTCGACCAATGAGCAAGCTTCTCTCATCAATCGTCAGCGGCTCGACTCTCTACCCGGCGCTTTGCATACTTTTGAAGGAGTCATTGATGGTAATTTTGAACAAAAAAATTATCCTACAGAATGGCAACTACAACTTAAGAAAAATGCACAGGTCATGCTTCTCAATAACGATCCCTCAGGTCGCTGGGTCAATGGCACCATGGGAATCATCACCGAGATCTCGACAGGCCAAGTGGAAGAAATCAAAGTCGAGCTCGAAAACGGCCGCGAAGATTGGATCAAACCGGTCCGATGGGAAATTCTTCATTATGATTATGACGAAAAAGAAAAAACTCTTGTTACAGAACCGGTCGGGGCCTTTACTCAATATCCGTTAAAATTGGCATGGGCGATTACAATCCACAAGAGTCAGGGTAAAACTTTTGACCGCGTCATCCTCGACGTTGGTCGTGGCACTTTTGCAACCGGTCAGATGTATGTTGCCCTGAGTCGTTGCCGCCATCTTAAAGGCCTCATCCTCAAAAAGCCCCTTCGTCGTTCCCACGTCTTTGTGGATCAAAGAATCGTCTCTTTCTTAACCAGCTATACTCATCGAAAACCGGTCTTCACCGACTTTCTCACGTGACCTGCCCCTGATTTTAGGGTATAGGACACTTCTGAAACCTAACAAAGGAGGCCTCTTATGAAGTCGAACTGCTGCATCGTTTGCAAGGTCATGGGCGCGCTCGTGATCATTGGCGCTCTCAACTGGGGACTCGTCGGAATCCTCAAGTTTAATCTTGTTGCGGCCATTTTGGGGGATATGACCCTCGCCAGCCGTGTCGTCTACGGCCTGGTAGGAATCGCAGGCTTGATGAAAATCATCAGCTGTGTCAAACCCTGCCCCTGCTGCAAAAAAGAAGGGTCGTGCGGAACTTAAAAGATTTAAAAATTTGAATGCAAGACGGGGCATCCGTCCCAGACGGGTGCCCTTCTTGTTTGCGTTATCTAAAAACGATCAATCGATCGAGCAGATTTTTGGGAAGGTATTTAACGCAGGCTTTTTCAATTTCCTTCTTCGTGTACCTCTGAGAAGTATGAATCATCACCACCGTCTCGCTTTGGATATTTTCTGCGTATTTTTTCCAGTCCTTGATATGCGTATGCCCATAATACCGGATAGCCTCATAATCGACATCTTCGCCAAAAAAAGAACACTCCATCAAAAGATACCGAGCCCGAGTGGCCTCGGTGGTGAGAAATTCGCCTTTGGTATCTCCCGAAAACGCCAGCAGGGGCTCCACAACCTCTTTGGCAACCTCGACTCCCTGGCTCTTGGCCTTTATAATTTCGGATTGAGATTTGTCTTGAAATTGTGAAACCAGCTTTTGTCTCTTTTGTTCAACCAAGTACGCCGCACTGGGTGTGCAATGAAATGTCTGGATCGCCCGGACCTGTAAATCCTTCCGAATCACGACGGGCTTCTTAGCCGACATGAGAGAATAATCCAATTGAGAATCGCTGATCTTTTTTAGGAGAGTAAGATACTCTTCAGCCTCCTTATATTTTTCCTCAGGCACTAGAATATGAAGAATGGAGAGTGAATTCAGACACCGAAGCGCCAGATAAGTCGCCAGCCCGCCCGCATGATCCAGATGCCAATGGCTCAGGGCCACATAATCCTGCACAAAAGCAAAAGAAGGCACACGACCGGTATCAAAATTGATATTCCATTGAGGAATGGATATCACGGTCTCCACACCCGCAATGCTTCGACCCATGAGCTGAAACTGATCAAAGGAGATCTCGAGGTAAGAATCGATGGGCTCCTGAGAATAGGGATTTGGGAAGATCATAAAAGTTATTTCCGTTTAAATGCTCATCCTTAAGAAATTTAGGGCTAACCCAAAAAAATCCGCAACTTAATTCTTGTTTGAGATGTCTCCTGCTTCATTCCTCAATCTCAACCAACTTCATAACGGTGCCAGGCACGCGTTGTAACGGTGCCAGGCACGCGTTGAAGTCGTTGATTATGAATGAGATCGGTTTGATTTTTGGACACTCGGGTGTGGATATTGGACTATTTTAGATCCCCTTCCCTTTCATAGACATTGGTCTACGATTTGCTCTTCCATCGAGCATGGGTCGACCACCGAGGATTCAAGACAGTGGGCTTCATTACCATGTCATTGTTCGTTGCAATAATGGCGAGTTTCATTTCGAGACCGATGAGGACTTTATCCTCTATCTCAACATCATCCATCAGATAAAAGGGAAGCATCAATTCCGACTCTTCAACTACGAGTTAATGCATTCTCATGTCCACCTCTTCCTTCAACCCTCTGCAAAAATTCCCCTTCAGAGAACCATGATGATGATCAACTGGAAGTACGCCCGTGAACATAACAAGCGAAAAAAGAGGAAGGGCCATTTTTGGCTGGATCGCTATAGGGGAATTCCGGTGGAGTCGGATAAGTATGCCTTGGACCTCATGAGGTACATGAATCGCAATGCCATACGGGCAGGACTGGTCAAAGAACCTGGAGAATGGAAATGGAGCGGGTACCGCTTTTATGCCTTTGGAGAGCCTAATCCCCTACTGGAACTTCACCCAGCCTTTCTTGGGTTGAGTGTCAATGAAGAGGTACGCCGGAGGGCTTTTACTGATTATGTGCAAATGGAGCTCGGGGATGATTATCAACGGAGGAAGGATTTAAGTGATGCGAGATTTATTGGGTCCAAGAGGTTTGGCGAAAGGCTGGGGTTATCCACAACTCTCTTTTGATATTAAGCTTTTATTTTCAAGTAGTTGCTAGCGTGCCTGGCATGAGTTAAGTTATGTGTGGCATGAGTTATGTGAGTTATGGGCATGAGTTATGCGTATGAAAGAAATTGCCTACCAAGACCGAGAATTGGCCTCTGACGCCCAGGATATCGAGTTTTTGAAAAGCATTTTAAAAAAAAGGAAGACTTAAGAAAGGATTCTTATCCGAATAATGGAAAAAGTTAGCAACTAATCTTCAGGCCAGCCGAAAGAAAGAAGGAGCGTTAACCAAGGAGATCAAAATGGAGCGTAACCTTCTTTTACTGAGCAGTTCAAAAATTCCAACAGATGCGGCTTGGATGCATTATGCGATTCCTTGTATTAAAGGATTCTTAGGCTCCAAAGAAGGCTCGCCACATCAGGTTGCTTTTGTGCCTTATGCCGGGGTGACGGTCGATGGTGATACTTATAATAATATGGCAAAAAAAGTTTTTGGAGAACAAATGGGGTTTCGGGTGAACTCCCTTTATCAAGCTTCAGATCCTGCCAAGATCATTAAAGAAGCTGATGTAATTATGATTGCAGGAGGAAACACAAATGTTCTGATGGATATTCTGCACAATGATAGACGTGTTCGTGAGGCTATTAAAAAAAGAGTTCTCAAGGAGGGTGTTCCTTATATTGGTTGGAGTGCTGGGGCCAATATTGCATTTGGGGGAATGGAAACGACAAATGATATGAATATTAAAGGCTCTCAGTATTTTGAGGGATTGGGTCTTATTGAAGGTGGATTGAGACTGAACCCTCATTTTGTAGATGCTTTTAAAGTTGATGAATTGTCGGATGAAGCAAAAGCAATTGCCGAACAATTGATGAAAATAGCTCCAGAATCAGTGTCGGCCTTATGTCCACGTGGGGAAAGTCGTACAGATAGAATCAAAGAATATCTGGCGCTGAGAACAGGCCCTGTCATTGGACTTTATGAAGGCGGAGTCCTTGAAGTGCGTGGTTCCACTATGACTTTGAGAGGAGTGGCGGGAGCCAAGATTTTTATGAGAGATCAAGAGCCCACTCTCTATGCGCCTGGAGATGATCTAAGTTTCTTATTGGCTTAACTTATTCTGCCAGCCATGGGGTCAATACTTGACCCCTGTTAACGAAATACAAATATTAAAATAAGTATTCAGAGAAATTGAAAGTTCCTCCCAAAGTGCTCAACTTCACAAAAACTCAAAATCCTGCTGGCACAAGAAAAACCTCCGTCTCTAACTCGCTGTCTTAAAAGAACTTTTTATTTTTAAGTGTCAAAGTCGGGTTTTATTTTCAATGAAATCAGACACTTAACTTTCAATTTCTTAAATCACATAAAGTTAGCAACTTCCCTCGACATGCCTCGATATAAACCTCACTGGAGGATTTAAATATGACTATCATGCCCATGGGAAATCCCATCACTCAAAATCCTGTCACCGCGCGAGGCGTCCTG
>Ga0209515_10002604_pt1 | contig 27386 bp, 27 predicted proteins | sample Subgroupgradi54m_FD_187454 | JGI IMG/M metagenome (GOLD analysis project Ga0209515, IMG submission 187454) | Subsurface groundwater microbial communities from S. Glens Falls, New York, USA - GMW60B uncontaminated upgradient, 5.4 m (SPAdes)... ... | reverse complement strand
ATCCTGCAGTAAAGAGCAGGCTGTCTCCCGGAAGGAAAAATCCGAAAAAAAGCCCTGATTCGGCAAAGACAATAGCAAAAAGACCCGTATATCCGGCGGCATTGATAAGGGTAAGGAGGTTAAACATGTCCCAAAGTATAGCATAGACATTCTCTTGGGCGAATAATGTCACATTTTAAATCACCGCGTGTACCATCGGATGTTTGTTTTTGATGTAAGATATATTTAATGAAGAAGCATTTTAAAAAATTGCTTGCCGCCGCTATTTTACTCCTTTGGGTAGCGGCAACTTCGGAGTATCGAATATTTGTAAAACAGCACGAACCACCTGCTCTTTCGGCGCTTCCCGCTACGCTACCCATTACTGAAGAAGCGACCACAACACCCATACTTTTTCCACGCGTTGCTCGTGTTATCGATGGAGACACGATCGATATCGCAATGAATGCCGATATGAAGCCAGAGCGCGTGCGCTTGATCGGTATTAACACTCCCGAGACGGTCGATCCGCGGAAGCCTGTGGAATGTTTCGGCAAGGAAGCTTCACTCAAGATGAAAGAACTTACGGAAGGGAAGTCGGTGCGTATCGAAGGCGACTCCTCACAAGACGCGTATGATAAATACCATCGTCGTCTCGCGTATGTTTTTCTTCTTGATGGAACATTCGTGAATAAGGAAATGATTGCCGAAGGATATGCCTACGAATATACGTACCGCGTACCGTATCAATATCAAGAGGAATTCAAGGCGGCGGAGCATTCTGCAAGGGAGGCGGGTCGAGGGTTGTGGGCATCGGGGGCATGTGGAGCAAAAACTCTGAGATAGCATATGGAAATTCGCGTCAAAATTATTCCTGATTCGCGCAAGGAGCATATCGAAACAGCGTCCGATGGTCGCCTTATTGTTTCCGTGCGCGCACCGCGCAAGGAGGGGAAGGCCAATGACCGTCTCCGCGAACTCCTTGCAACTCATTTTGACGTACCCGTGGCGAAAGTGCATTTGGTGAAAGGGCACACGAGTGCCACAAAAACCCTCCGCATCATCCACTAAATCCCATTCTATTGACTTTTTAAAAAATAATATGCAATATAAAGAGAGGATCGGGTTCTTTGAGAAAGAGTATTTCCGCAAAGAAACCGAAATTTTTTGTATACTCACGATAAGGAGTTTACCATGAATGGAATTGAAAAAGTGCCGTATGCCGGCCCTGAACGAAGGACGGACTCGCCATCTTCATCGCTGCTGATCGGAGGTTCTCGGGATGTGTACAATATAGCTGAGGTGGAGAAAACTCTGGGAGAGCTTTCCGCATCAGCGCACGAAGGTCAGCGGACGCTTTATGAAAAGATGCTTCGTCGCGGATCATCGCGTTCTCTTGTCAGACCTTCGAATACTGACTGCCTGCGCCCGCTCTATGAATCTTGTCCGAATTTTTCCTCCGTTCTCGATGAACTCACGCGATCGTTGGCATTGTCAGTTCTTGGGTGCGAACCTTTTCAGTTTACCCCGCTGCTTCTGTTGGGGGAGCCGGGTATCGGAAAGACGCATTTTGCCCGGGAGCTATCCAAGGTGCTTTATACAGAGCTTCAATTTGTCTCAATGAATTCCCTCACCGCCGGCTGGGTGTTAACCGGGAGTTCTGCACAGTGGAAAAATTCCGGGCCCGGAAGAGTGGCCAAAGCATTCGTTCATGGTGAATATGCAAATCCACTTTTTCTGATCGACGAAATCGATAAAGTGCCCAGTGAAGCGCAATATGATCCGATGGCCGGATTGTACACGCTTCTCGAAGAAAGCACTGCGCGCACATTTATCGATGAGTTTCTGGAAATTCCCATTAACACCGAGTATGCGTCGTGGGTCGCGACGGCAAATAAGATCAATACGATCCCTGGTCCGATTTTAAGTCGCATGAGCGTGCATATTGTTCCCACCCCGACCAAGAATCAATCCCGCGGCATTGGCTATAATTTGTACAAAGAGATGATTGGTAAGCATGATTGGGGCTTTCAATCGGAACCTTCGGAAGCGGTGCTCGAGAAACTGGCCGCAAAGCCTCCACGGGACATGAAGCAAATTTTACGTGCGGCGTTTGGCACGGCAACGCTTGATAGGCGGGATCACTTGATTCCCAAAGATCTCGATGTTGATGCGCGTATCAGCAAACCCCCAATGGGTTTTTGTCCGGAAGCATAATTTTTCATTCGGTCCTCGTTCGAAAGAACGAGGACTTTTTTTAATTCACCATGATTGCGTGGGCGGGGACTTGCATCTCGGGTGTTTCGCTGAGTTTTCCAAATCCGCATGAGGCGATCGAGTCGGGCACTATGGATGCATCGGTGGCCTTTACCGTTTCCTTTTGCGCGCGCCAATGTCTTTCGCCGCACGCTCCCGCATTTTCGATCATGAGCTGATCGACGGGAAGATATACTCCATGATAAAGAATTGCACTAATGAGCGATGTGCTCTCTCCTGAAGGAGATGTTCCCGAATTGTTGGGAAGGGGACAGAGGTTTTTGCCGTCTTTTCCATTGTCGCCGATCGGAAGTCCGATACCGCCCTTGCCTCCCATACCAGGTACGCAGCCGTCTCCACCCTTGCCTCCTGCTCCACCTTCTTGGTCTTTGATCGTACTCGCATTTCCGCTTGCCGTTGTGCCGCTGCCACCTTCTGCTTTGAGGGCTTTGGTATTTCCACCCGGACCTCCTTCACCTCCATTTGCGGCAGAAGTACATTGTCCTCCCGCTCCACCCCTGCCTCCGTGCACGAGGAGAATACCCGCATCTCCGCCATGGGCTTCAGCGGTACCAAGAGGAATGCTCACATGCGCATCTCCGCCCGCCCCTCCTTCTGCCGTTCCATCTCCGCCTTTACCCCCGTTGCAACTACACCCCGTTCCATCTCCGCCTGCGCCAGGGGTTGCCGCGGCATTTCCACCCCCGCCTCCGTCTACACGTTCCACTTTTATTTCCTCGATACCATTTATTTTTCCTGTCGCTGAAAGTTCTTTTTTATTTTCCGCCCCTTTTCCTCCTGTTGCTTCTGCGTTACCACCTTGCTCACCGGGGCACGCCGCATTGCCATTTTTTCCGAATGCCTCCCCATCTCCGCCATTGCCCCCTTTGCCGGGAATGATATGGAGGCCAAGCACTTCAATATCGTCCGCCGCAGTCATTTTGAAATTACCTCCGTCGTTACCCGCCCCTCCTTGTGCAATACTCGGAGTACAATCTGGTTTTGTTTTTGCCGCGCCGCCATCGCCGCCATTTCCCAATTGCAGTTCTACGGTATGGAGCAGGATGTGGTCGGAATTGAATCGCATGCGCATCCCACTTTCGCCGTCTTTGCCCCGCGCAGTACATTTTTCTCCGACATCATCATCACCATTTTGCCCCGCCGGTCCGCTCAGTGTAAGATCTTCAAGCAGTGTTGTTCCATTTCCTCCGAAATCAAGATGCATCAGAAGGTGTTTGATGTTTTTTGGCGGAAGGGCGACGGAAAGCCCCGAAGGAAGGATGCTCCCGTCTCCGACGTGCCAACTCCCGCGGAGGATAACCGTAGGTACTCCATCCTCATATGCAAAGGCGGTATTGATGAACATGCCTCCTTCGGATTTTTCCTTATCAATCTGTGGTGATGCGAAAGAGAGAATATTGCGTGTGGGATTATTTGGCACGAAGGGGCCGATGCGCGCAGTTCCACCAGCGTCATTTACAGTTTCTTGATATGCACTTTCGATAGCTTCTTTTGTGCCAAGTAGTTTTGTTGCCGCACTCACCATGTCGATATGACCATTTACCGCGAGCAAAAAGTTTTTCTCGAGTGTAATATGTTTCGCGACGAGGGAAAGGGCAACTCCCGGCACTATGGTCGGTGTTTGTTCATTTAAAAGGCATTGAATATTTCCACTTCCTCCTAATGTTCCGCCGATCGTGAGATCGAGCGCGCCGTTTTGACAGGTGAGCGTCCCGTTGATCGTTAAATTTCCGAGCACCCTAAGTTTTGCATTGTTTGCGAGTGTAACGGTTTTTCCTAATGCGATCGTATAGTTGCCGGACAGGGTTGTATCCTTCGTAAACACCGTTTCTGCTTTTGTTTTGAGACTGAAAAATCCTACGAGTGAAAGTATGATAAGGAAAATAATCGCTATTCCAATTTTTTTGTTCATAAAGTTATCGAGCGGAATTTTCTGCTCATAATATTGTGCTTAGTATATCATGAGCGTCCTTCACAATGCAGGCACCTGTTGAAAGCTCGGTTTGTGCTTATTGTAAATGAGTATATAATTGCGGCACACGATTTTGTCTTACTAATTTATGACCAAACATCGCAAAGATTTACCGCCGATCGCGCTTGCACGTTCAATGGGAACACCCGGTGTCGCACTGCTCGGTATTGGCGCATTATTGGGTGGAGGGATTTTTACGCTGTTGGGGCATGCCGCAGGACTTGCCGGCGGTGGACTTGTCTTTGCGATGTTGATCGGAGCGGGGATTTCCTTCATCAATCTCAATGCCTATATTGCACTCGCGACTACGTTTCCCGAAGCGGGCGGGGGATACAACTGGGTAGGCGATGGACTCGGCCCCATTCAGGGGTTTCTTGCCGGCTGGTTTTCATGGATGGCACATGCGGTTGCCTGCGCCCTCTATGCCGTCTCCTTCGGAATTATTGCCGAAGAATTTTTCTTTCATTTTCTCAAGTGGCAAACATTCGATTTTTCAAGTTCCGCATGGACGCTCTTTTTTACCGTTGCCTCAATTTTATTTTTTGGAGCGATCAATTATCGCGGGGTAAAACTTTCCGGAAAAATCGGAGGTGTCATTGTGTGCATTATCCTCTTTTTATTGGGAGGATTTCTCATTTTTGGATTGAAGCATGCGATAACGCATATTGCGCTCGTTCAGTTTAATTTTAATCCCTTACTCCCGAACGGCATCTTCGGTGTATTGCAGGCTGCGGCACTCTTTTATATTGCTTTTGAAGGATCGGAAATTCAGGCGCAAACGGGGGAGGAGGTTGAAAATCCCGCAAAGACATTAAAGGCGGGACTATTTATCTCTTGGGGTGTGGTGACGATATTATATTTACTTATCGCATTTGTCATTACGGCAGCGACTGATGGTGGAGGAGTGCCCTCATGGCAATTTTTAAGCAATGTCGCTGATCGGGCGATGATTGAAGGAGCAAGTCAATTCTTGCCTTTCGGATATGTGCTCATGCTCGTTGCGGGACTTTTGGCGAATTTGGCGGCGTTAAATGCAACCATCTATTCCTCTTCACGTGTACTTTTTGCACTCGGCAGGGACCGCTTGCTCTGGCGGAAAGCGGGGACGATGCACCCTGTTTACTTGGTTCCTACCCGTGCACTTATCCTCTCACTCATCGTCATCATCACCGCGGCAACATTACTCCCTTTGACCGATATTGCCGGTTCTGCGGATATTCTCTTCATTGCGCTCTTTATGCAACTCAATCTTGCTTACGTGCAACTACGCAGACAAAAGCCGGAAGTACGTTGGCGGTATATTATTCCCTTCGGTCCCTTCCTCCCGCTCTTTGGTGTTTTCTGCTATGTCCTGCTTGCATTCGCACTCTTTCATGTCAGCGTCGCGGCGTTTTACTTTATTTTGATATGGGCACTTTTGGGATTGGTAAATTATTTCGGTTATGCCAAGCGCGTCGAGCGTGAAGAACTTGTCCGGCATGTCGTGTATGAACATGCAACCCGCTTTCATCCGAAGGGCGATTATCGGGTTATTCTTCCGGTGGGACATGAGGGACATGCGGAGAAATTCGCCGAAATTGCCGCAGCGATGACACGCTCCGAAGGAGGAGATTTGGTTGCGCTCCGTATTCATGAAATGGGACTTCATGAAGATGTACAGCATGCGTTTCATTCAAGCCAAGAAAAGCGCATCCTTGAAGCGATTGAAGCGGTAATGACGAAGAAAAAACAGAATGTCGATACGCGCATTGTGGCTGCCACTTCGATTCCCGAAGCGATTCTCGAAACAATTACTTCTGAAAATGCAGGATTGGTCCTTATGAATTGGGACGGCGATGTACATACAAAAGGATTTCACTTTGGACGCAAGATTGATGTTGTCTTGCATCGCGCCAAGTGCGACATGCTCACCGTCAAAGTCGGCACCGAAAATGAAATGAAACGGATGTTCATTCCCGTTCCCGTCGACGGCAATCCCAATTTGCGTTTCACCGGAAAAGTTGCAACTGCATTCCATCACACCTTCGGGACAAAGATCATGGTGTGCATGGTTGTCCCTTCGGGGAAGAGTGTTACTCGTCAGGCGCATTATCGTGAACTCTTGATCGAACGTCTGCGCGAACTCAAAATGAAAATCCCGCTTGATGCGATTGAGACGCAAATTTTTCCCGCCGATTATATTGCGTCGGGAATTTTGAAGGCAAGCTCCGGATATGATGTGGTGCTTCTCCCTGCCGCGCGCGGACGGATCACCGAGGCGATCGGTGTGGGTTCTATTCCCGAGCAAGTCGCCAAAAATTGCCGTCGCAAAACGATCTTGATCGCAAAAGGCTATCGTGGAATCACGAAGCCCCTCTTCGAATATCTCCGTCAAAGTCTCTAAAAGAACATCCCAATATCGTGAATTAAAAACGGTGTTTGCAAAGGGCTTGACTTTGCCGTTTGTTCATGTATCATATATTTATTCGTGTGTTTTCTCGTGAGCGTTTCGCGTATCGAGAAGGTCGTTACGCGAAGTATTACCGTTTTAGTTTCATCACAATGGCTCAAAAGCTGTACGTCGGTGGATTGCCATATTCGACAACTGATCAGGAACTTGCAGATGCTTTCGCAGCTGCAGGAGCCGTCACGTCGGCGTCAATCGTCACTGACCGTATGACCGGCCGCTCACGCGGATTCGGTTTCGTTGAAATGTCGTCAGAGGCGGAAGCCAATGCGGCTATCGACATGTGGCACGGCAAAGAATTCGGAGGGCGCATGCTCACCGTTAACATTGCTCGCCCCAAGGAGGATCGTCCCCAAGGTGATCGTGGCCCTCGCCGCGATTGGCAAGGAGGTCGATAATCAAAACACAACCGCCCCATGGCAACATGGGGCGGTTTTGTTTTGCTATAGGACCCTCGCAAATAGCGAACTTCTTTGTTGCAAGGCCCTAGCCACTCGGTCGGTCTTCTTTGCGTGGTGTATAATATGCACATGGAAAGGAAAGAGTATCGTGCCTATATTATCGCGATCGTTATCGCAATATTCATCGCCGGTTCCGCGTTTTTCTATAAAAAAATACTCTGGCAAGCGCCGATCTTGCCGCCTGTCGTCCCTGTTTTGGGTGTTCCCGGTTCGACTCATTCCCACGCAAGCTTACTTGTGATTGTGGGAGCAAGTGCGGTGGATTTTTGTAAGCCGCAGTATATGTTGCGGAGTCAGTATGTGCATTTTAAAGATAATAATTGTTTGGTCCTCCATAAACAGGCGACCGGTGTCACGCTTCAGACATTTTTTAAAACGATCGGTGTTGAGCTCACCAATGCCTGTCTTGCAATTACTCCCACCGATCGCCACTGCGCGAATGCGGAAAATAAATTGCATGCCGTCATAAACGGCGCAGATGTGCCGATCAAAGACCTCGCCCATTATGAACTGCACAATAATGACCACATTCTGATCAATTACGGTCCCGAAGAAGGAACACTGCTTCGTTTCAAATACAATCAAGTCCCCAATGTTCCCGTAGGTGTCAACGAACCCCTCGCCGGCCCGCAATTATAAGTTTTTTTAAAAACACCATGCATACCTCACTTAAAAAGCGTATATTCATTTATCTCATCCAGACTCTGGTGCTTCTTGCTTCCTTCGTGCTCTTCTTCACCCTTGGCTGTGAAATGATGTCCTCTCGTTGTGAAGGATTCGCAATGATATTCATGTATGCCCTTTGGGTTATTTTTGTGCTTTTGATATATCCCTTCTTATTCAGTTGGTTTTGGTCCCGTCATGTTCTTGTTGGGGAGAGAAACTATCGTACTCATGTGGTGATCGCACTCTGTGCGGGAGCGACTGCAATAATGTTTTCGATCTTCTGTTTTGTGCACCCACTCTTTCTCGACTCTTTATTGCACTGATTTTTTCCAGGTCATTGCTTCAGTGTAACAACGAGGATGTGTTTATTGGGTACACCAGAGATGCAGGCTAATGGAGAGCAAAAACCTCCATCTCTGTTGTGATTTTCTTCGACAATGACTCATATATTTTGTAATATGAATTCATGATTCCCGAGAACCATTCCACTAATAATGATGATCCAAGCAGAAGCGAAATCAAATCAAAATACCTCCGATTATTGTTGCGAGGTATCGGTATTTTTTTCGTTGTTTTTACCCTCACTTATTTTTGTTCACTTATGTACCACGCAACTACTGGAATACCGGGAACTTTTGCTCCAATTGCCGAACAGTGGATAAAAGCAATTCAAACAGCGTGGGAGCATCTTTAAAGCAAAGCCTTTGCGTCTTGGTAGTAGATATATGGATGCCTGCACACCTATATCACAAAAAGGAGGTTGTGCAACTTGGACAGTGTGCAATTGCACTCTTTTGAGCTATACTAAAACCTAGGTTTATTAGTAAGGAAAAAATCATGCGCGCACCAATCTGCCCACCATTAGGCTAACTCGTAAAACGCTCCTACACAGGTGGCGTTTTTTTTGTAAGTTGTTTCCAAAATATTTCTCGCGCAGAGCAGTTCTCCATTCGATCTCTATCTTCTCATCCTTGCAAAGTTCTTCTATGAGAGGAAATAGGGTCACTTTTCTTTCCTGGCATGACAATTACTGGCCGGTAGTCTATACTGAATTGGTGCACATTATTTATGTAAGGAGAATATTATGTTGAGAATAAAAGAACCCAATTGCTAATCGAGTCTGGTATACTGAGCTTATTAAGATTATTTTTAAAACTACAATTATGACTTTAGGACCGGTTCTCCCCAGATAATTTGTTCCCCCCCCAACGCCCCCTTGATGGGGCGTTTTTTTTTGGATTCAGTTCGCCTATTGATATATCTCGTGAGTTCCTATTGCAATAAAAACAGCAACATTTTTTGATTCATAATCAAAGACAATGCGATGATGATAGGTGACCGAAAAACTCTGGAGGTGTTTGAGCTTTCCCTTCAGTTTATGTACGCGGAGTTGTTCGTGATTGCGCACGTGGGAAAAAAGTTTTATGCGTTCTTTCGCTTCTCTTTGCACCTCAAGTGGAAGTTTTTTAAACTCACGAAGGAACGATGGCTTATAGCGGATTTCCATAGTAGGAGAGGGGTTCTAGTCAATCTTCCGCAGAAGATCATCAAGATTGCCTTTCAGTGAGGGTTCTTTGGACGCAAGAAGTATTTTTTGTACTACATAATCTTCCTGATATCGCTTGAGGGCGTGACGCATCACCGCCGCCTTTGTGGCACCGGTTTCTTTTACGAGGATGTCTAGCTGTTTTTCAAGTTCTCCCGCAAGGGGGACAGATATTGTTGACATACAAAGTATATTAAAAATAAGTATGAAATTATTGTATGATATTTTCATACTTTTTGCAAATAGAACTGACATCATTGACTCTTTTTTACTACATGCTAGTTTGAATACGGAACCTAATTATCGTGAGAGAAAATCAGCTCGTTGTCTCAAAAGACAACTCGATGACCTCGTGCGAACAATGTGATGGAGACATAATCATGAAACGAAAAGTCATGTGGTATGTTGCGATGCCAATCTTTTTTGTCGGTATTATTGCGACCTATGTCGGGCAATGCATAATCGGAAGCGGTCTATTTGGCTTCGGGCTGACATTTGCCGGCGTTATCCTTGCCTTTGGAGCATTCTTGCTTATAAAAAAGTGCAGAACCTAATTTTTGTTTGCAAATATCACGACACCCTTTTTGATGGGTGTTTTTTCTTTTCTTCACACTTTATAGAAAATGGAGGTTGTGCAACTCTTTGGCATTTGACTGGTAACGTATATTTTGTACTATGAATCCATGATTCTCGAGAACCATTTCACTAATAATGATGATCCAAGCAGAAGCGAAATCAAATCAAAATATCTGCGAGTATTGTTGCGAGGTATCGGTATTTTTTTCGTTGTTTTTACCCTCACTTATTTTTGTTCACTTATGTACCACGCAACTACTGGAATACCGGGAACTTTTGCTCCGATTGCCGAACAGTGGATAAAAGCAATTCAAACAGCGTGGGACCATCTTTAAAGCAAAGCCTTTGGACCTTGGTAGTAGATATATAAATGGTAATGTGAAAAGAAATAGGGCAAGGGTTGACGGTGCGGGTACGGCAGACACATGCCCTGAGAAAGCAATGTTTCCTGCACACCCATGTCGGAAAAAGGAAGTTGGGTAACTCTATGAGCGCGTTACCGTTGTGGTGGGGAAGAAAGAACGTCCATAATATTTTGTGGATGTATGACTTCCGCTTTTGCTTCAGGGTAGAGGGAAAGAAATTTTTTAAAAGAAACATCCTGTGCTCCCCATTTGCACTCATATCCCGCAATTGTGCGACCATGTTTTGTAATGTAGTCCATTTCCATCCCGCTTCTCGTGCGCCAAAACATAAGCTCCGGGGCAAAGATTTCGTTCGTTCCAATTTTTAACAATTCACTCCCGACGAAGTTTTCAAAAATCCCTCCCCGATCACCTCGTGATGAAAGCGGTGTTACGATGTCAACAAGTGCATTCCGGACTCCCACATCGGTGAATATCACCTTAAATGCTTTTCGTATTTCTGTGCGGGGATTTGTCGAAAATGCGTACACGCGCTTAATGATGAATGCTTGCTCAAGTAGTCGCAAGTAACGATCAATGGTCGCCCGTGTTGTCCCCACTGTTTCCGCTAACTCATTCCGAGAAACAAGCGACCCCACTTGGAGTGCAAGTGCTTTGACAAGATCCTCGAAGATCTTCGGATTTCGTATTGCTTCGTAGGTGAAGACATCTTTATAAAGATAATTTGTCGCGATGGATTTTATTGCTTCTTCTTTCTCCGATATTGTTTCTGATCCGACCACGCGCGGATAAGAACCATAGAGCAAGAGACTATGGAGCTCATCAGTGGTTATCGGTTTTGCAGAAGCAATTTCCGCAAGGGAGAGGGGGAGTAGTGTAAACTCAACCGCTCGACCAGTCATCGGCTCAACGATTTTATTTGCTAAATCAAATGATGATGAACCTGTTGCGATAATTTGTGTCCCCGGATAGGTGTCATGATAGACCTTGAGAATGGTGCCAATATTTTGAATCGTCTGTGCCTCATCAAACACCACCGCTTTTTTCCCTTTTGTGAGCGGAAGGAGTGCATCAGGTGCTCCGACGACGAAGTGTTTCCGTATATCGGCTATCTGGCAATCATAATATGCCCCCTCCTCAGCAAGATCGGCGATAATTTTTTTTACGAGCGTGGTTTTTCCGGCTTGTCGGGGTCCAAAAATAACAATCATATCTTTCTTGAAAAGATGATTGCGAATGCGTTCCTCGAGCGTTCTTTTGAATATGATCATTTGAAGATTATAGCAAATTGCTACTAAAGTAGCAATTTGCTCAAATTGTTATTTTATCAATAAAAACAAGAATATTTCAAGTGTTCATTCTTCTCCATGATGGCAAAATCAGCTCGATTGATCCAATAAAGACCCCCCGATGATCTTAAGCGAATAGCGTTGCGGAGACCTCATGCCGACAGTCCTATCGTGTCAGTATCAAACTTGAAACAATGGCATCAAAGATGCCGTCCGTTTGATGCGCTTCGCGTGCGTCGTTTTGGTAGGGGTCATGGGTTCATAATAACATTGTGTCGACAAAGGAGAAGGGTCTCGTTGTTAAGAGATGTTTTTTTGTGTGATATAATTTAATAAATATTTAATTTTACTTTTTATAATTTTTTATGTTGAGTAAGGAACAAAGAGAGTATCTGGATATACTCCGTACAAATTATCCCACCCTTGATGAGGGCGCGTTGCGGCAAGCATTGAGCGGTGCACAGTGGCCGGAGGAACAGATTATCGAAGGGCTCAATTATTTTCATAGCAAGAATCTGTCATCCCCACCCGTGACCATTGCACAAGAAGCGGATGTTGTTTCACCCCTCCATGATGTTCACTCAAAACGTCGGGCACATTTTTTTGCAATTATTGTTATCGGGGTATTAATTTTTGGTGGAACTTTTGTTGCATTGGGATATTATATTGTGACGCAGACGACACTTTTTGACCCACCACCGCTTACGAATGAAAATATTCTCTCGAGTGTTGTTATGAAGCTTGGGGAAATTAATACGGTTAATTACAGTGCCGAGGCGGGGATTGCGGTTGTTCCTCGGGAGAACGGCGCAATGGCATTTAGTATGGCCGTGCCCGCAACCGCAGAAGTTTTACAAAAATATCAACGCGATCAAGATCGTTTTCGTGATATTGCCGATATACGGAGTGTCCTGAGTACTCAATATTATCAGCAAGATCAACTTTTGTTCTCGCACGGAAACTCCGGTGCAAAATATTCACCAAAGATAAACGAATATCCTCGTGATATTTCCGGTCTTGTAAAAAAGACGGAAGATCCGCTTGGTGTGTCTTATGGATACGCCCGTACTCTTGACGGAAAAGGTTACACCCTTACCGTTACATTCGAAACGCAAGAAGCCGTTGATGTCGCAACGGGGAAAGGTCTTTATGGGTCACAAAATATCAAAAAAGAACAGGTGAATGGAAAAACGGTGACGATTTCAACAAATGACTACCTCGCAACTTATAATTTTAAAGGAAAACCCACCCAACCAAAATTCCTCGGAGTCTTTGATCTCGGACAACTTGAAGCCTTCCTTCCAAATGATCTCAGTGGAAAATTGTCAGTGGGCGGGACGCTTGAGGTGGGGAAGGAGTCTCCTTCGGATGCGCGCATGCAGATAAGTGGAGCGCTTTCGTTTGGTGATGGCAACTTTGCTTTTGATGCAGAGGGAAGGAAAAAAGGGGCAACATATTTTGGTATCATTAATAAATTACCCACATTTTTTAGTTCAATGAGTCAATTGCGCGGAAAGTGGGTGTCGCTTACTGAGGAAGATCTTAAGAATTATGGATACACTTCTTTTTATGATTCTCTTGTTCCAAGTGAAGCGAATGAGCGGAAATTGAAAATTGAAAAAGTACGCATGCAATGGAAAACATTACTCACAATTGCACGCGAAGAAGGACTTGTTGCCATTTCTGCTCCTGTGGAAAAAGTGATTGAAGGGAATGAGCAATTGAGCAAGTACAAGCTTACCCTCGTCAAAGAAAAAATCCTTCCTTTTTACGAGCGTGCAACAACCGAGCTTGCATCGTACGGTAAAGACAGCATTCTTCCTCGCGATGAAAAGACTCTTGAATATTTGAAGGGAAATGATTTTTCTCTCATAGCAGAATATTTGAAAAACAGCGCAACGATGTCTCTTTGGATAGACCGTAAAGGTTTTCCGGTGAAGGGAGAATTTGTGGTACGCTATGTTCCCAGCGATGAAGCTCGTGCATTGAAAGATAAACAAATTGATTTTACTCTCTTGATAACCCTGAAAGACATTAATAAGCCCGTAATCGTCGATGTCCCAAAAGAAAGCATTACCTTCGATGATCTTATGGTTGAGATTACCGGCAAGAGTAAGGAAGAACTTAAGTTGGAACAACAAGCGGCAAATGTGGCAAAGCTTAAGGGTGCGATTAATCAATATTATGAGTGGACAGGGGTTTATCCTGAGAAACTTGTTGACCTTAAAAAACTTCACAAAGACGTTCCGCATACTCCTGCAAGTACAACAAATGCTATCTATTCATCGGGATTCAATATGGATGAGTATTACAAAGAACTTCCTTTTTTGAAGAATATTCCCATTGATATTTATACAAAACAAGAATTTCCCTATCGGAGTTATATGAGCGGTGCTCCGATGTATGACTTTACGTATATGATGGAAATCCCACCATATAAAGGGACAGTAAATCCATCAATATATGCTTTTGCGGAGGCGGTTGGTGAGTATGGATCTGCGAATGGCAAAATGCTTTCTCGCGAGGAAAATAAAAAAAGAGGAATGACACTCACTCCGCGTTTTGTGAACGGAAAAAATACTGCGACAAAGTCGAGTCACGACATTTCCATTGAAGCACAGGCATATTCGATGATTGATCAAGATGTTGACGGACTTCCTGACATGCTTGAAGAATATTTTGGTACGGATGCGGCAAAAAAAGATACCGATGGTGATGGATTTTCGGATGCCGAAGAATTGATCAAGGGGAGTAATCCGCTCGGCCCGGGTCAATTGCAATATATGAGCGAGCCACTTCACTCCAATATGCAAGCGTTTTGACTTTTGGGGATGTTGCCATTACGATGAGGTGAGAAGTTATTTTTTTGGAGATTTGAATGAGTAAGCGTAAGGGTAATACCGAAGCAACTATTACGAAACTGGTGGAAATTTTGAAGGACATACCGCAGGAAAAAGTGGAAAAGGTAGTCAGCTTGGCACTTACTCGTCTGCGCAATATTGAGACTTCTACGGCAGAAATCTTACCTCCCTCCACAAGAAAGCTCGCCGCGGCGATCGCAAAATCTCCAAAAAGATCTCGAGCGTTTCTTGTTGAAGCGGGGATTAGCACCAAAAGTGGAAAACTCACCGCTCGTTATCGGTAACATTTTTTAAAGCCCTATTTATTGCGGGGCTTTTTTAATACTTAACGGGGAAGCGTGATGCTGAAGGTGGTTTTTTCGGGGAGGGAGGAGTACGTTACTTCTCCCTTGAGTGCTTCGATGAGACGCTTCACGATATAGAGCCCAAAACCGGTTCCTTCAATTCGAGTACTTCCCGCATATCTCCAGAATTTTTCAAATACATGGTTACGTGATTCTTCAGTCATTTCGGGACCATTGTGTTCAATGTCGATTTGTATTGTTTTTTCTTTTGGGGTCGTTGCAATACGTACGGCACCGTGCTTGGGATCGGCATGATTAAATGCATTCGTGAGCAGTAAGCGAAGAATGATTGCAAGATGGGTTGGGTCGCTTTCAATGGTGAACGGTTCCTTCGGGGGATCGTAAATCACCATAATTCCTTTTGCCAAGCTTAAGCGAACGAGTTCGGCAATTGTTTGGGCGATCACATCGTGGGGGACGAGCGGGACTTTCGTCATCTCGAGTTGTCCCGATTCGATGCGGGTAATAAGGAGGATCTGCCGCGCAAGCTCGATCAGCTTTTCATTGCGGTCCCGGATACTTCCGAAAACTTCTTTTTCGATCCCGGAGAGCTTGGCGAGTTCGGGCTCAATGGTGCGGATGCCCCATTTGATCGCCGTTGCCGATGAGGCGATGTCGTGGATGGCAATGTAGACAAATTGATCTTTGAGTTCGAGTACTTCTTTGGTGCGCACCATTTCACGTTGCCTTGCATAGACAACTTTTTCGAATGCACTCACGATCACTTGTGCCATTGAAAGGAGTAACACCGTGAGGATGGTAACGAGTACAATTACAATGTCCGGCTCCGCATAGCGCTCGGCAATGAGATATGCCATCATGATCGCAATCATAATAATGAGACCGAACATCAAAAAAAGAAAACGCGGACATGACCATGGTTCCACATTGAGTTCTCGACAATGCGCGAGAACATTTAAGTGTGCATAAAGGCGTTTCAACATAAAGCGTTATTGAAGGTGTAATTTGGTTTTTACTTTCTCCACCACTTCATCGACATCCCAATCCGCCTTTATGAGATATTCGTGAACGCCGTGCTCGGCGGCATCGGCAATGTAGTCGGGATTGTTTAAGTTGGTGAGCATCATGATCGGGGTTGTGTCTCCCTTTGCGCGCAACTCTTTCAGCATGGTAACCCCGTCCATTTCCGGCATATCGATATCAAGGAGCATGAGATCGGGGTGAAACGTGCTCGCGGCCGCCAAGCCTTCGATGCCGTTTCGTGCTTCGAGGGTGGTGAATCCGTGTTGAATTAATGTATGTGCGAGAATGCGTGAGAGCACTTGGTCATTTTCAACAACCAGAATTTTCTTCTGCAGCGTATCTTTTGAAGGTTGAGTATAATCGGCCATGTTGAGTTCGTCTATTCATGGTAGCAAGTTTTGTCCCCAACGACAAAGTGGATAGGTTTTTTTTGAGATTCATCCTCTGGCGGATTTTTCCCCATCGGCGTATTATGTAAGAGGGTAACATTTTAATGAAAATGAAAAAACTTATTCTCATTTTTGGAATTTTTCTTTTCCCGATTTCGCTTTATGCGGCGGATCTCCATTTCATTTTCGGAGCAAGGGAGAACGATGGTTCGCGCACCGTCGCACTCATGCTCTACAGCGCCAAGCCCATTGGAGCCATAGCGGGGAACATGCGCATACCTGTCGGCATAACGATACCCGCAATAAGTACCGAAGGATCAATGGTCAAACTTTGGTTGGACCAACCTCATTTCGATAAGGTGAAGCATTCCATCTCATTCTCGGGTATTAGTCCGGAGGGATTTTTCGGAACACGCTCGGTGTTTCGTTTTCGAAGTGCATCCGATCCCGCAAATTTTGTTCTGCTCAATGATCAAATTCAAATACTGTTAAATGACGGTCTTGGGACTTCCGAGAGTTTGACCATCCTTCCGCCGGAGTATCTTACCGCTTCATTTTCCTCATATGAACGCGCGCAGAATTTTTTTGTCCCCACCACCGCGACTCCCGTGGCGCCGATAGTGAATGTTCCTGCCGGTCACGCGATGCTCGGTGTGCACAGTGATCCCATTGTGGTGCGTTATGAAGTGGCGTATGCCGAAAATCCTCTCCATGCCGATGATCCGCTGTTGCACTGGGAATTTCTTGCCGAGTCTTCACCGTCTTCTTCACAAACGACAAAGGGAATATATGTCTATCTGAAGGCGAGCGATAATAAGGGAAATACCCATGTCGCAATGTTTGCTCCCGTCGAGCAGACTCGCTTGGTTTCCCTTCCGATACTTATTTTCTCGGGAATCGGAATCATCCTCCTTGGCGGTATTGCATTTTTTCTGCGCCGCAGGAAGGAACAACAAGCACTCGGGCTTTTTTCGGATGAATGATTTCCGTTGCTTATTTCTTTGCGCGCAGATAGAGGAAGAGGGGAATTTCTTTGCAGAAAAAAACTTCCACGAATAATCTCGTGGAAGTTACGCTCATGCCAGTTGTTCAACGCCGCTCAAATGAGCATTTGCTTTTGCAAGCATCGCTTCAAGTTGAGGCTGAGTGAAGTAGTCAGTTTTACATACTTGGCATTCGGTATATTCGACACCATCGATGCTAAAAAGGACTTCTGTTGAATGGATGAAAGGATAGGGGTTATCTTTATTGTTCTTTAAATTTCGTGAGCCACAAAGAGGGCAGCATTCTGCACGATATTTGTGATCGAAGATTCTGTGCGAATAGAGATCCCCTAAACCAAGACCATCGTGTGTAGGTTCTAAGAATTTAAGTTTCGCGTATGCGTAGTAGTACTTGGGATCCTCATGCGGGTCAACATGTTCTTCTTCTCCGCCGGCGCTATGTATGACTGCAGGAAATTTCCCCTCGCCGTTCTTATATGTGACGACTTGGTATTTTTGAAAGCGAAACGTTTTTACAGGCCGTTTTTCGCATTTTTCCGCTTCTTTAAAGGATGGATATTGACGCGTACAAATTGTGCAGGCGTACAGCGGGTCTCGAATAATTTCTTTCGGCATTACTACTCCTCTCGATGAATTTAAGAACTCAATGCTTCTTATTTATTACCAATTGAGATTCAAGTTGTCAATTTCTTTGCGCGCAGATAGAGGAAGAGGGGAATTTCTTTGCGGGCTTTATTTTCCGCTTGCGCACGCGGACCTGAGTCACTTTCTTTGTGTGAAATCCATTCTTCAAGACGATCAACGACAAAACCGGCTTTCATAAATGCTTTAAAGTAATATTGGAGCGGACGATGAAAGGAAATTGTTTGCGGAGAATCTTTCATGCCGGGGTGCATGTCGATCGATGTTGCCGACTCGCTGATGTATTGATCAATGCGACGCACTTGGACTTTCTTTTGTTCATCATATTCCCATGAGGATTGTTTCGGGATACGAAATGCGGGATGGTTCATGACAATATGAAACACCCCACCCTCTTTGAGTACGCGCTCTGCTTCATTAAAGACTCGTGCGACATGGGCAATATTTTGAATTGCAAGAACAATAATCACTTTATCGATCGATGTGTCCGGAATCATATCGAGTTTTTCCGCGGAGCCGATGTGATAGGTGATATCCGCTGATTCTTGTTTTGCAATCGCAATTAGTTCTTCACTGATATCAAGCCCGATTACTCGCGCACCTTTTGCGGTGAGTGCTCGAGCGAAATATCCTTGTCCGCATGCAAGATCAAGAATCGTTTCATTTTTTCCGGGTTCAACAAGACGCAGAAGGTTCGGGAGAATAACTTTTTCGTGATAGGTGTCTTTTGAGGTCAGGTGCTTGTCGTACCATGTGGCCACTTCTCCCCATGAGGTGGTGGGATTTTTCGGGGCATAGGCCGCATAGGCAACGCGAGGAGGTTTTGACGGGAGAGGGTTGCTTCGGAGCTTCGGATAAGGGGATGACCTTGGAGATGTTCCGCGTTGTTCTCTCTGTTCGGGCCGGCCGAATGCTCCCGGCGTTCGCTTTGTATAAGGGCGCGGTGTGCTTGATGTATTTCGGGGTGTGTATGGACGCGATGCACCATCTGATGAGGTGCGAGGCTTTACTCCCGCGCGCGAGGGCGCACTTGCGCCATATTTTGGTGCATATGATCGTGCCGTGCTCGCACCGGTCGAAGCTCCTGTGCGCGGAACCCATCGTGCTTTTTTGACATAAGGCTTTTTTGGGAATCCTTCCGATGGGCGTGCGCTGCGTGCGCCGGGTCGAGCGGCCGAACGTTTGTATGCTCCGTCACTCTTTTTATTGTCCATCTTGATGCGAGGTGTATATGCCATGTCGGCATTCTCGCACACTCTGCAGAGAGTTGCAAAGTATGTTGAAATATATTATGATGTTCGACATCTAACGCTCGCTGTGCGGGCGTTTAATTTTGACCAATTTTTACGCACCACGCCTAACTTATTCACTATGGAGATTCGCAATATCGCAATAATCGCTCACGTTGACCACGGCAAGACCACCTTGACCGATGCCCTAATGCGCCAAACGGGTATGTTTGCCGAAGGAGAGAGTATGGACTCCAATGCACTTGAGCAAGAGCGCGGCATTACGATCTATTCCAAGAATACGTCCGCGATCTGGAAGGGAACGAAGATCAACATCGTTGACACTCCCGGCCATGCCGACTTCGGTTCTGAAGTGGAGCGCGTGTTGCGCTCAATCGACTGCGTGCTCCTTATTGTGGATGCGCAGGAAGGGCCAATGCCTCAGACACGCTTTGTCTTGAAGAAATCCCTTGAGCTCGGACTCCGACCTATTGTCGTCATCAATAAGATCGACAAGCCTGCCGCAAATCCCGATGAGACTGAAGAGAAGGTACTCGAACTTTTTATGGACCTTGGCGCCTCTAAAGAGCAACTCGATTTTCCTGTCGTCTACGCGATCGGACGAGAAGGTGTTGCAATGAGAAAACTTGATGACGAACGCAAGGATCTTGCCCCGATGCTCGACCTTGTTTTGGAACATGTTCCCGTCGCTTCCAAGGAAGGACAAGATGCGCTTCCACTACGTGCTCAGCCCTTTAACCTTGCCTATGATAATTACCTCGGACGTCTTGCAATCGTGCGCGTTGTCGACGGTACTATTAAAAACAGCGATACGGTTATTGTATTGAAAACCGACAGTACAAGTTATAAAGGAAAAGTAACCAAACTGTTCGCATTTAAAGGTATTAATCGCGAAGAAGTGAGTGAGCTTGTTGCGGGAGACATCGGTATCGTTGCCGGTATTCCCGAAATTTTTATCGGAGAGACGATTGCACACTCCGCTGATGTTGCCCAACTTCCCGCGATCACTGTCGATGAGCCGACGATTGAGCTTAATTTTCTCGTTAACAATTCTCCGTTTGCGGGACGCGAAGGAAAGTTCGTTACATCGCGCCAAATCCGCGAGCGACTTGAAAAGGAACTGGAGATTAACGTTGGTCTTCGTGTGGATTTTGCAAGCTCATCCGGAGATACGTTTAAGGTGTCCGGTCGCGGAGAACTCCATGTCGCGATCTTGCTTGAGAATATGCGCCGTGAAGGATTTGAAGTGCAGGTCTCACAGCCGCAGGTCATCATTAAAGATATTGATGGAGTGAAGTGTGAACCGTTTGAAGAAGTAACCATTGATGTACCGAGCGAATCGCAAGGAGTGGTGATTCAAAAACTTGGCGAGCGTGGTGCACTGATGACCAATATGACTCAGACGCACAATACCATCCGTATGATCTTTGAAGGGCCGACGCGCGGACTCTTGGGTTATCGCAATCAGTTTGTCGTAGATACGAAAGGCGAGGGGATCATGGCCTCACGAGTGATTGGATTTAAGCCGTATGCCGGTGCAATTGCGCGTCGCGCTGTTGGTTCGATGGTCTCAATGGCAACAGGCAAGGCACTCGGCTATTCGCTCGCCAATCTTCAGGAGCGCGGAGAACTCTACATCGGACCCAATGTCGAAGTGTATGAAGGCATGGTGATCGGTAATACGTCGAAAGGTGATGAGATGCCGGTCAATCCAACAAAAGGTAAACAACTGACGAATATGCGCGCGTCGGGTACTGATGATGCACTCAATCTCGTGCCGCCGCATCCGGTCGGTATTGAAAACGGTCTTGAAATCATGGATAAAGATGAGTATCTCGAAATCACTCCGAAGTCTGTGCGTTTACGCAAGCAATTTCTCACGGAAACCGAACGCAGTCGCAATAAGCGTAAGGATTAAAGTCGCTCGGATCATTGATTTTCTTAACCCGTCCTCGCGGAAGCCTACGGGGGTTCAAAAAAACAGAAACCCTCGCTCCGAGAGGAAAATCAATCATCGGGAAGCCCTGCGGGGGCAACAAAATAAAAGAGAGCCTCGCTCTGAGGAAATTCCTGCGAAAGGTTTTTTCAAAAGACATCCCTCGCGGTGAGGAAAACTCAGTCCGCGACTTCGTATTGTAGTTCATGTTAGATTAATTAACGCTCGTTTTGAGGTTCTTATACTGCAAAAAGAAAAACCGCGATTCTCGTCGCGGTTTTTGCTACTTTAGCTCTGTTTATATAAAGGAAATTCTTCCGAACGCTTTAAAAATAAGCGAAAGGAATAGTATAAAAAAGCCCGCTTTGCGGGACTTATCTGCTTTCTTGAAAGAACTTACTCGTGCATCCTGATCGTTTTGTTGTCGGGTTCCAATGCATAGATGCTTCCATCACTAAGTTTGACTCCGATGCGTTCTTCGAGCCTATCAGGAGAACGTGTCCGTTTCTCCGCCTCATCTTTCTCTGCGTGACATGAGCGTATTTCTCGAGTCGTGATCGAAGCATCCGTGTAGTCCGAAGTGGAATAGCATCGATATCTCACCACCAGAAAGATAGTGATAAACTCAACTTGATGACGATTACCAGGAAGCATATGAGCATCCATGAGTATCTCCTTATTCAAAGAACTATTGGAAAGTCACTTTAAGGTATTTCAAATGAATAGTCAAATATTGAGTTAAAGGAAAAACTGTCAGGCTGATATTATGCTAAAGTGGCTCTATTGATTTTAATTAAAGGACATTCTTCCTACCGCCCGTTCTGAAGCGCGCAATAATTTCATATTTTTCTTGAAGCGAGGACAGAAACTTTTGAGAGACTCCGCAGGCGAAGCTCAAGTGGAGGGAATTTCCTCAGAGCGAGGGATGTCTTTTGAAAAAACCTTGCGCAGACAAGTTTGGCATGGTCCCCGTCTGCGGGGCAAACTTGGCGAGCAGAGCAACAATTTTTCGCTGGAAAAATTGAAGGCGGGTTTTTGAAAAAGAGCATCCCGAGCGGGCTTTTGACAAGGAAGTCAAGGTATGCTACATTGAACATCTCATAAGACTCTTCTCTCGTTGTCGAATAATTTAGAGAGACTCCACAGTGTGGTTATATCAAGGGTGTTGTGGGGTCTACTATTCACGGGACTCAGCATTTTGAGCCCCAATTTAATTTATCGTTTTTATGTATCAAGGAAATTCACGTTCCTCGCAAGGAGGAACTCGTCGTGCGGTATCGCTCGGCGGAGCATCATCGGATGGAGGTTACGCACCTCGGCGATCTTCCCGCGGTGGCTTTAACAATCGCGACACTGGAGCTCCTTCGCGTTTTTCGCGTGGAGGATCCAATCCTTCTCGCGGCGGATTCGGAGGCGGCACCTATGGCGCACCTCGTCAGCGTTTTGGGGGCCGCGGAAAGAAAAACAGTGGCGAAAATATTGATGTCTCACGCTTTGTTAATAAATCGGTCGTGGTGGAAGAGCAAAAGGCTTATGTGCCGACGCATCAGTTCAGCGATTTTGCGATTGACGACAAACTGAAGAAAAATATTGAAGCGAAAGGATATCAGATCCCGACCGCTATTCAAGATGCATCGATTCCCGATGTGCTCAAAGGGCGCGATGTGATCGGCATTGCAAACACGGGCGAGGGAAAGACTGCGGCATTTCTCATTCCGCTTATCAATAAAATGCTCAAGAATCCGGAAGCGCGCATCTTGGTCATGGTACCGACGCGCGAGCTCGCGCTCCAGATTGATGAAGAGTTCATGGGATTCTCCCGCGGTCTCGGCATCTACTCTGTGCTCTTGGTGGGTGGTGCGTCAATCTCGATGCAAGCGGAGCGTTTGCGTCGCAATGTGCGCGTGGTGATCGGTACGCCCGGTCGCATTAAAGACATGATGGAGCGCGGCAACCTCAAGCTCGATAAAACACATAATCTTGTGCTCGATGAAGCGGATCGCATGCTCGACATGGGATTCATTCATGACATTAAGACGATCATTAAAGAAATTCCAAGAGAGCGGCATACATTATTTTTCTCGGCGACATTTTCGCGCGAGATCGAAACACTTGCCAATACGCTTTTGCGCGATCCGCTGAAGATTTCGGTCAAAAAGCATGATACCTCAAAGAATATTGAACAAGATATTGTTCGCGTGAAAACACGAGACGAAAAGTTTGTTCAGTTGTGCAACATGCTTCGTGATAAAGCATATGTGAAGGTGCTTGTCTTTGGACGCACGAAGCATGGAGTCGAGAAACTTTCGATTGCCCTGCATAAAGAAGGGTTCAAATCGGCTTCAATTCACGGCAATAAATCTCAACCGCAACGTCAGGCCGCACTCAAGGCATTCAAAGATGAGCGTGTGCAGATTCTTGTCGCAACCGATGTTGCCGCTCGCGGTCTCGATATCCCGAATGTGACGCATGTGATCAACTACGAAGTTCCGCAAACCTATGATGACTACGTACACCGCATCGGCCGCACCGGACGCGCGGGAAAGAAAGGTATTGCACTTACTTTTGTCGGTGCCGATTAATGTAGGACCTACGCAAAACGGCGATCTTCACGTTTTTCTCCCAAACAAGTCGGGAAGAAATACTGGTAAGTATTCCTTCTCCAACATTGTTTGGGCGGAAAAACGCGAATCTCATCCGTTTGCGTAAGTCCTAGAATGTCCAAAGGTGGATAATTAAATACACTCCTTTCTCAATTTGAGAGAGGGGTGTATTTGCATAGAGGCTTATGATACGCTACGCTCATTCAATGAGTGAATCAAAAAAAGAGCGACTTGATAAAGCATTGGTGCTCTCCAAGTGTGTTGCGTCGCGCGCTCGCGCACAGGCGCTTATTGTGGACGGAAAAGTTGCTGTGAATGGCAAGGTCCAAATGGACTCTGATTTTTCTGTTATCGCAACTGATGAACTTACGTTGCTTTCAGGCGATATCCCATGGGTTTCTCGTGCGGCGCTCAAACTTGAACATGCGCTTGATACATGGAAGGTGAATCCGGAAGGGAGGATCGTCCTTGATATTGGGGCCTCGACGGGAGGCTTTACGCAAGTGCTCCTCGCACGCGGTGCAAAAAAAGTGTATGCACTTGATGTGGGTCATGATCAGCTTGCCGATGTGGTAAAAAATGATCCTCGTGTTGTTGAGATGGAGGGAGTGCATATCAAGGATGTTGTAAAAGAGAATTTTATGGAACCAATCGAGCTCATTGTCGTTGATGTTTCATTTATTTCACTTGCGAAAGTACTTCCGAAAATAAAAGAATTGCTCGCTCCGGAGGGGGAAGCGATTGTGCTCGTGAAGCCGCAGTTTGAGGTGGGAAAAGAATTTGTGAAAAAGGGGATTGTAAAAAATCCCGCGCTTCATGCACATGTACTTACTGAAATTACAACCCGGGCTCGAGGACTCGGATTCGAAGTCTCTTTGCCGATCGACTCACCGATCTTAGGCGGAGACGGTAATAAAGAGTTTTTGTTATTATTGAAATAGTATCTTAGGTCCGCACCGGAGCACCGAGGATAACTTTTTCAATTTCTTGGTGGTCATCAAGAACTTGAAAAAAGTTCAAATCTTTCTTGTCGATCGCGGCATGTTTTCGAAGCATCTCTTCAAGGATAAATTTTTCAAGCGGTTTCCAAAAATCGGAACCGACCAACACAATGGGCACCGGCCTGATTTTTTTTGTCTGGATGAGCGTAATGATTTCAAAAAATTCATCAAGTGTGCCGAATCCACCGGGATAAAAGACATACGCTTCCGCTGAAAATGACATTGTGGTTTTTCGGGAGAAAAAATAATAGAAGGAAAGCGAATCGGTCGTATAGGGATTCAAAATTTGTTCGCGAGGGAGTTCGATATTGAGACCTATGGAATCCCCACCGGCTTCCTTTGCGCCGCGATTTGCGGCCTCCATAATTCCCGGACCTCCACCGGTGATGACGGCATAACCGAGCTTTGCCAATCGCGCGCCCAGCGCCCGCGCGTCATTATAGTGAATATTGCCCGACTTAAACCGCGCGGATCCGTAGATTGTTACTGATTTGGGATATTTGCGAATGAACTTCAGTCCGCGGTCAAATTCTCCCGCAATACGCGACGCACGAGTATTTTTTGCTCCGCGGGCGAGTTCGTCAATGGTGTGCGGATCGCGATCGGCATGTTCTTCGGGAATATTAATACATACGAGCGTTTCTGGGGCAGGAGTAATGGGGTTTGGTGTTGGCATTAAGACGTAGTATACCATCTCCCTTTCTTCGTGCATGAGTCTGCTGTGGATATTCAAAATGTTATACTAAAGTAATGATTAATTGGTTCATAAGATTTCTCACCCTTTTTCTTGCAATATTTATGCTTGTTTCTTTTGCGTTGCATTTGGGCCCTGAAGCGTCGACTGTACCCGGTTCATCGCTCATCGGGGAGAATGTATCTACTTCCACCCCCCGCGCTTCTTCTTCGCCGATGACTGGGACGAGTGCGCTGTTGCAAAAGAAAAATTCTCCTCCCGTCGAGCGTAAATTCTCTCCGCCTCCGCATAACGTAGTAGCTTCGAAAGCGCCCCTTCTTTCGACTCACGGACCCTTCATTGGGACTTCAACACCAACTTCTTCTTCTGATTCTCAAATGCTCGCGACGAGTTCCTCCGCCTCGGTGCATCCATCCGAGGGTATGCCGAGTTCCATCGGTCTTCTTAATGAACGCGATATTATTGCGCTTACTAACAATGAGCGTGCGGCATTCGGGCTTCCACCGCTTTCTTTTAATGTATCGCTTGAAACGATGTCGGAATTTAAATCAGAGGACATGATTGCAAAGCAATATTTTGCACACGTGGCTCCAGACGGAACGGATGTTGCCAAGCTTGCGGGAATGGCAAATTATGAATATCTCAATCTTGGCGAAAATCTTGCCATGGGCGATTTTGTTTCAAGCAAGGATGTGGTAGAAGGATGGATGAACTCACCCGGACATCGTGCGAATATATTAAGCAAAAACTTTACCGAGATCGGCGTGAGTGCGATAAAGGGAATTCATGAAGGGCGAGAGGTCTGGTATGCGGTGCAAGAATTCGGACGTCCCGCAAGTGATTGTTCAAAACCCGATGTTGTCCTTCAAGAAAAAATTAGCACCGAAAATGGTCAGGCAGATATGCTTACTACCGAACTGTCCGCCCTTCGTGCAAGCATCGACAGCGGAACATTGGATCAAGAAACCTATCAGTCAAAAGTGGCGGAATATAATCTCAAGGTGGCTACGTACAATGCGCTCGTTGTCCAATTGAAATCTGATGTTGATACGTATAATGCTCTCGTACATGTCTATAATTCTTGTATTCAAAGCTGATAATCATCTTTCTCCTTGCGAGGAGAGAGTAGACACGCTAGGATAGCGAGAGAATTGTTCAGAGGAGTTCTACTCATGAAACCTATTGACGTTATCGGTGTATCTTGTGATCTGGGAGGCGCACTCCGGGGAAGCGCCCTGGCACCCCAAACGCTTATTGAAGACGGACTGCTTGTGCAACTTCGTGCTGATTCTCGCAGTGTACACTACATGAATCTTCGTGAGTGCACACTCTCTCCCGAGGCATTTCGTACAACGCAAAAGCCAAGTGGTCGTGTACATCATCGAAAAAAAATTGAAACGGTACTTTCTGTACTTGCGCCACGTGTCTTCGCATCGTTCCAACTTGGACACACTCCACTGGTATTGGGCGGGGATCATTCGCTTGTCATCGCCAGTATCGGACAAGCGCTCGCGGTGTACGGTGATCGTCTCGGTGTCGTGTGGCTTGATGCGCACTGTGATGCGCATACGCCAAAAACATCCCCGTCGCATCATGCCAATGGAATGCCGCTTGCAACCCTTTTGGGTCATGGTCCGAAGGGGTTTCGCGCACCGATCAGCGGACGCACGCTAGAGTCTCATCAAGTACTGCACATTGGCCGCGGTGAGACGGATTGCGAACCCGAAGAGATTGATTTTCTCGAGAAGCGGAATGTTGAAATGTTCCCGATGTCATTTTTGCGTGGAACGGATGGTATGTTTCTGATGGGGCAGCGTCTCAAGGAATTTTGCGAGTCCTTTGATGCGATATGGGTTTCCACCGATATTGACGTTGTCCTCGCGCGTGATGCACCCGGGGTCGATTTCCCAAGCATCACCGGTATGACCCGAGAAGAGCTTTTGGCTATTGCGCGTATTATTGCGGATTCTCGACTGCTTGTCGGCGCTGATCTTGTGGAATACAATCCGACTCGGGATCATGTGTATTCCGATGGAACGCACCAGACTGCACAGCTTTTGATCGATGTTGCAACAATGCTTTTCAGTAGGGTTTAAAAAAT